>LXOW01315431.1_pt2 | contig 21839 bp, 16 predicted proteins | sample 1368591 | NCBI WGS metagenome assembly LXOW01 (sample SAMN04884650, study PRJNA319009) | bovine gut metagenome | isolation source: Cow rumen | host: Bos taurus | place: Italy: Legnaro (PD) | collected 2014-07-09
GAGCCACCACTAGAGCCTCCAGAACTACTTGCTGCTGAGCTTGCTGATGAAAATGTACCTCTACCTACTCCATTTGCTAGAGCGTTTGCTGCAGCACTAGCACTACTATAGATATTACCATTTACATTATAAGTTCAGGTACTCTTATTATAACTCACTGTATCTCAGCACTTAGTGTACTTTGTTGCCATAACGATTTGTTTTAAGAATTAAATTAAGAATTAGGTTTAGCTTTATCACTCTTTTTATTGTCGTAAAGGTCTTTATATCAGATTTCTATTCATGATAAGCAGAAATCTCATACAGCGTTACCACTAAATATTATCTGTATGTTCTTTCCTCTTGCTCTCATGTTTCCTCTACTAATTATATATTCAAATGGTCTTAAGCCTCATTTATTAGTCTCAAATGCCACCATGTCATCTCAAATCATTCCTGATGCCATTCCACTTGGACTACCTCCACTTGCTTCTATCTTTCAGTTAAATGCTACTTGTCAGTCAACTAATACAGATACAGAAATATCTACTCAGTCCTCCTTTTCTCCATATATATTTACTTGTCTGAATTCCTTTCTATAGTCAGGACTACCTACAGATATTAAAGCTGTTTTCCTTGTTCGGTCTATTAACGTTCAGTCATCTGTAGTTCAGTTATTATCTTGATATACGATAGTTGCAAAGCTACTACCTGCATAATACTTGTTTTTATGAGATGTTACGCATCTAAAGTACTTATTACCATCTATAAAAAAGCTGTCTGTGTTCATATCATATACCAGTACTACGTTTGGCATAGGCTCTCACTTTTGTTTTAAGTGCCAGTGAATTGTCTTTTCTGCTCTATCATAGTATCCAAAACTTGTACTCTGGTCTTCATCTAGCGTATCTGTAAAGTCTTTAATACTTAGATTAGGTCTGTGTGATACATCTCCAACCACTCTCTCTGTAACTCATTGCATATAATTCAGACTTTTCATCTGATTATCTTTAGTCCAGAAAAATACTAAGTCATCTGTTTTTACTACCATTTTTGGATTAGCAGGCTGATTACTTCATGCAATAGGCACACTCACTAATGTAAGTACTCCACCGCTGTCTGTATATGATATAATCTCTATACTATCCTCAGTAAATACAAATAGCTGCTCCCTAGTAGCAGATAATCACATTATCTTACTCTTAAAATATAGAGCATCACTACCACTACCACTAAAGTCTAATATGTTCGTTGGATTTGCTTTAGTTCCTGCTCTAGACATATATAATATATTTGATTTGTCCTTACCTCATGCTAGATATACATTTTGTTTATAAACCTCTCCAAATCTGAAATAAGCATTGTCTGATACAGTCAATGCTGCTCATCATGTAGTTCAGCTTGGAGTGATTTGTGTTGTATCTAAGCTATATCATTTAGCTGTATTTTCATCTAAGAAAAATAGGTATTTCCAGTATTTAAAAATGAAAACATCACTACTGAATGTCGCACCAGTAGCTAACTCCATTGTCCTTTCATCATCAAATTTTACTTTATATACCTTACCATTACATAGAGCATAGAGATTATCTCCATCACTGATCATATTGTCTATGTATTTATCTGTTACATCACTTTCTCAGGTTTCTGTTGCTTTTTGTGCTACTCTGGAATATCAGTTCCTTTTGGTTGTTGTGGAATTCCTAATTCTAATGTTCTTTGCTTGTGGTGTATATTGCTCTGGCATTAAATGTACTCCTTTATCCATAACAATTCACTTGGAGAAGGGCGACTTTAACGCTGTTATTTTTATATCTTCTATCATCTCCTACCGCATATTATGAGTTAAAGGAGTTGTCTTAATTTTCTTTCTAAATTGTTTTACAGGAGTTGCATAAAAGCTGTACATATCCTCTAGTTCTGAATATCATATTGCTAGTAGCTTTTCTCACTTAGCCACCTCAGAGGTATCTATCAATAGTGCTCATGCTACTAAATATGGTAATATTCTTACTCCATAATCATCTGGTAATCCGCACTCGTCCTCATCTGACTCCATAGGCTCTAGCTTTTTTGTATAGCTTATCATGATAGGAGAGTTATTCAGATTAAAGAATATTGCTACTTTCCTTCATTTGTGAGGCTTTATTGTGTAGCACCTAGAATAATCTGTTCTGCTTTCTCTAAAATCTATAAATCTGAGAGCCTGCTCATACTCTACATCATAAAAGTCTGCAGCTTTAATTATGTTAGATGGTAAAATACACGCAAAATGTGCTTTACTACCAACAGCATGAGTACCATTTATACCATTCACTTTAAGTACAGAATTATTTACTGTGTCTAGTCAGTCATAGCTTATTACATTACCATTTATTTCTAGGTATCACCTTGTAGGTAATCAGTCTAGCGTGTCTAAATCTATGTACTGGCTGTTTATATCTATCTCGTACATGATTTGCTTTACTTTAGGTACATTGATAGTCTTATCCTCGTACAAAAAGTCTAATATTCCTCATCTGATTTTCTGTCCTGTGAGAATATTAGTTACGTTACATCTGCAAATCTTATCTACTGCGTCGTTTATATTGGGTACTACCGTTCCCTCTTTATCAAATACAGTAGAGGATTGATCCTCTCAAAGTATGTAATAAGTTTTATCTACTATTTCTTTTTTAGTGTTCATCTACTCCACGATAATTGATAAAAAGAGAAAGGTAAAACTATTTACCTTTCTTTTTAGTAGGTTTTACTATTTCTACATCTTCAATAGACTCCTCAACCTCCTCTTTTACTTCCTCTTTTGCTGCAGGCTTTTTTAATTCTCCTGTGGCAATATCAATATTTTTCATGTATTCCTCTCTCATTTTTCTAAGGAGTTCCTCTCTTTCTGCAGGACTTTTTGCACTGTCTAGAATTTTCCATTGTTCATCAGTAAATGGCACTCCATAGTACAAACAGTTTCCCTCTCAATAGAGTTTTGCCCAATCAGGTCATGCTAACATGATTATATCTCATTATCATATAAAAGAAAGAGGAGGAGAGTGTCCTCCTCTTATTTATTAGTACTAGCTAATAACTGTTGTATTAACTGGATTAGTTGATGGATTAACTACCTCAACAGCTGCTCAAACCTTAGGCATACTTCCAGTTCATTGAGAACCTGCAATGTAGTTATTGTTCAAGAAACCTCTAGAGTACCAGAATGAAAATCTATGTACCTCATTTGCATCAAACAATACCTCTCCAACAGCTTTTAATTCAGGTTTTTTAGCCCATTTAACTTTTAATTGGTTTTTAACCTTTCTAGAGTCAAATACAAACCAGTAAGCTGATGTGTCAGTTCCTGCTGAGTTAGAAGCTAATCTAGGAGATACAACAATCTTATATCTACCTCTATTGATATTTACAGCGTTGTCATTGCTTCATGGTAATCTATCAGAATTGATAAGTACTTCTGCAGTTCCTCTTAAAGCAGGAGATACTAACAAAGTATCATATTTAATAGATTTGTATTGTCCGTTAGCGTTCTTTCTAGTTGCTCCCATAACGTAAGCAGCATCAAGAGCAGCACTACATAATTCAGGAGATGTAACAGCTCCAGCAACGATAACGTTACCATCTGTAGAGTTGAATAATGCTCTACCTGCTTGTCCTACAGCTCCAGTAGTTTTTCCGAATACATCTACATAAGCACTTGTAGAGAATCCATTTAAGAGAATATCAGCAAGTGATTGTTCAATTTTTTCCATTCAGTCATCTACTATGCTTCTAATTCTTTCTTTCATAGAACCAATTTCATTGTACTTTTTCATTTCTTCAGTGATGAGTACTTTAGCTCCATACTTGAATTTTTGCATAGTGAAAGTAGCACTTTCTCCTACTTCAGCATCAGGATATTCACTGTTTTCAGGAATATATGATACTCATGTTAAACCATCTTCAATTAAGATAGTGTCATTTCTGTGTGAGTTAGTTTCTTCGTCAAATATTCTCAAAAGAACTAAGTCATCTAATTTGTCTTTCATACTTTCTTGGAATATCTCATCTATCATTTTTAGGTGAGAGGTCTGATCCCAATAGTCAGGTGTCTTCATAACCATTTGTTTATAAAATTACTCAGATAAAATAAGTTAAAAGTCTGATTAGTAGAACTTTACTAATGCTTTTTTTCATGGAAGAATACCAATAATTGTGATATTTCCTCCTCCAGTTCCATTATCTACAGTTGCAGCATCTTNNGTGCTTGTGCTGTTGCATCATCACAGTCAGCGATAAATTCCATGTTAGGCTCAACAATTAAACCTAAGATTTTTTCGTGAGCTCCAGATGCAGTTGTTACATCTTCACTAGCTACTACATATGGTACAGTAGTAGTATTACTAGCAGTTGCTGGAGTTAAGTATCCAGATGAGAATGCTAGTACATCTCACTTGTGAATAGTGGTAGAAGAAGCTGTTAAGAATTCTCTATCTTTACCACTAGAATGTTTACTTTCAATAAAAGCCATTTCTAATACGATTAAATGAAATAAATAAATTAGTAATCTTTTGATTTTCCATACTCACCGAATATAGACTGTCTAGCCTCTTGTTCTTTCCAGTTAGCATAAGGTCATTTTTCTCCACTAGAGCCTCTATCAGCTCTTGTGCTTCATGTAATCCCAGCTCCTGCAAGTCTAGAATTTGCCTTGTTCAGTTCTGCTTGGAATTCATCAGTATCTCTTACCAGTTTTAAAGCTCTTTTAGCTTGCTTTATTACCTCCTCACTTTCCCAGTCTTTTCACTCCATAAGTCATTCAAACTCACTTGTGAAAGTCTTGTCCAGTTTTCATGAGATACCATACTTGTCCTTAAAGTCTTTTAGACTTTGCTCTGCAAATTTCTTATTTGCAATAGCCTCTGCTCTTTCATCAATGTCTTCTACATCTATTGACTCACTGTCTCAGTATTCAGCCTTAACTTGTTCGTAAAGTTGTTTAGCTGACCTTCCAAAGTGTTTAGCGACCTCCTCAGCCTGCCTTTTGTCAGAGTTGTAGAGCTTGATAAACTTAGTGTTGTCAACTGCGACTTTAGAAATCCAACTAAGTTTTTGAGCCTCTTTTGTGGAAGCGTTATACTTCCTTTCCAATTCCTCGTACTCCTCAGCTGTGTAAGTTTTAGAGTTTTCAGAATTGTTTTGAGCAGCCTCTTGGTTTAGCTCATTTGTGTTTTCTTGTTCCATTCTCGTTATGAGTTTAGGAATTAAAATGTTANNGCCCTTGTTGGCTGACCTAAAAAAAAGAGACATTACTGTCTCTTTTTTATGTATCACTTTTTTTTGAGCTTTCTATATAGATTTCCTGATAAGTGCCAATGTACCCTTGTTTTACCTTGCCTGATTTCTACTACTGTTTCTTTTCATAGATCATCTATTTCTAATCATTTCCTTATTACATAGTCCATTATTATCTCGTTTTTCAGATTATATATTTCCTTTTCCTCTGGTGTATGGTATCACTTGTTTTTCTTTATTGTCTTGTTTAGTCCTTTCATTTTCTTTAGTCTGTTCCCTGTAATTCCCTTTTTATCTGCTAGTTCATTGACTCTATCATCTATGCTCTTACTTTTGTTTTTTTTTACTGGATTTCAATTATCATCTACTTTCATTGTTATCTGTGGTCTATATGCTCTCATTGCATTACTTGTTACTCTATTCTTATCATTTGATAGTACTGACTTTGCCTCCTGCTTTTCTCTACCTATTATCTCTATCTGGTCTTTATCAAATACTACTCGTTCCTCTCCATGTCAATTCATTCAGATTACTCCATCGTATCCATGAGCTGCCATATCCCAGTCTCACCAGTTGTCTCATAGACTATCAATAAGGTCTTCAAAATCATTTCGTTCATCTTCATCTGCAAATCAGTATTTCTTAAATACATTATCTAATTCTGCTTGCTCTTGCTTATTCAGACTTCCTAAATAATTTCCCTGCCTATCTACTGATTTTCTATATACTGCCTCTATCTCTTTTTTAGCATCATAGTACTTTCTAAAGTCTAGTGGATTATCCATGTATAGATTTACTTTATATACCTCTGGAGCTTTTGACTCTACCTTTTTATTCAGAGTTGCATAATTTTTAGCCTCCTCTGCATCTGTTGTAAAGTAAAATCCTTTACCAAAGTCTCCAAATCAGCTTAAATCATTAGATGTACCTCTACTAGCCATATCAAACTGTTCAAATCATCAGTTAGGAGTTCCATGATAGAAATCTGCAGCCTCTCACTTAGCATTTACTACAACCTTTTTTCAGTTCTTACTTTTGGTGTTTAGTGGTGGTTGCTTTCAGTTAGGATTTACTACTACATTTGTACTATTCTTTTTTTCTCGTTCCTCTACATTCATACTTATAGATGGTCTGCTAGTCCTTGCTGCTTGTGTAGTTACCTTGTTTTTGTCAGTTCCTAGTACATTATTCTTTTTATCCTCTAAGTACTGTTTTAATTCTGCTTTACTACCAAACCTGTGAGACTCCTTATAATCCTGTTTCAAATCATCTAAGTAAGAGTTGTAATCTTTGATAGAGCTATTATTCCTGTTATATTCCTCTGTAATATCCTTTACTAGCTTTTCTAATAGTCCATTAGTATCTGCTTCTTTAATCTCTTTCTTTTTCTCCTCAAATTTCTCAACATCTCCCTCTAATTTCTCTATCTGTGTATCTAATTCCTCTTTAGTTGGTACTGAGCCATTATCTTGTAAGTATTTCTCTAATCGTTCTTGTGCTTTCTTAGTATCTTTTATCTCTCTCTTGATGTGGTCTAAGTTCCATGTTCTACCAACAGCCTTTTCCTGTTCATATCTTTTTTCTAATTCATCTAAACTCTTTTCTGCATCTTCTATTCTTCTCCTCATTTCCTTTAACCTATCCATTTGTGTATTCACTCCATATATCTCCTTATCTATATCTTGCTTTTGTATGTTCAATAGTGATTTTGCTTTTTTGGTTGGATCAGTCATGAGATTAGTCATTGCTTCCTCAGGAGATAAGTCTCACTCTCCACCATATAATATCGTATCTAACGCATTGTTAATACGACTTCATTTCTGGTCTGCTTTACCCATGTATATAATATCTGCACTATCTCTCATTAAAGGTACTACACTAAGCACATGATTATTGTTATTTCCCTGTCTCCATACTCTACCATCAACCTGAGTTCTTTCAGTAGTATTCCGACCTACATCTGTAATAAATGTCATGTATCACTTATCTTGTAAGTCTATTCATTCTGCCGTGTTTTTACCTCAGATAAGTATGTTAATTCTTCAATCTCTAAATGCTTGTGCGATTTCATCTTTACGAGCTTTAGTATTAGTATTTATAATTCAGATTTTCTCCTTTGGTGTTCCTGTGATATTAGCGAGAGCCTCCCTAAATGTCTCATGAAATTCTACTCACTTTGGCATATAGATAAATACTCAATCCTCATTTCACATATCCCTTAGGTTTTTGATAGACTCAGCTATAAACTTTAACTTAGAGGAGTTATCAATAAAGTCTTTCCGACCTGTTGGAGTCCTTACTCATTGTACCATAAATGGAGTAATCAAATTTCCAATCATTCAGTTAGTAGCCGAAAGTACATCTCATTTATCTGCATTCTCCAACGCCTTTATCTCCAATTCCCTTTGTGTCTCTTTCTGTAAATCAGACATCTCTAATACAGGAGTCCTTAATCTATACTCAGGTCTTACTAGGTCTTTACTATCTCATTTAAACAATACAAACTGTGTAATAAGTCTCTGTAAGTCTCTCTTGTTAGCGAAATCTTTCATTACAAACTTATATTCCAATTCAGTTCATGCTGCATTTGGTGCAAGTCCCTCTTTAAATTCAGCAAACTTAGAGAAGAAATCGTTAATGTTAGTTAATCACATTTTCTCCAACTCGTTTTTACCTACCATAGATAACATATTGTATATTTCTATTGGTTGGTTGTTAAATGGAGTAGCTGTAAGTCAGAATACGTTCCTGTTTCAGTTATTCTCCATTACATATTGACTTGCTAAGTATAGCTTTTGTCATCTTTCACTAGAGCTACCTTGTATAATTCCTCCATATCTATTTACTCATTTTACACCACTTTCGTCCTCGTCCATTTTAGCACTAGCAAACACATTTTTAAAGTTGTGCATTTCATCTACTGTTAAATGGTCTATTCACAAGTCCTCAATGAATATAGGTCTATTTGCTCGTAGTGCTTCTGCATCTGCTAAAGCCACATCTTCTGGTAAATCTTTATTTTCCTCCTTTACTGCATCTTTAAAGTATTCCAAGAAATCCTCCTTATCCATGTCTAGCATTCTATTATAAGTAGTTCTCAAAAACTCTGCTCATTCATGGTATATATGCTTATCTGCTTTTCACTCTCATGGTGCTAGCCATTGCTCTATTTTCTTTTTCAGGCTTTCCTCAGCTCTTGCAGTTTTCTTAGCTTTCTTTCATTTATCCTCCATTACATCTTTCAACTTGCTTTCCAATTCTGCTCTTGTTCTAGGTTTAAAGTCTATACCATTTGCTAGTCATTCCCTACTTATTACCGCTACTTGTCAATCTTTAATCCACTCCTTTGGATCATCTCACAAATCTCTCTTTAATCTTTTAACATCATCAACAGTAAGTCCTCATAGATTTACTATTTCCCAGTCTGGATATTGCTCTCTAATAGTCCTTACCCATTGTGCGTATAACGTTGGAGCAGGACATATAATCATAGGTCTCTTATTCCATCATCTTAATTGAGCCTCACGAGTTGCAATAGTTCCCACAATAGTCTTTCACCGACCAACTCATAATGCAGCAATTCATGCTCCCTTACTTAGTAAGAAATTGATAGCCTCAATCTGAGCTTCCTTTGGTACAAACTTATCTCCATTAAATGTCTCAGATATTCATCTCAATGGTAAAGGCATTTTATCGTATTTAGGTAATACGTAGCTCCTATTTTCTTTGTTAAACTTCTCCACTATCTTTTCCTGCATTTTTCTATCTAACTTAGTCCATAGCCACTCATTAAATAGCTGATTAGTCTGTTCCATAACTACTGACTTTTCGTGTCTCAATTTCGCTGCTTTTTCTTTATCACTTAATCAGTAAGTATTAGAACGACCACTCCTCATGGCTTGACCATTGATATACTCTCTGGCAAGGTCTTTATTCATTGTATCGTATGATACGTTATTTCTAAACCAGTCTAAGAATAAGTCTTTAACTGTGAAATTCCTTGTCTCTGTCTGATTATATCATGCGTAACTCTCATAAGTCTCATCTGTTGTCATATCCATAACATTTGTATCCAATGGAGATACATAAGGGTGATTTTCTACTGTGTATTGCTCTGGCATTACCGCTAGTAATCACTCTTTTTGTTTCTTATATTGAGCTTCTGACAAATCAGCTTTTTCTCTCTCCAATGTATCTAATTTCTCTCTAATATTTCCTGCAAAGTACATATCGTTAGTTACCGCATGGTACTTATAGAAATTCAAATTCTTTGGATCATTTTCTACTAGCTGTAATGCAGGTCATTCTACGTATCAGTTAATATCTGTTTTCTTTGCATATTCTAATAGCCTTTCATCTAAGTCTCATTCTCAGAATACAGTATCTACTAAGTCTGTCTTTTCTCACTTAATAATAGTCTGTTTATCTATCTTAGTTCATGGCTTAGTTGTTGTTTTCTTAACTGCAGGTTTAGCTGTTACTTTATTCTTTTCTCATATAACAGGTGTTGCTGCTTTTTGCTCTATTGGCTTGCTTTCAATAGTAGTAGTAGGAGAGTACTCTTTAGCTTGCTGCTCTGGAGTAGGCTCTACTGCCTTTGCATCTTCATAGATAGCATTAAGCATCTCTAATGGATTTGTTCCTCAATCAACGTATTTTTCTAAGTTACCAAATCTGTTTATTCTTTCTTTCTCTACTCCTAATACTTTTTCAGGGTGCTCCTCAAACCATTTATTGTCTGCGATAGACTCAGAACCGCTCTTGTTTTTCTTAAATACAATTATATCAGTTCCAACCTGTGTGTATGGAAATACTCCCTCAGGTAGTCTATAAGCATCAACTAAAGTAGCTTGTTTAAGTATTTCCTCCTTAGCATAGTCCATAGGATTTCTTAGGAAAGTGCTAGGTACTACCATTGCAAGCATTCCTCAGTTGGTGAGTACATCTATTCACTTTTTAATGAAAAACTCCTCAGACCTCTTAATCTTAGGCTCTAATCATGCTTTCTGTTGCTTACTCATTCTTACGCTGTATGGTGGATTTCATACAACTATATCTACTCTCCTTCAGAAATCTTGTGGTACTCTACCAGTAAAGTCCATAAACTGATTTTCAAAGTCTCATACATGAATATCAGCTTTAGGGTGTAAAATCTGAGCTATTACTCATGGTGTCTCATCTATCTCATGTCCCTCGTATCTCTCATTATCATGATCTCTAATAAATCTACCAGTTCATACAGTAGGCTCTAATACATCATATCTATTGCTTTCATCTTTGTACATATCTACTAAATGCCATACAGCATCAATAGCAGCCTGAGGTGTATAGAATTGGTCTAATGCTCATGTTGTATCCTCTCATGCTTTAGTCAATCAACCTGCTCACTCATATTGTCTCAATATGTTTATTTCCTCAGGTGTATAATCTTTTGGATTAGTGGAGAAATTATGCTTAGCGAGAATATCTTTAGCATTCTGATTTATTGCTCTTGCCTCAGTTCTTGTTAAGACTCTTTGCTGCTGTCATATTGCAGGTCAAGCCGATTGTCCCTTAGATATTGCGTCATTGTCCAGTTGTTCTTCACGCAAATCTCTGCTAATTTCTCTGGAGTAATCCCTCTCTCATTTAGTCTCTCTTTCATTCATGGATAGTGGTCTATCACTTCATAATACTCCTTTACTAGTTCATTTATTATCTGGTCATAAGTCTTTTTGCTCATTTGTAGTTGGTTTAGTAGTTAAAGTATTTTTCGTACCAATTATATTCTGATTTTCTGATTTTGCAACACTTTGTAACTCTTTGATGTCTTTTCAATACATATCTAAGAACTCCTTTAATCAATATTGTCATGCGTAATCAAATTCATCTCAATGCTTTGCTGTTCTATAAAACTCTATCACAGGCTCTCAATTTTCTCCATCAAATCGCTCTATATGGTCGTATATTTGTCCATTTACCTCCTCACCATTTGTAACTCTCATCTTAAATCAGTTATTGAATGCTGTTTCTATTTGGTTTTCCAGTATTTCTTTTCATTGAGTAATAGGTATCATCTTTATATTTTCTCACTCCATTATAGGTGCTCATTCTGGTGTATATAGACTCTTTCATGGATACCTATAAGTCATGAATTTATCACCAATATAGTACTCTAATTCTCAATTCTTTTCCATTAGTTCATCTACTGGACTCTTAGTAATCTTATTCTTAGGCTCTGGAGTCTCTACTTTCTTCTCTGTTACTGCTGTCTTCTCTCCTGTAATTTCAGTAGTAGTCTGTGACTCTGTTTCTTTTACAAATTCCCTTAATGTTGCATTCCAATTATCAAAGAAACTATCATTAGGCTTGATAGGAGAGTCATATACAAACATACCATCATTTCTAAGTGTCTCAGATACTAGCTTTCAGTCTTCTACATGGAATATGACCTCTGGATCAAACATAACATCTCATTCCTGTATATAAGTCTGACCTATTGCTATCTTTCAACCTCAAATATCCTCAATGTACAAAGGCTCTAATCCTGAGTGCTCAACCTTTAAGTATCAGTCTTTTAGTCCTCCATTGCTTTCAATTATATCTAGTATAGTGTTAGTAAATGTAGCAGCTCTACTATCTCAACCTTGTCTAGTCATTCCTAAAGTCTCTCACTGTGTTTTTACAGTAGTTCCTCACTCTTTGAATAGAGATTTTAATTGTTCCTCACTTGCATAATTTTCAGGATTTTCTTTCATGTCTCTTGCTTCTTCTGCAAGGTCAGCCTCCACTCTCTTTTTTCACATTTTATAATCTAAGTAATCCCTTTCATACTTGTTTAAATGTGTTCTATAATCATTTGTCCACCGTCCCTTTTCGTTTTGCCTCCTATTCAATTCATACCAATAAGAATAAGTGTCTCCATGCTCTCGTACCTCCCTTATCTCTCACTTATCCAAATCTCAGAGAATATCTAACAATTCCCAAATCTCCATATTATCGTAATTTTCTGGAAATCACTCATAATATGCTATTTCACTATTCCTATCTGCATCTTTATTAAGTTTAGTTAATTCTGATTTAGCTTTCGCTTTAGGTAAGTTAGCCTCATATTGCTCATCTACAAATTCCTGTACTGATTTTCTTTTCTCCTCTTGCTGTGCTAGCTTTTCTTTCCTTTCCTGTTCCTCCCTCTCCAATTTCTCTTTAACTCTCTGATTTTCTGCTCTATTCTCCTCAGCAATTCTGTTTTGTTCAGCTTGTTCTGCCTCGTTCCTAGATATTGTCAAATCTGTATCTTTTAATCTGTACTCCTTAGATACTGCTACTCAATTAAATGATCTACCATATTGCATTGTATCTGTATGTCATGTTTTCTTGTATAATACAGTAGGTATTTTCTGTCAGCCTTCCTCTTTAAATCATACAATGTAAGGTAACTTTAACCTAGTCATTATAAAGCTGAATGTATCCTCAGATTTCTTTGTAGTATTCTCTCATAGGTCAAAATGTACCTTTTCTCACTTATCGTCTTTAGTTATATGTGCTGTAATTGCACTTTGCCAGTCTCAGTCTGCTACCGATATTGTAGTATATCCAAATCATTCCTTAACTCATAATATAGTATTTCAGTTACTATCTTTCTTTACATATTCTCCATAAGATTTATTCTGAATTTTCTCTACTATATCGTTTGCACTTTCTATCGTTCATCTTTCAAATTCCCTTATTCATTCTGGTTTTTTCTCAGGAGCTGTAACTGCTGTTTTTTCTGCAGTAATGGCATTTTTAGGTTGTTCTTTCTCAGCAAAATCCTTTCCAACCTGTACTGCATTATCTCTCTGCTGTTCGTATTCCTCTACTGTTTGTTTTCTCCAACCTCCATTATCTCAGTCTATTATCCATTGTTTCATTCGGTATCAATTAACTATTGATTTTACCCAATAATCCTCATCTTCTCACTTAGGTATAAGTAATCAATTGTCTAGCTCAAAGTAATTCCTGTTATCTGCTAAACCGCTTATTCTACCCTCTGTTCATGGATATATAATTATTTCATTTCAGGACTTTTCTACTGTATAATGTGTATTTCATAATTTATCCTTTAATGCTATCTTATTATCTCATACCTTTTCTCATCTTTCCTGTATTAAGTCAAATATAGTATTGGTAAATTCCTGTCTTCCTCATTTCTTAGTTTGTCTCTTTATTCATAATGAATCTACTTTAGGTTGTTCTTTTCACTCATAGAAATTTATGAGTCAATTACTAAAGTCATTCTTATAATCTATATTATTTCCGCTCCTATCTTTAAATGCTCAGTTCATTAAAACAGTACTCAAAGAGCTTTCGCTAGTACCTCAATTAGCATAGTGTGCTATAACCTTATACAAATCTACTGGTTTCCAGTCTTTTACCTCAAATCGTTCTACATCTCATGCAGGATACTCATATCAATCATTGATAGCTTTATTCAATAAGTCCGCCACTTCCTCAGCGGTAGCCTTTCATATACTTAGTCAATTTACTACTACATCATCATAAAAGCTCCAGTCTCCATCTCCTCATTCTCTACCAGCTAGATCTATTTTTTTTGCAAGCCAGTCATGCTTTTCCTTTAAGCTCATTTCTCCAAATGACTTTGTCTTACCTTTGCTAGTAGCTTGTGATTTTTGTGCTGTTATTTCGTTTTTAGTCTCTATCTTAGCTTCCTCCTTTTCAACTGGTTTAACCTCCTCTTTAGGTTGCTCCTTTACCTCTGCTTTAGGCTCTGCTTTTTTCTCAGTAACTGCTGTTTTTTCTGCTGTTACCTTGTTTTTAGAATATCCACCTTTCTTATTCTCCTCACTTCTCATGTCTAGCTCAGCTATCTTACCTTTCTCAATATCTGTTCTCTTGTCCTCTAGTCTAGGAGTAGGTGGCTTTTTCTTAATCTTTATTCATTCTGGCTTTCATTTAGCAGGTCAGTACTGGTCTCTTAAAGCTCAAAATCAACTCTGAATTAAGAAATTAGGCTCTTTTACCTTTCAGAGACTCTCTCATAATATAATCTGTGTTGCTCATTCCCAGAAACTAGCATCATTTCATGGTACTAGAGATTTACCCATTTTAGTAAGTCCCTCTATTCTACTCCAATTCTGTATCAGATTTCCTCATAATTTGGCTTTCATGTCCTTAATCATGAGTTTTTGTGCATCTTCCTGTATTGCAAGTAATGCTCCATAGTCTCTCTTGAATTGTTGGAATTGTCATGGTATCTCACTTATCATTCTATCCTCCTGTATTCAGATTTGTTTATTAAGTTCCCTCATTCATTTCTCATAAATCTGACTAGCATCAGGTGGTAGTCAGTATTCCAATATAGCATTGATTTGTTGTTTCTTTGCCTCTAGTGTCTCCAGATTTACTATTTTCCTGTCCTCTAGTGCTTTTAGCTCTCTCTCTAGTAGCTTTACATCTCATTTTAGAGACTCCAATGGCTCTTTAAACTCAGACTTTAAAGCCTCTCTTACTGGATTTACTAAATCAGCAGCATCTATAGTCATGTACTTATGCTCATCTAGTCCTTGTTGTATTCAGTTATTCCAGATTTCTTTCTTTGTCTTTTGTATAGCATCATAGTATTCTGCTGAGTTCGTTGGTGTATGTCCATATTCTATGATAAGTTCATTAGCTCTATCTGCACTTTTCCTCATTGTATTGTAGTTTCATTTCTTTCTACTTAATACATTTATGCTAGGATTTAGTGCTTTAAATATCTTATCTTGTGGAGCAGTAGTACTTGTTATTCATTCTGCAACCTTAGTTGCCAATGGATCAACTACTTTTTCATTTACTTTATTTGCTACATTAGTAACTCCTCATACTACCTTACTTACTACTCATTTTTTAGGCTGACTCCATCATGCTTGTGTTGTTGCAGGTGTTGTCTCTTGTGCCTTTATCTCTGTTTGTTTCTTGGTTGTAACCTTATTTTTAAGATTATCTATTCACTCCTTAGCTGTTTCTACTCATTGTTTAGCCATATCTACTCCCTTTCATGCTGCATTATATATATCTCATGCAAGCTCTCATGCTCCAAAAGCAGCCTGATTTACTCACTCTTTCACATCGTTTATCTTAGACTGTATCTTTTCTCTTGTTGTCCTGTTGTCTGGTAACGCCTCTGGATTTAGTTCTCATAGTGACTTAGCGTTCCATGCAGCTCTATTGGCTGATATAACCTTATCTACTACATATCTTACTTTGTCTTTTGTTCCTACCTGTTTTACCTTTACTTTACCTATATTATTTCAGTCTCTATCTGTTAATATTCAGTCTTTAGATACTTTCATTGTTCATTCTGCTAGTCATTTCTCTACTTTAGCCTTAAATGTTGCACTATTACTATCTATAGTAAATTTCTGCTGAATGACATCATTTATTGCGTTTTTAGCTGTGTTTATCTCGAAATCTGTTAATTTCTTTACCTTTGCTGTTCATTTATGGAATACTCTTAAAATAGCTACAATTTCCTCATTTAATAAATCTGCTTTAGTCTGTTCATCTAATCAGTTATACCATTGGTTAAACTGATTATTTGAGTTTGTCATTTTTCAGCTTTGGAAGTCATCTAGCTTTTCCTCCAGATTACCAAATGTAAGGTCTGTAGCAGCCTCTCACATTGGTGTCTGATTTATTAAGTGGAAAAAAGTAGTAGGAATAGCCCATACTGTGTTAAATGCTGTCTCTAGTACTCCTCCTCATGTTTTGATTACGTCTTCCACTACAGTATCATCAGCTTTACTTTGTCATGAAGATAATCTACCAATACTTGTTGTAGTTCTATCTATACCTCATGCTAGAGATGAAAACATATTTCATGGTATCTGACTTACTCATAGTAATGTATCTGCTGTACCTCTATTTATATTCAGATTTTCATTAAGCCATCTACCTGCTGTTCCTGTCTCTATCTTATCATTTCGTTTTTGTACTCCTCCTTGTATTGAGCCTGCAGCATCATTTATTCGTTCCTGAGCTTTAGCAAAGAAACCATTTTTATTGATAATATCCCAGTCTTTCTGAGTCATGTAATTTCAGTCTGACGTTATTGTTCCTAAGTTCTCTATCTCTGATAATAACTGCTGTACTTGTGGCTCATTCTTTGCTAGGTAATTTACTATATCATAGTCTGTAGGATTTCCTCTAAAATATGAGCTATAATTCTGTTTATAATCATCTACTATAGCTCCTAACTGTTGCCAGTCTGCTAAATACTTTTGTCAATTCTGAGAAAGTAATTGAGAGTTCTTTGTTAATAGTTTATCCGCTCTCGTTTTCATGTCGCTAAACATTTTGTTATCTTTCTCTGATTTTGCTTTAGCTCATTCTACATCTTGTAGGTTTTTTGGTTGGATCAACTCGTTATAAAATTGTGAAATCTGCTCTCCACTCACTCATTTACCACTCTTTACAATAGGTAATACTTCCTTTTGGAATTCCATAATAGCACTCATATTGTCCTTAAATTCAGGATAGAGTCTCTTAATCTCACTTTCACTAAGTATTTTACCTCATTTATATAGGTCTCCTTGTAAGTCTAGTAGAGCAGTCTCTTGTGTTCTAAATCTATTCTCCTCAGCCTTATTAGAAATTTCTAGCTGATTTGCCTCGTTAGGTATATAAACAAAAGGATTTCCCCACCTTTGTCCTAGTCTCTGTTGAGGCTGCTGTTGTTGTGGAGGAAATCATATAAATCTACCTGCTAAGTCTGTCTTTGGCTGTGTGTTCTGTTGTGCTATCTGTGATACAACCGCAGATGGCATATTGTTAGTAGGAGACTGTATCTGTGGAATTGTAGGCACAGTAGGCTGTGGTGCAGGCTGTGCTGACATTCTTAAATTCAGATTTCTAGTGTTTAATGTAGGCGTATTAAGTGTTTTCATGTTACTTGCAGTATTGTTATTTACTGTACTCTGTACGCTTTTTTGTAGGTTAGGTTTTTTATTCAACCAGTCCACTAATAGATTGTTTGCCATTGTTTAGTATATAAATTATAAAGGTAATTCTGTGTTTAGTTCAGGATATGCTTTCCTTAGAGCTTGGCTTAACACAACTATTGCAGCTTGTGTCTCAGCGTTCTCGTTTGGATATTGTTTTTTGAGCACTTGCAATACTGCTAATGCTACATTCTTTCTCTTTAGATATTCAGGATTTAGTTTTGCATCTTCTTTGATATATAATACTCGGTATCTGTAGTTAGCTCGTGTAGTTCCTAGCTTTTTCAATACATTATAACTGACATAAAATCTGCTTTTTAATTTCTTTCAGTCGTTAGTCTGCCATGAATTTACGAACCAAAAACCTCATTCGTCCCAACCAACCAGACATACACAATGTCCTCATGATTTAGACTGAGGTACAGATTTTACCTCTCATGCTGTCATTTCTAACCGCATTCTACTGTCTCATCTGAATACCCAAATAATAGGGCATCATTTATATAAGTATCTCTTAATTAGCTCTATTCACTTATCATTTACAGTCCAGTCCTCAACTGCGTATCCATCAAATTTTGCTATTTCTCCATTTTCCTCTATGTATATTCATTCTTTTAGAGCTACATTTACCGCTCTCTCTGCATAGTCTCCACCATCATATTTGTCAGGATTATGTCCCATTTTAGTCCATAAGTCTCTCCAACTAGGAGTGATTATGTTCTTGTTAGTAGGTACTACTCAATTTTTCCTTACATTGAGCACTTGTACTCCATGACTATTGGAATTTGCAGTACAACTACCTATACTTCATTGATAGTTTGTCTTGTAAATCCATGTTCATAACGAAAAAGAGCTAGGCAACTTAATGCTCAAATCTAACTCTATTGCTTGTTCTGCTTTAAAGTCTCTTGCATCAGCCATTTCTTCTGGCAGCGTTAGACATCATGGATCAATCATAATTTCCTCCATATTATTTATCTTTAGTTGGTAAAAACTTTTTAATAAATTCTGAATTATCCACTTTTTTCTCATCAAAATATTTTCTGCTGTAAAACTCTGATTTCTTTCCTGTGTTGTAGTGAGATACTGGTCTCAAATATCACATTACTCTTGTCCAGATTTCACATGGTGTTCTTTTCATTGCTGTTATTATAATTTGATAAATTCCATATTTAGCCTATTCTCTCCCTTTTCGTTCTTATCTATCTCTATCACCCAACCTCCAATTACGTTTCCCAGATTAAATCTCTTTGCTAGTAGGTTTTCCTTTAAGAATGCTCATGGCATAAATCAGTGTATTCCTCTATGCAGGTCGTATAATGCAGTGTGATAGTGTCCTAAAGCAAATATATCAGGCTGATTTTCTACTGGTAGGCTGTCTAGGTACTTTTTCATCTTATAGTCCTTAGCATAGCTTAGGCTTCCTCCTCAATGGTGTAGGTTTATATCTATTCAGTTCAGCTTTAGCCTCGCATCATAGAAACCTAAGTTAATCAAATCCTGTCTCACAGTCTCTATCGCCTTGCAGATATTCACTCAGTTTTTCTTTAGGTATGCCTCATCATGATTACCTCATATAAAGTAGGTTGGTACTCATACATAAGGATAATTCTTTCTTAAATCTGCTAGCTGCTCCTCAAATCATACCTTGTCTTGTTCAAATTGCTGTCCACTATATACTCACTCTCAGTCAACTATATCTCCACAATGTACAAAGCATTCCACTCACATTTCCTTAGCTTTCTCATAGAATTCCGCCAGTTCATCTTTAGCACATTCTCTTGCTCCAAAGTGCGTATCACTTACCAGTCAGAATTTTAAGTGTCATGGCTCTCATATCACCTTATCTATCTCCCTCTTAGAATTGTTTGCTATATAGTTCAGCATCTCTTTAATGTCTTTCTCCGAGTAGTGCTGCAGCAATTCCAGTTTCTTTTTCTCCTCCTTAGTTAGCGTAGGAGGCTCTTTTTTCTTTTGTAGTCGCATTTGTTCCTCCTTTCCAGATAAAAGGTCTGTAGCTTGTTGCTGTGTAGCCTCTTTTACCTGTCTATACTTACTTACTGTGTGCCTGTTTATTCATAGTTCCTTTCAGATTTCTGTGTTACTCTTGTCTGTTCAGTAGGAGTTTATCTTTCCAATGGTTTCTGCATTTAGTTTTCACATTCATGCTACATAGTAAAAGCTAAAATCTGATTACTTTTTCATCGTATCGTTCGTATGGATCATGTATGTCCTTGCTAGTCAGAGTATCTATTAACCATTGCTTAATGTCAGGTCTCAACGCCTTTGATGATATATCAACAGTAGTTAGTAGTTGCTCCGCTATCAGTTTATTCTCAAATAGAGTATGTATTGCTCTATGTTGTACCTCTCTTATTAGTTCAATGTTTTTTGCTATGTTTGCTCATCACTGGCTTTGTGGTAGTAGGTGGTGTTTGCTCATTGGTATCTCCTTTCTCTCCTTGCTCATTAAGTAACTTTTTATAAGCTAAAATCTTTTGTCTCATTTTCCTTTCTCACCACCACTTGATTATGTCCTCTATCATACATTCAAGGTAAATAAAAAGCTGATTAAAATTGCTAAGATAAGTATTAACAACCTAATCAGATTTCTGTTCATCTTTTCTTTTCATTATTACTAAAGCTCATTCCGCATCTTCTCTGTGATAAAATGTCCTCGCATGGTCTTTGTTCAGTATCCAGTTATCTTTTCCGCCTAAGAATCGCACTGATATCTTTCAGCTTTCCTCTTTTCTTTTATAAATGTTCCGACCTAAGTCAGATTTGATAATCTTATATTCTCGCATGGGCTTATTCCTAAGAAATAAACTACATTGACCTTTTTATCTCCTCTAGTGTTGTCATAATCCATTGCGTATTAACTTTAAGTTCTGTAAGCTGAGCCTCTATTCATATTGAGTCTATCTTATTCACTTTCTGCTCTAGTATCTGTATCTTGTTATTCGTATTAGACCAGACTACTCCTAATCAGAAAACAAAGATTATAAAGCTAATTCGTGTTGCAGGATTACTTAGATATTCTTTAATCTTCTGCATCTTCTATCTCTGGTAACTCAATTAAAATATCATGCTTAGTACTCCCTAAGTTTTGTACCAGTTTCCAGATATCATAGAATATGTTAGCTCATGTACCTAACGCTAATCACAATAGAATAAGTGCTCAATTAGCAAGCTGAAACTCTAGGTATGGTCTGATAGCAAATGCAGCACAGACTCATAAGATAAACGATAAGGCAATGTTTATGGTTGTAGCATATTTCCCTACAAATTGCTCATAAGCAGGCTTGGCAAAGTTCACTATTGTTGTGATAATCATTGCTGCTGCTATAAGAATGATGATAGTAGTCTGCATATTTATATTTTATGATATAAATGTACTAATTTTCTAAAGACAATTAAAAATAAAAACAGTTATATTTTAGGAGTAGGAGAGTATAGATTAAAAGCCAAAACATTAAAAAAGAGGTCTTTATTGACCTCTTTATAGACAAGCTCCAATTAAGCAACCATAAGCAAATACACTAGCTAGAAACATAATTCTGATTATGCTCATGCTGTAGTAGTTGCAGGTGGATAAATGCTAGTATATGGAGATGAAACTATCCATGATGGAATAGGCGTAGGTTGTAATTTGCTTAGCAATTCATTTGTTTGAGTTGCGTTATTAGCAATTACTCTAGTCTCTGCTAGTTCAGTCCTTAATCTTTGTGTCTCTTGTTCACATAACTTATCCAATACTCTTTGTACATTAGCTCCTGATGCTGCTATAATTGCTGCTGTGTTCTGCTGTCATGCAAGTATAGCTTTCTCAATGTTGCTATTTACTCCACAAAATCATTGAGTAAGTAGAGTAGTCTGATTAGCTAAGTTCTGTTGTGCTACCATTTGTTGCTGCCATTGTGTGTTGTTGTTGATAATGTCCACTGTGTTGTCGTGATTATTGTTATTGTTTGACATTCAAGCTAGCCACGCAGCAGCGTTTCCTCCACCAAATCAACCAAAACCACCACCAAATCAGTTACCCATGAATAAGAATAGGATTAAGATAATTAACCAAGTACCCATTCCTCCGAAGTTTGTGTTGTCCATGCTTTACATAAATAAGATATAAAAGTCTGGTTTTTTACTTATGCTAGCCACCATTCTCCTATAACTTATCTATGACTTGGACTACTTCTTCCTTTTTCTCTCCTGCTAGATTAGCATTCTGTTTTATCAGATTTGCAATGTTTGGATTAGACTTTATCAGTCATGGTACTATCTGCTCCGCTAGTTTATTGAGCTGCTCCATGTTATTAAAGTCTGTCCCCTCTAATAAGTGAGGCTCTACTCCTAGAGCTATGAGCCTACTCCTCAAAAAATCTCACTTTAGAGTCCCCATAAAGTCCATAAAATTCATTACTCTGTCATGTATTCAGCATATAAATCCTTTAGTTTGTGGTCGTATTTCTCTTTTAGGTGCTCCTTTTTCACACTGAATTCTGTAAAGTGCTTTACCTTTTCTACCACATACTCTACAATCTGATCCATTTTGTCAGGGTGCTGTGAGAATTGCTGCATTACCTTAGTAACGTTTAGCTTGTCTCCTGTCTCTTATACACATCT
>LXOW01146034.1_pt1 | contig 21821 bp, 17 predicted proteins | sample 1368591 | NCBI WGS metagenome assembly LXOW01 (sample SAMN04884650, study PRJNA319009) | bovine gut metagenome | isolation source: Cow rumen | host: Bos taurus | place: Italy: Legnaro (PD) | collected 2014-07-09
CCGACGACCTGCTGGCTTTGTTCACCGAGCCTGTGCAGGTGTATTCCAACGTGCAGAACGGCGTGGGGGTGGTGTGCTCGCAGAGCCTACCCGTCACCGTGGTGGTGGATTTGAGGTAAGAAAAAAGCCGCTCCAGTCGGGGCGGCTTTTTTCATATTATTGTGTGGCTTTACAGAAAGGCTATTTGTAGGTGTCGACGGACACCACGTTTCCGTATTTGATGCTGTCGGTCTTGTAGCGCACGTAGCTCCTGACGTAATACTTGCTGTTGGCCGACAGGTTAGAAATGACACTGCTAAAATCGAAATACATGTCATCGCCTGTGGGTGTGGCAACCCGGGTGTGAAGGTCGGAGTCGTATTGTGGATAGGCATTGGTCTTGCTGTAGCAGAAGCCGAGCTGGTTGATCAGCCGGGGCTTGGTGCAGTATCCGCCGCCGTAGGCATACATGTAGGAACCCCCGTAATAGTCAGGCTCGTAGGTGTTGATTTCCAGGACGAAGGGCATGTCGGGCGTGCTGAAGCTGAGGATGTCGCCGTAGAAGAAAACATATTCGTTGGTGTATTCGTCGCGATAGAACACGAAGGCACGGTAATAATAATGGGTGTCGGGCATCAGCTCATAGCAATAGATGTCGGCTTGGTAGACACCGTCCTCGACGTAATACTCGCCTACCAACGGCCTATCAATCGCCTACCAACGGCCTACCAACGGCCTACGAATCGCCTATGAAATGGGGTTGAGTTTTCTGGCTGGTTTCGGTTGACAGTTTTTCGCTTCGCGACTGTTCCGAGCTGACACCCTGAACTGCATAAATTCCGCCTGCGGAAGATTACGATAGGATTATACTTGGATTATACTTCGATTATACTACGATTATACTTCATGCTCTTTGATCGAAGCTACATCGAACCATCATCGAAGCATCACCGAAGGAAGGTGGCGGCGGCAATCTGCTTCCCGCTTGGGAGATCGCGGGTCTAAGCCCGCGATGAGGGCAAGGGGTGATGCATTGCCTGTGACATCTGTGCTATCTGTGTGACCTAAAAACGCATCCGTCAGTTTATCATGCCTTCCGTAGATAAAACTATTGTCGTTTCGAGAAAAAATGTATCTTTGCGCCCTCACTTTCACACTCAAGAAATGAAAAAAGCTACTTTTACCTTATTGTTGTTTGTCGCCACCCTTTTCGCGCAGGCCCAAACCATCGAACAAATCTATCACTTCAGCCAGCCTGTCGTCAGCGAACGCGACGGTTACCAGCAGATCGGCTTCCAAGGCTGTCTGCCTAGCGGCATCGTGGGCGAGCCCACCCTCCCTTGGCAGAGCGTCAGCTTAATGCTGCCTGAGGGTCAAGAGGCCGTCTCCATCCAAGTTGAGTTGATGGACTTTGTGGAGATGGAGGGTTCATACAACCTTTATCCTGCCCAGAAGCCCCGCCCCATTTCAAGCGAGGAAGTGATACCCTTCGCCAAGAACGAGGCTTTGTACCACTCTTCAGAGAGCTATCCTTCTAGCAATCACGGTAGCATACAGACGCAATATCTCAACGGAGTGGCCTTTGCCTTCAGCGGTTTCACGCCAGTCCAATATGTGCCTGCCACAGGCCAAGTCCTCTATGCCCAAACGGTGAAGGTAACTATAGGAACTACCGAAAGCCGCGAGGACCACAGCCGCAAGTTATGGATGACCCCCGAAAACGAGGCTTCCATCCTGCGATTGGCGCAAAACCCGCTTATGTTATTCACCTACAACAAGCGTGGCCGCGAGATAGGCGGCTATGACATGCTGGTCATCACCAAACAGGAATGGATTCCGCGTTTCGACGAATACATCGCCCTATACAACGGCAAAGGTATCCGCACCCGCATCGTGGCCTTGGAGGATATCTACGACACCATGGAGGGTCGCGACAGCCAAGAGCAAATCCGCAACTACATCATTCAGGAATATGAAAACAACGGCATCCAGATGGTCAGCTTAGGTGGTGATGTGAGCATCGTGCCTTACCGCAACCTATACTGCTGGGCGCAGGAGGGCGAGGAAGACCAGTTGCCTTCCGATATGTACTATGCCTGCTTGGATGGCACCCTCAACGACGACAACGACGACCGATGGGGTGAAGTCGATGAAGACGACCTGCTGCCAGAGCTGGGCATAGGCCGCCTGCCTTTCAACAACGAGGCACAGTTTGAGACCATCATGCACAAGACCTTCAGTTACTTGCAAAACCCCGTTCTGGGCGAGTTCACCTCCCCTATCCTCGGTGCGGAGCATCTGGGCGACGGCTACTACGGCAGCGACGACATGGAACGCCTTATCGGTGAGAACAACGACTTCGATTATACCACCATCGGATATCCTTTGGACTATAACTTCAAGCGCTATTATGCCACGCCTCACAAAGACTTCAGAGGCGGCGAGTTCCGCGACCTGATTTGCACAGGCGGACAATACGTTCATCATGTGGGTCATGCCAACGATGACTATGTGGCCGGCTGGTATGGCAGCAGCATGGGCAACAACTTCTTCGCAGGTAACGACGGCATCAACCACAACTACATGATTTTCCACTCGCACGGCTGCATCTGCGGCAACTTCCCCGTCAGCTGCGTCTTGGAGAAGATGGTCACCATCGAGACCGGCTTTGTGGTCACCACAGGCAACTCACGCTACGGCTGGTATATGCCTTGGGGCGATGGTATGGCGGCCCACATCCATCGAGAGTTGATGGACGCCTACTGCAACGACCACATCGCCACCATAGGTATGGCTCTGCGCGAAGCCAAAATCGCCACCGCACCATGGGTAGCTATTCCTTTCCAAGAGGAAGATCCTGAAAACGGCTGCTTGCGCTGGAACATCTACTGCCTCAACATATTGGGCGATGCCGGTCTTTATCCTTGGTTTGAGGAGCCCTTCAATCCCAATGTGGTCTACGAGCAAGGGTTAATGGCAGGGGCCACCTCCACAACCGTCCATGTGAGCCACTTCGACACGCCCTTGGACAATTTCTGCGTCAGCCTGTTTGATGGCGAGACCCTGCTGGCACGCGGTATAACAGACGAAAACGGCAATGTCGAGTTGGATTTTGAGCCTCTCGAAACCATTGGTGCCTTGCACCTTATCGTGACTGGACAGAGTGCCTGGCCGCAGATTATCGAAGTGACGGGATTTGAGAGTGGCGAGCCCTATGTCTACGGCACCCTCTTCGATATTGAGGGGGATGCTATGTATGGCCTCAATCATTGGGTTCATGGTGAGCTTTATAATATAGGTGACGCGACAGCCTATCAGGTTCATGCCGCCGTCACTACGGATTGCGAGTATGTTATTTCGCATGGTAGCAACTTTACCATTGATGAGTTTGCGCCGAACAGCACACGACAATTTGACCATATCGGCTTGATTGAACTTGCCGACAATATTCCCGACAACACCATTTTCACCCTTGAACTCACAACCTACGTTGGCGAAACGACCCACACCACCCGAAAGAACTACATCGCCAAAGCCCCCAACCTGCAATTTGCAGACATCGAGGTGGACGACAGCCAAGGCGACCAAAACGGTTTTATCGACCAAGGCGAATACATCACTTTGAAGATTCACGGCAAGAACATCGGTCACGCCCTCGCACCTGATGCCTATCTTACAGCCACTTGTGCCGACGACCGCATCCAACTATTGAACAACACGATTGAAATCGGCAATATTGAGATGGACGACAGCTTTACGGCAGAGCTCTGTTTTACCAGCGACGCTGACATTCTGGGCGGTACCATCTTCCATATCGACCTCGAACTTCACACGGGCAGTTACGTCACGCCATACGACTACAGTTTCTCCATCGGCGTTGCCGTTGAGACCTTCGAAACTGGCGACTTCAGCTTTGTGGAATGGGAACACGCCGGCGACCAGCATTGGTTCATCACCGACGACGAAGTCCACAGCGGTAACTATAGCGCCCGTTCCGGTGCAATTGACGACGACGAAGTCTCTTATCTATATATCTATGCCGACATCCTTCACGACGGCGAAATCAGCTTCTGGTTCAAGACTTCAACAGAAAATCACAAGGACTTGTTCGCTTTCTTCATGGATGGCAAGAAAAAAGACTGGTGGTCGGGCGACAACGACTGGACTTTCGTGAGTTACGACTTTGAGGCAGGCAGTCATGTTTTCCAGTGGATCTACGATAAGAACGGAAACGGGCAGGCTGGCAGCGACTGTGTTTGGATTGACGACATCACCTTTCCACGCACCTGCATCGTCACCGATGTGGAAGAAGGCGTAGCTCAACAGAAGAGCACCATCTACCCCAACCCCACTTCGGGCCTCTTCACACTCGCACTTGCAGAAGAAAGCAACGTCGACATCTATAACTTGACGGGACAAAGCATCCTATCGTTCAACCAAGTCGAAGGACTGGTACAAATCAACCTCGATAGTATGCCCAAAGGTGTTTATTTCGTGCAAATCCAGAGTAGAAGCGCCATAGAGACTAAAAAGCTAATTGTCAAATAAGAAACTCGCTTATTTAAAATTCAGCTTCAACTGTATCTCCTCCACCTGTCTCTTCAACTCCTGCACAGTTTGGATGAGTTGTTCTTCGCGGAATCGGTTCTCTCGTTGCTCTGGCATCTCCGCGCTGATGTAATGCACGAATTTCCATACTTCTTTGATATCGGCAGCGGCGAGGTCGTAAGGTTGGTAGAGTGGGTTCAGCGAACTGAGCGTTAGTTTTCCCGCCTGCTCGATTTTGTTTTCCACAATCTTGAAGACGATGCCGTCGTCTTGGGTGAGCACGATGTAAGGCTGTCCGCTGCGGATGTAAGTCCAGTCGAGGACATACTCGCCGGTGACATAGGAGCCATCGGGAATGGGCAACATTGAGTCGCCGCTGATTTGGAAGGTGCGGTATTTGCGGTCACGCGAGAGGAAAGGCATGGTGAAAGTGGGCAACACCTTGATGTATTCGGGGTCAGCGAAACCCGTTGCATAACCTGCCTTGGCCTTCTCGGTCACCAATTCGATATTCTCGTCGTTGTCGTTATTGACGGTGGTGGCCAGCACGCGCAGGTTACTGCCTTTCAGGTGCACGTCATAGCCACGCTCCAGTTGCGAGAGCTGGCTCATGCTGATGCTGCTCAAATCGACTTTCACTAAAGTATCGATGGCGATACCGAAATATTTCGAGAAGGAGACCAACGCTTCAAGGTTGGGCTCAGAGACGCCGTTTTCGTAGCCGCTCAGCGTGGAACGCTTCATATTCAGCGAGAAAGCCACATCATCTTGGGTACGGTTACGATGCTTGCGCAAAAATTTTATGTTCGAATTGAAGTACATGATATTGTGGGATTTATGATTTCAAGATTTCAAATTTCAAGATTTTTTCTTCGTTTTTATATGCTATTTCAAATATAATGATTAGTTTTATGGCGGATATTTTGATTAAAAACTCGTCAAAAGTACAACTTTTTTGGAACATGACAGGAAAAAATCGAAAAAAAAAGAAAAAGTTACATGTTACTGAGCTTGTCGAAGTATGGATAGGACAATTTTGCACTTGGATTTGGACACCTTTTTCGTGTCGGTAGAACGGTTGGTGAACCCTTCTTTGGTAGGCAAACCCGTCATCGTGGGCGGCATGTCGGACCGAGGTGTGGTCTCCACTTGCAGTTATGAGGCGCGGCGTTTCGGCGTACATTCGGCGATGCCGATGCGGATGGCGCGACAACTCTGCGCCCAGGCGGTCTTCATCCGTGGCGATATGGAGCTCTACAGCCGTTATTCGCGTTTGGTGACCGACATTATCGCCGACAGCGCACCCGTCTATGAGAAAATGTCCATCGATGAGCATTACCTCGACTTGACGGGTATGGACCGCTTCCACGACTGCCAACTGTGGTCGCATGAGCTGCGGCAGAAGATCATCAAAGAGACGGGTTTGCCGATTTCGTTCGGCTTGTCGGAAAACAAGACGGTGGCGAAGATTGCCACAGGGCAGGCCAAGCCCAATGGCGAGCTGGAAGTGCCTATACCTTATATTAATAGCTTCCTCGACCCGCTGTCGGTGCAGAAGATTCCGATGGTGGGCGAAAAGACCTACAGCCTGCTTCGCTCGATGGGCGTGGAGAAAATCGGCACGCTGCGCCGTCTGCCACCCTTGGCGATGGAACGCGCTATGGGTAAGCACGGCCTCGACATCTGGAAGAAGGCCAACGGCCACGACAACACACCGGTCTGTCCCTATCAGGAGCGGAAGTCCATCAGCAAGGAAAGAACATTTGAGCAAGATACCATTGACGTGACGGCCATCCGGCAATGCCTCGCACGCATGGTGGAGAGCCTCGGCTTCGACCTGCGCTCGCAACACAAACTGGCGGGCTGCGTGACGGTAAAGATACGCTACTCCAACTTCGACACGCACGACATGCAGCAGCGCATCCCCTACACAGCCTTCGACCATGTGCTGCGGCAGACCGTCAACGGCATCTTCGACCGGCTCTACAACCGACGAATGATGATTCGGCTGATTGGCGTGCGCTTCAGCGAACTGGTGAGCGGCGCACCACAACTCGCCCTGTTTGACGACAACATCGAGCTGACGAACCTCTACACTGCGATGGACAGAATCAAATTACGCTTTGGGGAACAAATTATACATCGAGCGGCGGGATGATTTATGCACATTCATATAACAGCCTGTGCTACGGCACGATGCCGATTGCGGACTTGGTCGGAAAGGCCGCCGCGCTTGGCTATGCCGTCTTGCCTTTGACCGACATCAACACGACGATGGGTGCCGCTGACTTCGTGGTGGAATGTGGAAGAAAAGGCGTGCGACCCGTACTCGGTGTGGAGTTCCGCAACGGCAACGAACTGCTGTATGTGGCCTTGGCCAAAAACAACGTAGGCTTCGCCGAACTGAACCGTTTCCTGACCGACCACAATAAGAGCAAACAGCCTTATCCCGAAACAGCACCCGATTGGGAACAGGTTTTCGTGATTTATCCCTTCGGGAAACGGAAACCTGCACAACTGAAAGAGAACGAATTTCTTGGCGTGCGTTTCTCCCAACTGACCAAATTGTACAACTGCGCATCCTTTGAAAAACTCGTTGCCATGCAGCCCGTGACCTTTGCCGAAGCGGACGATTTCCAACTGCATCAATGTATACGCGCCATCGATGAAAATGTGCTGATTTCGCGCCTTGAGCCTGCCGCTTGTGCCGCTCCCGACGAGATACTCGTGTCGCCAGAAAGACTGAAAACCACCTTTGCACTCTACCCGCAACTCATTGAAAATGCGGAGCGCATCTTGGAACAATGCGAAATCAACTTGGACAACAGCGTGAAAAACAAGCGCACCTACACAGGCAATGTCTATGACGACCGCGAACTGCTGCGCAAACTGGCTTTCGACGGCATGGCGTACCGCTACGGCCTGCACAACAAAAATGCCTACCGCCGCATTGAGAAGGAGCTGGACATCATTGAGAGGATGGGCTTTTGCGCCTATTTCCTTATCGCCTGGGACATAGTGAAGTTTGCCATAAGGCAGGGCTTTTATCATGTCGGGCGAGGCAGTGGCGCCAACAGCGTGGTAGCATATTGCTTGAAAATCACCGATGTCGACCCGATTGAACTAGACCTGTACTTCGAGCGTTTCCTCAATCCCATGCGAAGTAGTCCGCCCGACTTCGACCTCGATTTTTCGTGGCGCGACCGCGACAAGGTCATCCAGTACATTTTCGACAAATACGGTACCGACCATGTGGCTTTGCTCGGCGCGACGGTCACTTTTCAGGACAATTCGCTTTGCCGTGAGTTGGGCAAGGTGTTCGGTCTGCCCAAAGGCGAAATCGACCAGATGGAGCGCAATCCAGCGGCCTTTGCACAACAAAGCGAAATCGGACGCAACATCCTCGCCATCGCCGAGCGCATCCGCGATTTCCCGCGTCAACGCTCCATCCATGCCGGCGGCGTGTTGATTACGGAAGAGCCGATTACCAACTTCACCGCTTTAGACCTGCCGCCCAAAGGCTTCCCGACGACGCAATACGACATGTATTCCGCTGAAAAAGTTGGTCTCATTAAAATCGACGTCCTCAGTCAGCGAGGCATTGCCCACATCCGCGAAGCTGTGGAAATGGTGGAGCGCAGCCGTGGCGTTCACATTGACATTCACCAGATTAACGTGCTGAAACAGGATGAGTTGATCAAACAGCAACTGCTCAAAGCAGAGACCTGCGGCTGTTTCTACATCGAGAGTCCAGGGATGCGCGGGCTGCTACGCAAGTTGCGTTGCTCTGACTACAAGACCTTGGTGGCAGCCAGTTCCATCATCCGCCCGGGCGTGGCCCATTCGGGGATGATGCGCGAGTATGTCAATCGTTTCCATCATCCTGAAACTGTGGATTATAAGCATCCCGTTCTGAAAGAACTTTTGGCCGAGACTTACGGCGTGATGATTTATCAAGAGGATGTGCTCAAAGTAGGGCATTATTTTGCGGGCTTGGACTTGGCCGAGGCCGATGTGCTGCGCCGCATGATGGGCCACAAGATGCGCGACAAGTTTGAGTTTGAGCAGGTTACGAAACGCTTTTTCGACAACTGCAAGGCTAAGGGCTATCCCGATGACTTGGTGCGCGAACTTTGGCGGCAGATTGAGTCGTTTTCGGGCTATTCCTTCTCCAAGGCACATTCGGCATCCTACGCGGTGGAGAGTTACCAAAGCCTTTATCTGAAAAGCCACTATCCGCTTGAATTTCAGGTGGCTGTGATTAACAATTTCGGCGGTTTTTACCAGACTTGGTTCTACTTCAACGAGGCGCGGCGCATGGGTGCGAAGATCCATCTGCCTTGCGTCAACCGCAGCGATTACCTTACCACCTTGAATGGTCGGACGATTTTCATGGGTTTTGTGCATCTGCAAGGGTTAGAGCAAGGTTTTGTGGAGCGTTTCCTTTCTGAACGCGCTGCGCGTGGACCTTTTACGAGCCTTGAAGATTTTGTCGCCCGAGTGTCTTTCAAGCTTGAGCAACTGATTTTGCTCATTCGCGGCGGTGCCTTTGGTTTTACGAAGAAAACCAAAGCAGAATTACTATGGCAAGCGCATTTGAGCAAAAGCGACGGCAAAAAAGAGCAGCCCGAAACGCTTTTCCAACTTGAAAACCAGCATTTTGAATTCCCCGATTTCAAGACCAACGCCTTGCAAAACGCTTACGATGAGATGGAACTTTACGGTTTCCCAGTTTCCATGACTTGGTTTGACCTGCTTAAGACCAATTTCCGTGGAGAGTTGATGGCTTGCCAGATGTTGAATTTCGTGGGACAACGCTACAGGATGCTCGGCAAGTTAGTGACAGTGAAGAACTTCCGCACTTGCAAAGGCGACCCCATGGCCCTCGCCACTTTCATTGATGCCACAGGCGAGGCTTTTGACACAGTGCTTTTCCCGCAAACGCTGAAGGCGTGGCCTTTCCAAGGCGACGGCGTGTATCTGCTTCTCGGAAAAGTGACAGAAGAATTTGGGCAAGCGACTTTGAAAGTGGAAAAGATGGACAAGTTGGGATATAAAATGTTGGAATAAACCATCAATCCTCGTGATAGTTTTGTATTTTTGCAGAAAATTTACAGAAAACACAATGCAACGAAGAATTTTACCCTTTCTGCTTTTTTTTATCCTATTGAACATTAGCAGTTTTGCACAACAAAAAGGTCATATTTCAGGTACTGTCAAAGACGCAGAAACCAGCGAGTCTTTAATAGGCGTTTCCATCTATGTGGAGCAATTGAAGCAAGGCACCACCACCAACGAGCAGGGTCGCTACGAGCTGGACCTTCCCATCGGCGAGCACGTGTTGCGCGTCTCCTACGTCGGCTACGGCACCTTGGAGAAAAAAGTCCACGTCACGGCCAAGCCGCAGACCGTCAACCTGAAGCTGCATCCGGAGACGGAGACCCTGTCTGAAGTGGAAGTCACCAGTGAGCGCAAAGACCGCAATGTTTCAGCTATGGCGATGAGTGTGCAGACGCTCGACATGATCACCATCAAGAAGATTCCTGCACTCATGGGCGAAGTGGACGTCATCAAGTCAATTACGTTGTTGCCTGGTGTACAATCAGCCTCCGAAGGTTCCTCAGGCTTCAGCGTACGTGGCGGCGCCACCGACCAAAACCTGATTTTGCTCGACGGCGCCCCCATCTACAACGCATCGCATTTCCTCGGGTTCTTTTCTGTGTTTAATAACGATATGGTGAAAGATGCCACCCTATACAAAGGAGATATTCCTGCCGATTTTGGTGGCCGGTTGTCGTCTGTGCTCGACGTGACTGTAAAAGACGAAGTGCCAAAGCGCTTTGGTTTACAAGGTGGCGTGGGCCTGGTGACGAGTCGCCTTATGCTCGAAACCCCTGCTTTTGACCATAAGACCTCTATCTTGTTAGCGGGTCGCACCACCTACGCAGGTCTCGTACTGCCCTTTCTAGGTGAAGACCTCAACAAGTCACAAATCTATTTTTACGACCTCAACGCCAAGGTAACACAAGTATTGAACAAGAAGAACCGCCTTTTCATTTCCGCTTATCACGGCCACGATGAGTTCTCAATGCAAGAAATGATTGGCTTAGGATATGGAAACAGCAGCGGAACCATCCGCTGGAACCATATCTTCAGCGACCGGCTGACCTCGAATCTCTCACTTATCGCTTCGCGTTACCGTTATAGCATTGACTTAAAATACTCCCCATACGACTTCACCATCAAAGCTGGCACAGAAGCAATCAGCCTCAACTACGATTTCGCAATGGTTTGGAACGACCGCCACATGACAAAATTCGGTTTGAGTACCGGCTTCCAGAGCTATCTACAGGGTCAAATCTTTGACCGTGGTGGCGCTTTGGCCCAATACCTTCAAGTGGACTCGACCAAAAGAGTAACCCGAAAGGCTTTGGAGCATTCCCTGTACTTCTCCCATGACTTTACCCCCAATCCGCGCTTTACATTGCGAGCTGGATTGCGCCTGTCTTGTTTCCAAAACATCGGTGAGGAGGACTTCTATGTCATGGATCCCTACATCTACCTCGCTACAGACACAATTCATTATGGGCCAGGCGAAGTATTCAACACACAAATCAACCCAGAGCCCCGTCTGGCTGCCATGTATCGCATTGATGAGAAATCGTCCATCAAGGCATCATACTCTCGTACCGTGCAATATGCACAAATCGCGTCGTCAGCCACAGGCGGCCTGCCTTTTGATATTTGGTTTCCGGTCAGCCCCAATCTTAAGCCACAAAAATGCGACCAGTTCGCTCTTGGATATTTCAGGAACTTCATGAACGACGGCATCGAGACTTCTGTTGAGGTATTCTACAAGAACATGCAGAACGTTATTGACTTCAAAGACAACGCTATCACATTTGGTTACTTGTTGATTGACGGCGAAGTGCGTGTTGGAAAAGGGCGGAGTTTTGGTGCCGAGTTCCTCATCAGGAAAAATGTCGGCAAGTTTACAGGCTGGATATCGTACACCTACTCCCACTCCTACCGAACCATCAAAGGCATCAGTTACGACGTGGAATATCGTTCCCCATACGATCGTCCGCACAACATAGCCATTGTGGCATCGTACGACATAACACCTCGTATTACTTTGGCAGCCAATTGGATATACAATACTGGACAGCCTGTCACCTTCCCCTGTGGTCAATACACACTTAACGGAATGACCTATGCCGTTTACAATGGTTACAGGAATGAAAGCCGCTATCCCGATTACCATCGCCTCGACCTTTCTTTCACGTGCAAACTCGGCAAATTGGATAAAGCCCGCAGATGGCAGCACGACATCAATGTCTCTGTATACAACGCCTATGCAAGACACAACACATGGGCTATTCTTTTCGACACAGACTCACAAGGAGATTTAATCACCAAGAACATGTACCTCTTCTCCGCTGTTCCTTCCATTTCCTACAATTTTAAATTCTAAGCCAATGAAGAAATTATATATCATATTGGCTTTCACTTCTTTTCTATTGTCTACATCATGCACCGAGGAGATTACTATTGAAGTGGAAAGCGGCGACACAATGGTTGGTGTGGAGGCATATTTCTCTGACGAGTTCAAACAACATGAAACCATCTTGAGTTATACATCCGACTTTTCCAACCATGATGGAATCCGTATGATCAGTGGTGCAACAGTGTATATCACAGATGGCATCGACACTATTTATTATCACGAAGACGACCAAAACAAAGGACATTACCTCACAAACCCTGTAGCTGGAAAGCGCAATACACTCTACCGGCTCTGCATCGACCTTGACGACCTTGACGGCGAACCGATTCAGCTTTTCTCGGAAAGTATGCTGGCAGACAATGTGGACTGTATCGACAGCCTCGTTATCAAGCCTTACAATGGTAACAACGATACGGTGATGACCGTCTTTTTCGGCGATACTATCGAATGGGTCTACCCTTATTTCCAGAGCCTCCCCGACCCCAACATAGTCTATATGCCCCTGATATACAAAAACGACACTTTATTAACAGACACGCTCAACCAACAGATGATGATTCCCGTCGGCGGTTATGCCGGTTACTATATTAACGGACCTGAAATGCAGGCGCAAAACAAAGAGATTCCCATTTATTATTTCAAAAAGAGCGACTTACGGGAAGGAGATCGTATCCGAGCTGGCTTACAGAGTATCCCAACAGACTATTTGTATTTTTACTATACCGTATCCATGTCGACAGGTAACAACCCCTTGATGGGTGCTCCCGCCAACGTGACTACCAACATACAACCCACCAACAAAGCCGTAGGCTGGTTTATGACAGCCTCTGTCACATCGGCTGAAACCGTATTTATAGACAATCACTAAATTACCTGAAGAATGTATTCTTTCAAAAGCATAACAAAACTCTTTCGCTTGTGTCTCGTGTGTCTTTCTTTTTTGACCATTACGGCCTGCACCGAAAGCATCACCTTCGACCCACCCAAGGTGAGGATTGTTCCGGTTGTGGAAGGCTCGTTCTCCAATGAATGCAAACGGCACGAAGTCATATTAAGCTATGCATCGGAGCTATATTCGCATGAGAAGGAGATGATCACAGGCGCAGAAATTTCGCTGATTGAAAGCCGTAGCTATCAAGACTTCCCAGGCGATACAGTGTATTACTTGCATGAGGACCCTGAAAAACCCGGCCACTACTACACAGATTCAATTGCAGGGAAGAAAAACCGTTGGTACCATTTAGAGGTGATTGTCAATGAAAACATATTATCCAGCCGCCCTTTGAGCATATATGCCGACTCCAAGATACCAAACAACGTCATCAGCATCGACTCATTAGGGCTACTGCCTTTACGCAACGAGCAAGGCATCCCGTTTGTCAACGAGTCGGCAGCGGTATGCATTTGTCCTTATTTCCAAACGCTTAACGACAAAAACATTGTGTACAATGTGGAGTTATACCTCAACGGGAAACGGTTCAAGAACCGTCCCTCAAAACTCTTCGACTTGTTTCCCATGGAAGGCTATGCAGGTTACTACTTCAACGGACCTGAAATGTTGGAAGACAACATTGAAATCCCCGTGGGCATCATGAACAAATCCTATATGCATGAGGGCGATGTGGTAAAGCTGAAACTGATTAGCATCACAAAGGACTATATGTATTTTCTTTTCAGTCAAAAACTTGCGATTGGTGTAAACCCCATCATGGGAGCGTTCCAAGGTAATGCAACTAACCTTTTTTCCAACTGCGACGCAATCGGATGGTTCAGTACCACCTCAGCCGTCGAAGTCGAGGGGGTCTATCATGATTGGGAGCAATAATCAACAAAACACAAGATTTTCATATTAGTTTTCTTCAAAACACTCATGCGCATCTACATCATCAACGGCCCCAATCTCAACCTGCTTGGACAACGCGAACCTGAATTGTATGGTTACGTATCTTTTGAAGACTATCTTCCCCGACTCAAGGCTAAATTCCCACAATACGAAATTGCCTACTTCCAATCAAACCATGAGGGCGACCTCATCGACATCCTGCAAGACGCTCATAGAAGCCAATATGATGCAATAGTGATGAATCCAGGCGCCTATGCCCACACTTCCATTGCCATTGCCGACTGCATACGTGCCATCAGCATTCCCGTAGTAGAGGTACACCTCACCGACATATCGAAAAGGGAGCCTTTTCGCAGGCACTCTTTTACCGCCGAAGCTTGCAAAAAATGCATTTCGGGCTACGGATTGGATGGATATGAGATGGCAATTGAGTCTATTAAGGAACTGTGCCAATAACGCCTCTTATTCACTTTGTAAAATCAGATTCATTTAACTCGCTGAATCTCCGTTTCCCGCGAAGGATACAATCGACAACAATATTGTGTTTATAGATGCAACTCACCAACTGATGACGGGTCTGCTTTCGTTTGGCGCGTAAAGAGTTCAACCGCCCATAGAAATCAATATGGGCTTTGAAAACCATTCGGAAATCCTTGGGACAACCCTCAAAAAGGAATTTGAACGCTGCTACCCAATCAAGGAAGATGCGATAAAGAATGGTACGCTTCACACGATGTTTTGGAAGGTTTTTCACCAGCAGCGACAAATTGTTGCGAAAATTAAGATAAGTCTTTCGCGGCGAGTTCTTCGGAAGAGTTCCACCTCCGATATGATACACCTTGGATTGCGGGCAGCAGTACACCTTATACCCTGCATTCTTCAGTCGCCAGCACAAGTCTATTTCCTCCATGTGGGCAAAGAAGGAGTCGTCTAATCCTCCGATCTGATGATACAAATCGGCACGCACAAACATACAAGCACCCGTGGCCCAAAAAACTTCACAAGGGGTATCGTACTGACCCTTATCGTCCTCCAAGTTTTGGAATATACGCCCACGACAGAATGGATAACCATACTGGTCGATGAACCCGCCGCTGGCACCAGCATATTCGAACTTCTCTTTATGATAATACGAAAGAATCTTGGGCTGGCATGCGGCAATTTCAGGATGAGCATCCATCAGTTCAACAACAGGTTCAATCCAGCGAGATGCCACTTCGATATCGGAATTAAGCAGCACATAGTACTCAGCATCAATCTGCCGCAAAGCCAGATTATAGCCCATAGAAAAGCCCCCATTGCTACCGTTCTCAATCAGACGAATATCAGGAAAATGCTCTCGCATAAACTCCACCGAATCATCAGTCGATGCATTGTCTGCCACGATGACTTCCGCCAAAGCCGGATTGCAGTTGGCAATCACATTGGGAAGAAACTGTTCGAGAAACTTCTGTCCGTTGTAGTTCAATATGACAACCGCAACCTTCATACTTCTTCGGTTTTTGGTCTCTGGTGCTTCCATCGGCGGTGCGACCACAGCCAGTTATCAGGATTGGCCTCAATGAAACGTTCTACACAGCGTACATAGGGTTCCATTATTTCTCCCGTAGCAGCCTCTTTAGGACTGTCGGTAACCAAGCTAAAAGTCACTTCATAACATCCTCTGTCTTTCCTAATCATATCGACAAACACTACCGCATAATCCAATTTCTTTGCGATGCGTTCCAGTCCCGTAAACCAACAGGTTTCTTGATGAAGGAACTCCGTCCAATAGTCAGTTGAAAGACCATAAGAAGTTTGGTCAGCCATCATCAACACAGCAGTCTGGCTGTCTCTCAATTGCGCCAACCGACGCAAGACCGAGTTAGACTCCACCATTTCCAAGTCACAATCCTTGGTACGCATATAAAGCATCAACTTTTCGAAGACAGGATTTTTCACCCTTTTGTATATTGCCAAGCACCTATGGGGCGTCAAGTCGCAAATCATCTTGCCGAACCACTCCCAATTGCCTGAATGAGGAATGGCGTAGAATACGTTCTTGTGCTGCTCGTAAAGCTGCATCACCAACTCCGGATTGGTGACCACGACGCGTCTTTTGTATCCGTCCGGTTTCGTGTTCAGCATCTTTGGTGCCTCTACAAACAGATCACAGAGATTCTGATAAAAATTCCGCTCTATGCGTTTAATCTCTTGAATATCCTTATTCGGAAAAGAACGCACCAAATTCTGTCTAACCACATTACGCCGATAACGAAGCAAGTGATAAACCAAAAAATAATAGCAATCGGACTTCAGATAGAGCAGCCAATAGGGATGCACAGAAAGGAAGACCACCCACCACTTGACGATATAATAACCGATTTTTGACATCGTTTGTTATCTGGGGTTATTGTACAGGTCGTTAGCATGTTTGCCCCAGCCTTCCTCATAGTCGGTCTGGTCGATACCCTCGTCATAATGCTCGCCGTAGATACGCGAATACACTTCCAATTTCCAACGATAGTTGTTCAGTTCACCCACCACATCAGAGTGAATCAGCTGATAGTCATTTGTTGAATCGTCTTTCGACATAAAGACAAATCTCTTGTTGCGTTGGTTGGCCACCACATAGTAATGCCAAATCTCATAGGGATAAGCACCCGGTTCATTGGGACTTTCCACAATCTGGTCTGGTTGGCCATATTTCAGGAACACATAGCCACGGTCAGTACGATAACCCGCAGCTGCAGTGGTGCCAAACGACATATTGACTCGCTTGACGGCAGCCAGATATTCACGGAAACTCTCACCTGGATTCAGCGGTGAGCGTGTGACCCAGAAATTATAAAGGAACTGTTGCATCGTCTTTGTATCGTCCGTCTTCACGAGACTCAGAGCATAGTCGCGCTCGCTCTCCGAACTGATAGGCTCAAGATAACGAAGATATTTGCGCAAAGTGTCGACTTGTTCTATACTGGTCACAAAAGTGTTTTCAATACTCAGTCCCGAAAGGTCTCTCATAGCATAGCTCACGCCTGGATTGCTTCGTTGGAAGAAGACACTGTTTGAACAGATTACCGTGTTCGAACGGTCACGCATTTCCACAACGAGGTAGTAATTCCCCGATGGCAAATCCTGGATGTCTATTGAGTTAAGGATGCTATTGGCCTGAGCCACATCAAAGCGCTTGGTAAAGTAGTAATCCTTCATCAAGGATGATGACTCGGCTGACTCAATATAATAGGTCACCAGGAACTTGCCTTCATCATACAAGCGATTGCTGTTGTACAATTCGGCGTAGAACTTCAGTTTGTCAGCCGAAACACTATAGAAAGGGAACACACGCGGCAGGAAATCAAAGCCGCTCTTGGTGCATTCCGAAAGCTTTTCAGCCTTGGTGTAGGAGTCGAACAATAGGATATCGGACACAGCAGGCATATCCTTGGGATAGTCCACCTCGACGGTGAAAGCAATATTAACCGTTTTGCCGCTGCCTTTGTCTGTAACGCTCAGTTCCATATCGTATTCACCGTTAGCCAGAGGGAAACGCTGTTGGTTGATGAAAGCGCCATCAAGTTTGGTTGTGTCGGTGACGACTGGACTATCCAACGCCACTTTCGAGAAGGTAGTCTCCTCCCCTTTTCTGAACACCGTCACGATTTCAAGCGTCGCTTTGAACTGGCCGGGGTTGATTTCTTTATAGGTCACCGACTGGCATTCAAACGCCAAAGCCGTCTCCACAAAAGGTGTCTCTCCTGGCACGTTGTAAGTCATTGTGGTGATGTAAGGGTTCAGTCTTTTGGTCTGGGCTTGAATTGAAACTGCCCCAAGCAACAGAGTGATGATAATAATGACAAATTTCTTCATGACATAATGTGTTTCAGCAGCAAAAATACTCAAATTATATTCTTTTCTCTTGCTTTTATTCTTTCAGTTTTTCAACATTTTTCAACAATAATGAACCAAATCTTTATTATTCAAATGCTTACCAATTATTCCTCAAATACATCAAAACAGCCTGTTCAAGGGTGTTTTCGGTTTTCATGGCTGCCAATATCTTCTTTGTCCGCCTGTTGACGCCACTATAAGAGACACCCTCCAGAACAGCCATCTGTGCATCATTCATACCCAACATCGCCAAACAGCATTGACGGAAATCTGAGCTATTCAATTCGGGGAAATCTTTCAGAAAACGCTGCGAGCAGTCCGTGAAGTTGGCGTTCACCGTCCTCACCAGTTCAATCATGTCGACTTCCTTCAGTTTCAGTTTTGGGAAAAGCCCCACGTTCTTAATCATGATATCGTTACCTTCCATCATCTCCTTGATTTTTATCGCCACTGACGACTCGTTGAAGCCCTTCCAAGCTTCTTCGAAAGTGTGGTTAGTAACATTTTCAAGCCTTTCGCGGGTATCGTTCAACTGTTGGGCCATTTGACTAATCTCCAAATCTTTGTCGGCATTCTCTTTGCGGTGTTTCTCCTCAATGTCTGAAATCTGGCTCTCGATATGGTTGATACGGCTGCGGTTACGGACAATGATGAAAGCCAAAAGAGCGATGAGGGCCAAAAGCAAAAGCAGCAGAAGGACAATCGCACCGTTGCTGCCCCCTTGCGCCGCCCTATCCTCCTCTTTTACGTTGTTGAATTCATCGTAAAGATACTCGATTTCCATTTTCTTAGAGGCTCTTCGCGACTCCCGCATCGAACTCTCGACATAAAAACGGGTATAACGCAGTTCCTCCTCGTCCAGTCCTTTGACCCGACATATTACAGCCAACTTGGAAGCAGCATCTACCCTCTCCACCGGGTCACCAGAAACAAAAGCACGTTTCAGATGCACGTAGGCCGAATCATACTGCTGCAATTCAAAAAGCTTCGCACCGAGGGCCAGTTCCCCGTCATCTACTCCAAGAGGAGCAAGTTCTTCAGCTTGCCCTAAGCGAGCCAAGGCCTTGTCATAATCCTTCTCCGCCTGATAGATGATGGCCTCATAACGCATCATTGCAGCCAAATCGAAATCATTCTCAAAATAGATTGAGGCTTGGCGGCAAGTCTCCATCGCATTGTCGTACAGCCCGTAACGATATAGAATCTCCGATAGACGGGTGTATGTCAAAGCAATAAAACGCCTCGCGTATAGATTATCGTCCCAAGACCGGTAATGTCGCATGATGCCCAAAGCGCTCAGATAACACCTGAATGCCTCAACATCATCATTGGCGAACGCATATTCCACACCTTTATAATAATAGGCGTTAGCACGAAGATAGCCCAACTCGTCATCTGATGGATACAATTCCGCCAGACTGTCATAAAAAGCAACGACTGGAGCCAAATCGGGGCTTTCTTCGTCTAGCACATGGATTTTGTATTGCATCTGTACGATGCGTAAATTCAACTCGTTCGAATCCATTAAGCTGTAATGCCTATTCGTAGAGGTTGACAACAAACCATCTATGCTGTCCGCTGCTTTTTCAGGATCAGTTTCCAACAAGTGTTCAATCACCCGAAATTCTTTGAAATGAAGCGGCGCATTGCGTTCAGTAATCGCGGTTTTCTGCCTTGAGCAGGCACAAAACGACACTGCCCAAAGCAAAAACGAGCATATAATGACGCGAATTACCTTCATATCTCTACAATCATTTCAATTCTGCAAAGATAGGAGTTTTCAAGCGGAAAAAAGTTTTTTTCATCGAAAAATCTCATCCTATTGAAAATTGTTGTACTTTTGCAGCGGAGATATGGCTGAGTGGTCGATAGCGGCGGTCTTGAAAACCGTTAAGCCGAAAGGCTTCGGGGGTTCGAATCCCTCTGTCTCCGCAAGGGCGGCGCAAGTCGCCTTCATAATGAAAGACCCTGCCTGAGAAGGCAGTAAGGAGAGATGCCGGAGTGGTCGATCGGGGCGGTCTCGAAAACCGTTGAACGCTTTGCGTTCCAAGGGTTCGAATCCCTTTCTCTCCGCAAAAAAGACAGCAAGTGCCCGAATTATCGGGCACTTGTTTTTTTGTTCTTGCATGACTATTTTTCTGTTTTTTTGCAAAGACAGCCCATTTTTGTATTTTTGCAGCAAAACTTATTCAAAATGAACAGCAAATTCAACATCCGTCCTGCAAAACCCGAGGAAGCCGGGCTCGTACTTGAGTTCATCAAGAAACTCGCAGTTTATGAAAAATGTGCCGATGAGGTAGTCGCCGATGAGGTTACTTTGCATCACTCTCTGTTTGTGGAACACTCAGCTGAAGTGGTTTTTGCCGAGGAAGACAGCGTAGTCATTGGTTTCGCTCTGTTTTTCCACAATTTCTCCACCTTTGTGGGACGCAAGGGATTGTATCTCGAAGACCTCTTTATCATCCCCGAGAAGCGTGGCAAGGGTTATGGGAAAGCCCTGTTGAAATACTTGGCCCAACTTGCTGTAGAGCGTAATTGTGGCCGCATGGAATGGATATGCCTTGATTGGAACCAGCCCGCCCTGAAAGTGTATCGCAGCATCGGAGCCATTCCTATGGACGAATGGACCGTCCAACGGCTCGACGAGTCCGCTTTGCGGAAATTCGCAGCGGATTAAAAATCACTTATACAAATCCCCGGGCGTGAACAAATCATAGGAGGGCTTGGTGGCAGGATCCAAATTGTCATAGGTGCCGTCCACCTGTATTTTCTCTTTCTGATAAATATAATGGCGGCAGAACCACACCAGGTCGTCGACCGTCAAAGGACCTGCAGCGGCTACACTATGACCATAGTCCACAACACGGCGGGCAAAGTAAGGATAGTCCAAATCCTCGAATCTCTTCACCAAAGCATCTGTACCAAAGAAACCAAGATTGAAGAACTGTATTTTCTTATAAGGCACTAATCTATCGGCCGTGCCGTGATACATCATCGTTGGAGCGGGAGCGTGATTGAGGTATTTCACCTTACCTTGGTTTGAGAAGATGGCACCAGCATAACTCACCACACCCGCCAGACGAAAACCTTCGGGAAGAATGTCAGAGTTCAGGTATCCGTTGCACAAAACGTAATCGGTCTGCAAAGAAGTGATGGCTCCTGCGCTGGAGCCAATCATCACAATATAATCCTTGTTAACTTTCAATTCTCCTGCATGATTGAGCAGGTATGAGATAGCTGAAATGGCGTCTTCCGTCGCCATATTGATGGCATTCTCTAAAGGCTCTGAATGAAAAATGCTCAGGTTTTTCACTCCTCTCAAACCCAAACGGTAGTCGATGGCTGCCACTTGGAAACCTTCGTCCACCACCTGCTTGAAATAGGCTTTCTCAAAAGCACCGTCGCGATGTCCACCGATGAAGCCGCCACCAAAGACATACACCAAGCAGATGGTGCTGTCGTGAACTTTTTCAGGGGAATAGAAATCCATATACAACTGTAGCGTATCGCGCTCGGCATACTGATAAGTCTGCATATTCTGACCTACTGCAGTTGCTGCTGCGATAATCGCAAGGGCGAAAACGAGTATCCTTTCTTTCATGATTGATGCGTTTTGTAGTATTCCTTCATGAAATCGGGCAGCTGACGCAATGCGGCCTGCTCGCGCCATTGCTTTCTCACTTCCTGGGCAGGCACACCGAAGACGGCCTTGCCTGGTTCGATGTTCTTATCAACGGCGGAGGTAGCCAACACAACGGCGCCCGTGCCGATGACCAGGTCCTTGTTGATGCATACACGACCCCATAGTATGACATCGTCTTCGATGCGGGTCACACCAGCGATGGCGGCATGGGCACCGATAAGGCAGTTGTGGCCGATATAACTGTCATGGCCGATTTGGCAGTGGTTGTCGAGCTTGGTGCCGCTCTCGATGATGGTGTCGGAGGTGACACCACGGTCGATGCTACACAAAGCACCAATTTCCACATCATCGGCAATGACCACACGACCAAAGGACTCAAATTTCTTGAAACCCTCGTTGCGGCGTTGGAAGTAGTAGCCATCAGCCCCTAT
>LXOW01183003.1_pt1 | contig 21805 bp, 24 predicted proteins | sample 1368591 | NCBI WGS metagenome assembly LXOW01 (sample SAMN04884650, study PRJNA319009) | bovine gut metagenome | isolation source: Cow rumen | host: Bos taurus | place: Italy: Legnaro (PD) | collected 2014-07-09
GCCATCTATAAGAATATCTGTCATTCCCAATAGGGGTCTTTTATCTGGATCGTCATTAATCTCATCCAGTGTAAAACCAGAATAAATGATAACCCCTAAATCTTTTTCGGTCTTAGCAATATGTAATAGTTTGCTAAGTGCAGCTGGTTGCAAGAATGGTTCTCCACCACTTATCGTTATTCCTTCACATGGACTATCTATTATCCTATTTGCCAATTCTAAAACATCAATTTCCTCAAAAGATCCTTTCTTGGTGTTTTCTGCAAGGCAACCATCGCAATCAAAGCAACAACCGTGAACCCATATGACAAAACGGTTATACGGACCAAGCAAATTCGTATTCTCTTCAATATGTGATACTTTTATAACTGTTTTCTCATATGTGTTCATCTAACACCTCAATGATTTTGTGAAATAGGCCATAGACCTCTATGACCTATTTCACAAAAAGAATCAATTAAACATTAACACCATAATTGCGGCAGAGTGCTTCCAACCCACCTTGATAACCTGCAGCTACAGCATTAAACTTCCATTCGCCATTCTTGCGATAGATTTCACAAGCAACGAGGGCTGTTTCGATGGAGAACTCTTCTTCAAGATCGAACTGAATTACAGTCTCACCGATAGTATCGAACTCATTCTGAATCTTTGCGACACGTACATATGCGTTTGATACTTGACCGAAGTTTTGTCTACGGTTCACAGCATCATAGATGGTAACAGCAATAACTATTTTGTCTACTTCGGTCGGCATCTTCGAGAAATCAATAAAAATCTGCTCATCATCACCATCCGCGCTATTTCCGCCGGACTGATCATCTCCAGTTGACCAAACAGTGTGATCCCCAAAATTCAGGTTGCGATAATATACAAAATGATTGTCGCTCAACACTTTTCCGTTAGAACCGCAGATAAATGCAGAAACATCGAGATCGAAATCATATCCTCCGTCGTACTTATTCGGATCCCACCCTAAGCCGATAAGAGCCATTTGCATTGAATTATCAAGAGATGCTCTTTGTCCTTTTTGAAGATTAACAGCCATTTTACCACCTCATATTTACACGTTGACGCCATAATTGCGGCAGAGCGCTTCCAAACCACCTTGATAACCTGCAGCAACTGCGTTAAACTTCCATTCGCCATTTTTGCGATAAATCTCGCATACAACCAATGCTGTCTCAATCGAAAACTCTTCTTCAAGATCAAACTGAATCACAGTTTCACCAACGGTGTCAAACTCGTTCTGAACTTTAGCTACACGGACATAAGCATTTGACACTTGTCCAAAGTTCTGACGGCGGTTTACGGCATCATGAATAGTTACAGTGATCGCTATCTTGTCGACCCAATCGGGAAGCTTGCTGAAATCGACAAAAATCTGCTCGTCGTCGCCCTCTTCGCTGTTTCCACCAGTGGTATCATCTCCGGAAGACCAAACCGTATGATTTTTCCAATCCGGATTGTTATAAAACACGAAATCATCATCACTTTGAACTTTGCCGTTTGCACCACAAATGAACGCAGATGCATCCAGGTCAAAATCGTACCCACCATCGTACTTATTTGGATCCCAACCAAGTCCNNGTTGTCAATAGATACGCGTTGTCCTTTAGAAAGATTTACTGCCATTTCGATTTCCTCCAGTTTTTTGTTATTAAGATTTTGTTATTTTATCTGCTCCAAACAGAGCGAGGAAGACCATATTTTTCTGCAAGCTGCGCTACAGACCAGATTTGCAAGGGTTGTCCAATAGCGTTAAACTTCCATTCGCCATTGTATCTATAAACTTCACCAAAAACCATTGCAGTCATACCCTGATAGTTTTCAGAAAGATTATAAATACAAAGTTCGTTATTTGTATCGGCATCAACCAAACGAATAAAAGCATTGCGAATCATACCAAAATGCTGGTTTCTATCGGTGGCTTTATAGATACTTACAAGAATAACGATACGCTCGTACTGTGCAGGAAGTCTGGCAAGATCCACCATAATCTGTTCATCATCGCCGTCACCTGCGCCAGTAAGATTGTCGCCTTGATGTACTACGCAACCGCTGACATGGTTCAAATTGTTGAAAAACACCACATCCTGTCTACTTGCAATCCTGCCATTACTATCGAGCAAGAACGCTATTGCATCACAGTCAATATCCTCGACATTCCCGCCGCCACCAAAAAGACCTCCAAACAATCCACGTGATTGCGGTTGTTGCGCTTCGTCCCAACCTAAACCTACCATCACGCGTCTAAGTCCGGAATTTCCTTTTGTTAAATCAACTTTTTGTCCTTTTTGAAGATTTACACTCATTGTTATACTCTCCTTTTTTTATTCTGCAAAAGCGGAAACTATTTGAGCAAGATTTTCCACTCGAGCAGATGATCCATCTGTCCGGAACTCCCAACCATCGGGGGTTCTTATAATATCTCCTGCTACAAGAGCGGTTTGATTGACATAGTTTTCACTAAGATTGAAACGACATAACTCATATCCGTTGTCATAATCAACAACTCTGATAAATGCATTACGGATCATACCAAAGTGCTGATTGCGATTGAATGCATCATAAATATTCACAGCAAAAACGATGCAACCAACTTCATTGGGAACGCTATTAAGGTCAACGAAAATCTGCTCGTCATCACCTTCTCCAGCACCAGTTAAATTGTCGCCCATATGCCTGATTGATCCGTTTGGCCAGTTAAGATTTCCAAAGAACACGGTACACTGCTCAAGCTTGGTCGCATGGTTAATAAGATGTCCATCATAACCTAATAGGATGGCAAACGCATCACAGTCAATATCCTGCGGTTTTGCTTTGAACATGCCGAAGAAGCCGGTGTTTTGTTCTACCTCATCCCAACCTAATCCGACCATCACCCTTGAAAGGCCATTTCTTTGCTTAGAGAGGTTGACCTTTTGACCTTTTGAAAGATTAACAGACATTTTCTTTTCCTCCTGATTTTATTATTACTTTTTCCCTGGGACCCATCTAAGCCCCCAGTTAAAAGCGCGGTCCATGTATGAGTGGCCATCAAAGAATCTGACTATTTTTTCGACACTAAATGTTTGATCATTTTGATTTTCAAACAAGGCTATAGCGCACATTTTCTGTGATGATCCATACTCGTCCATTCTTACAATAATATCCTGACTTCCAGGATATTTTATTGTTACAATTCCATTTGCTTCCTGCCAATTTGCCACGCCTTCATAAATGAAAGTGTAGACCAAGATTCTTTTGATTTGGGGAATCATTTCGCCGTTGACCCTTAGGTTTTCTCCGGCAACTGATGTTCCCGTCCTATCATCGCCATCAAGAGCAATATACGGCGGCTGGCTTAGACTTCCAAAACCATTTCCCAGTGCTTGAACTGCTCCTTTAGCACCATTTTTCATTTCAAACAAACAGCCCAAATCCAAATCGATTGGTTGTGGCGTTCTCGAGAACAAGCCCCTTTTCACCNNCTCTTTGTTCAGTCTTTTGACTTTTTAGTAAAAGCTTTTCTTATCATATCAATCGGAATCACAAGGAATGCAAGTATTACGCAAATCAACCATGCCATAGGTGAAAGGCTTTCAACGCTTAAAACATTTCCACCAAATGTTACAAAGATGAATTGCATTGCAAAGATTGCGAACATAACGATTATAAAGCTTTTATTTCTTCCTAAACCTTCAAAGGGATTCATATGACTTGTTCTTGCATTGAATCCATTAAAAGTAATGGCCATCATAAATGTTGCAAACAGAGCCGATTTTAAATATGTGGCATCTACATCTCCAAACAGATTTCTAATGAATGGCAAGAACAGAATGGAGAGGCAGATAAATGTGATGTAGACTGCACTAATAATAATTTCAGTAAACATTTCTTTGCTTATAATGCTTGCATTTCTTGGAATAGGCTTGTCCCTCATATACTCCTTCAGAGCAGGTTCGCTACCAAACGCAATAGCTGCAAGTGTATCCATCGCAAGATTGATAAGCAATAATTGAATTACGGTCATTACAACATTTTCGCCCAATAACGGTCCAATAAAGCATGTTAAAACAGCGGCCACATTAACTGTTAACTGGAATATTAAAAACTTACGAATACTCTTAAACATCGTTCTTCCGTAAAGGATAGCCTTTTCGATAGAGGCAAAGTTATCATCGAGTATAGTAATATCGCCAGCTTCTTTTGCGACCTCAGTGCCGCTTCCCATTGCAAATCCGACATCTGCTTTCTTCAATGCCGGGGAGTCATTGACTCCATCACCAGTCATACCAACTACGAGGTCAAGTTCTTGGGCAACTCTCACAAGACGGCTTTTATCAGTGGGAAGAGCACGTGAAACAACTCTCAGCCGTGGCAGAATAGTCTTTAATTCATCATCGGATTTTTCCGCCATCTCTGCAGAAGTGAGCGCAATGTCTTCATTACTCTTTAGTAGTCCTGCTTCCTTTGCAATGGCCACAGCGGTTTCTTTACGATCTCCTGTAACCATTACAACCTGTATGCCTGCATTTTGGACTTCTCTAATCGCGTCAACAGCTTCTTTCCTGACATTGTCACGAATGCTTATAACGCAGATTAAGGTTAAATCGGCATCCTCACTTTCTCCGGCTGCTTTCGCGACAGCTAAAAGGCGCATTGAACGACCCGCTTGTGTATCAATATATGTGGTCAGATAGTTTTTCTCAACAAGCTCCTTAACTTTTCCTTCCTCATCAATGTAATGTGTGCATTTTTCAATGATTTTTTCAGGAGCACCTTTGATATATGTAACACTATTACCATCGCGCGTAATGGTTACACTGGACATTTTTCTGTTTGAATCAAATGCGTTAAACGACCGCACATCTTCCTTGGTCATTTTATTCACAACGTTTGAAGAAACAAGAAAAGACATTAGTGCACGATCCGTACTATTGCCACCAATAATGGACCCATCACTCGCCACTGCACTATTGTTAATTCCAATACCAGTAATTACATCAAATGCAAGCGATGAGGGCATTTTTGACAAATCGTTAAAGACATTAACATTCCCAGTTGCCATTTCAACAACCGAAAGTTTTCCCTCGGTAATCGTTCCGGTTTTATCGCTAAATAGTATGCTCAAACTTCCTGCCGTTTCCAAACCGTTGATTTTGTGAACAAGAACATTATCTTTTGCCATTCTCATGCTCTGGAACGAAAGCAAAATGGAAGTTAACATTGGCAAGCCTTCAGGAACAGCACAAACAATGATTGTTACTGCAACAGTAATCGCATCCATTATAAGTCTAATCCATTCATATATTCCTGAAGGGATAGCACCTGTGATCAGCGTTTTTAGCATGACACCGGCAACAATAGCAATAGCTCCAACATAGCCAAACGTAGAAATTTGTTTTGCGAGTTTGCCGAGTTTTACTTGAAGAGGTGTTTCGCGTGTCTCTTCCTGAACTTCCAGTGCCAGTTCTCCAAATAAGGTTTTATCGCCAACAACCTTTATCTCCATATAGCCTTCGCCACCGCATACAACAGTACCGCGATAAGCATAGTATTTATTAAGTAGATCCTTAACGTCATATGAGGCACCATCAACAAAGGGAATTTTATCGGCTTCTTCCGTTTCCCCGTTTAATGCTGCCTGATCGACTTTAAGATTGCCTTCCACTACAATACCATCTGCCGGAATTTTATCACCAGCTTGAAGATAAATAATATCACCAACAACAACTTCGCTAACGTGAATTTGCACCATTTTCCCGTCGCGAATAACTTTTGCTGTTTCTTTTGCTTCTTCTTCCGCTTTTAAAGCTGAAGCCTTGCCTTCTTGTTTACTCTCACTAACCGATGCAACGCCATTTGCAATTAAAATCGCAATCAGAATGCCTACCGGCTCAAACCATTCCGCTTGACCCAAGAAGAATAATACTACTTGAACGACGAGNNGGATCCTTGAATCCTTCAAGAATTTTTTTCCACAACGGATCCGGTGGAATTTGAGTTAAACTATTTGTTCCATATTTTTGCCGATTTTCTTCAACCTGCTTGTTAGAAAGACCTGTCAATTTCATTTTTTCATCCTTTCAGACTATTAAGTCGCAATTTTGGTTCTAACGCTATAATTATTTTCAATGGAATCGATAATTGCTGTTCTACACGCTTTCAATGTTCAGCTATAGCATAGCGCAAGCACATCAATTTGCTTATTTATTTTGTTTTGCTATTCGATTCCATTTTTCCTCCTTTCTTCACCTTTAACAAACACTATGAGATTAACCGCTTCCAGACATTTTTATCATTAAATCACTCGGGTAAGCGTTTATATCTCTAAGCATTGAATGGGTTTCAATATTGGTATCGAAGAACAAAATCAATGATAAATACGTGCTCCAAGACATTGGTCTCCTACGAGTTTCAAGAGCATAATAAGTTTGTCTTGATATTCCTATCATTGAGGACAGTTCTTCTTGAGTAATATCAGCTTTTGTTCTTAATGGCAAAAGGTTTTCCGTTAAAACCTCTATATAACTGTCTTTGTAGTCAGGGCTAACGATCCATTTATTTCTAATCATGATCTCCCGCCTTTTGATATTAGTAGAATGATAAATAAATTACGCGCATTCAATCCTGCACTCGTTCATAATTTTACACCATGTTGTTGGATTTGTCAANNGGTTTCAATTGTGCCAAACATCTGTTTTTTCGCAGGTGCAACAATCAAAAAAGCAAGTTTTCTCTTTTAAACGAGGAGAATACCTGCTTTTTTATCTGATTATAAAATTATAAGATTTTAAAAAAACAATGCCATGCGTTACAGNNATATTCGACAGTGTATTTTGTTCCTCCGGAATTCTGTTTAAGATAGCAAATACATAAGCTACTATTGTCTACCAAATGTCGATTTCTTTTTTGCATACATCCTCTAAAATACTGCTCGGATACATAAACAACCTTATCTGCTCTATTTTTAATCCTCTCATATTCGGAAACATCGTCTTCACTCCAGCCCCTTGTTTGATTTTGACAAGGGAGCACCAAAATCAACTTTATATCAGGATATCGCTTTTTTAATTCTAATACGGTTTGTGCCGCGATTGTATCAAACCCTAACGCTCCACCAGCGCCAAAAAATCTATAGCCCTTTTCTATGCTCTCTTCAATCGTTTCTATAAGTCGGTTCTTTACCATCGGGATTTCACCCGATGGTATCTTTCTATGCCCTGTAAAACACGCTGTTTGTTGCTTCAATTTAATCACCTCGTAAAATGTATATACATAAGAAATTATATCTCGTATTGTTGATAAAAGTCAACAGTAAACGCTTAATTAATTCGCCTGTTGTGGATATAATTAAACAAGTATGACACACTTCTTGTATTAAGGAGGTGAGATGATGCAGGATAAAGATTTGTGTTTGCAGGAAATCGGGCAACGTATCGTCGAGCGCAGAAAAAAGCTTGGCTTAACTCAAGAAGCTCTTGCAGAAAAAGGCGATATGACGACTCAATTTGTTTCCTACGCAGAGTCGGGCAAAAGAGCAATGAGACCAGAAAACTTAAAGAAGATTTCTGAAGCGCTGGGCGTAAGTGCTGATTATCTGCTGACCGGTGATGTTATAGATAAAGATTTGATGATCTTATCCGATAAACTGCGGAACCTTACACCATCTCAACTCAGGATTGTAGAGAACATTATAGACGAATGTGTTTCTCTGTTTGACAAAAAATAATCTGGATAAAAAAAACTGCCGCCCCGAAGGGCGGCATTTTCGTTTCGCAAAATAGTTTTAATTTTCGAGTCGTTAGTATTGTGGCACTCCAAACCCAAGCACCTCATAGTATCCGATAGCGTAAGATCGCTCTGCACACTGATCGCCTGAGTTGCCCTCAATGGTGTAGATCTTATCATCAACAATTTTTTCAACGATTCCAACGTGATCAGCAAGTCCATCCTGTGCCCCGGATCTACCTTTATTATCCCAATCGAAGTAAATAATATCTCCGGGTTTGGGCGTGTAGGTCCGGTCTTGCCATTCACCGCGTTCTTTGAACCAGTTGACGCCGACAATGCATCCGGCTGTTTTCGGGATAACGCCTGCTTCGATATAACCGCATTCATTGGCACACCACGAAACAAAGCAAGCGCACCACTCGACTCTGCTGTTGAATCCCATCCAACTCCAGTACGGCTGACCTCCGATGTTGCCGAGCTGAGATCTCGCCACGTTGACAATATCATCGTTGCCGGAGCCGTAAAGAACTGCGCTCCACAGTTTGGCTTTGTCTTCCGCAAGAAGTTCGTCAAGCTGTGATTTCTGATCGGCGTTGAACCCGTATTTGGATTTCATTTCATCGGCCGTCATGTGCTTCACGGTTATATACAACACCGTCTTCGAGACCTCTGTTTCCGTTGTGGTTATATTTCCGTTTTCATCGGCTGTTTCCGTGTATTCCGTAACCGTCTTGGTTTCGGTACTCTTTGAGATTTCGTGCATATCCCAAAAGACGCTTTTCAAGATGTCACGTTTACCCTCGTCCATCGTCGCTACTTCCTGCGCGTTGTCCGGATCGGTTGCCGTTTTAACCGCATAGACTGCAAGAACATCCTGCCATCGTGCACGGCTGCCGCGCATCTCCAGAATATCGTAAGATACCGAGTTTTTTGTTTCGTCGATCTTTGTCTGATATTCTGTGTTTATTTCTTGGATTACCCCTTGCATCGTCAAGCCGTCTGTATCACCGGAACTGTAAAAGATACCGAAGCACGAGCCAACGATTAGAGCGACCATAACGATCACGATGATAATAACCACCGCGACCCAACCGCCTGCGGCAATGGCGGCGACAAGACTTTTTATTCCTGCAGCTATTGCTTTAATTGCCGCTATTGTTGCTTTGACTGCCGCCTTTGCCGTTTTTGCCGCAGCTTCGGCGGCTTTTTTTGCGGCTTGGGCAGACCGTTTTGCCGCTTTCGCGCTGGCTTTTGCGGCCTTTTCAGCCGCCTTTGCAGTCTGCTTTGCGGTTTTCGCCGCGTTCTTTGTGGTTTTGATCGTAGTTCGGGATGTCTGTTCGGCGGTCTTTACCGTTTTCTGAGCCGATTGCTTTGCGGTTTTGATATTCCGATCCATCGTCTTAAAGGTCTGTTTGCCGGTGGATTTCGCCGTCTGTTTGATGCTGTCGGCATTTCGCTGTTTCTGCTTGATTTGCCGAACAAGTTTCTTTCCGCCGTCGTAGGTTTTCTTGGCGGTTTCCTTTGATCCGTGAGCAACATCGTGTACGGCGTCCTCAGACCAATACTTGATCTTATCCTGTGCGTATTCGTCAGCAGTGACTTGTCCGTCGTCAGCGAGATTCTGAAACTGATCCTTAGAACGAACCAGACCTTGCTTCATTTTAGAAGCAAGGTCTGCTGACTTATCAAGGGCGTGTAAATCTTTGTGGTTGCCTCTTGTTTTTATTTCCTTCAAGGCAAATCACCTCCGTTATCTCTCGCGGAAAGGATCGGAAATCGTTTGCCCCTGTTTGATTCCTTTGAGATTATCCAGTTCGTTCCTTACAGACTCTTTGACGTGAGACACTCGGATCTGATCTGCTTTGTCCATCGCTTTTTGAGATAAAGAGCCGAAGCCCTTACCGATTTTGTCAAGCATCTTACCAAAACGAGAAAGAACGCCTTTGTCGGATTTTGTCTGTTCTGTTTCTTTTGCTTCACGACCAATGAGCAAGCGACCGATGTTTTTCAGATGTCCCTTTGCGCTGTTGAGTTCCGACTGCATGGAATTGATTTGCACGACGTCCTGTTCAACCTCTTTCGAGAGTTTGCCGAACATCTTGCCGAGCATATCCAGTGTTTCAGGAACTTTCATTGCTTTTACCGCGTTTCTGAACGCCTCTTTGCCTTTCTCTTTGAAAGCGGTCAATGCGTTCTTTGCAGACTGAATAAAATTGTCCTTGACTTTTACGACAAGTGCAAGCCCCTGTTTGATTTTACCTTCCGTTTTCTGCACGAGGTTTTGGCACTTTACACGAAGCGAGTTGTTGTGGATCAGATTGATTTCCAGACGCATATCCTGCATCTCTTTGAGCATTTCGGTCAATGTCTTTTCCATATCTCCAATATAGGTCACAAGAGACTCGACTTCGGCTTTCTCCTTGTGCATTTCGTTCTTGTTGAGAGTGTCAATGAGTTCCGCAATTTGCGGGTGTTCTCTCAAGTCATCCATTCATCGCACCTCCCTTAATTTGTTTCGCCCGGGCGGGTCGTCATGAGCTTATACAGTTTCGTATTCTTCGGGAACTTGTTCACGAACGGAACAAGAGAAGAACCGACTTTCATCAGTCCGCGACCGGCTTCTACGTTGGTGATATAAGAAAGCTGAGTATCTGAAATATTGAGAAGTTCCGCAAGTTTGATACGGTCGGTTGACGCCTGATTGAGCATGATAACAAACTCGGAGTTGGCGAGCATCGTTCTCGCGGTGTGGCTCTGGAGCAGGTCATCCACATTCTGCGTAATACCGGTACAGAAAGCGCCGTATTTACGGACACGCTTCCAAAGAGTGAACAGGAAGTTTGCAGAGTATTCGTGTTGGAACAACAGATAGATCTCGTCGATGAAAATGAAGGTGTTTTTGCCTTTGGCTCTGTTGCTCGTGATCCGGTTCAGGATACTGTCGAGAACGACGAGCATACCGATAGGAAGAAGCTGTTTGCCGAGATCAAGAATGTCGTAGCAGATAAGGCGATTATCCACATCCACGTTTGTCTTCTTGGCGAAAGTATCAAGCGAACCGTCCGTAAATAGCTCGATAGCAAGAGCGATGTCCTGTGCTTCCGGCTCTTCCTGCTTGAGCAGTTCGGCACGAAACTCTTTCAAGGTGGGAACCGTCCCTTTATAGCCGCGTTTCTTGTAGTTGCGATACACGATTTTCGTGCATCGGTCTATAAGAGATTTTTCCTTTGCGCCGAGAGAACGGCTGCCGATAAGCTGCTCGCAGAGCGAAAGAATAAACTCGGATTTCAAAATAACCGGGTCTTCGCCGTCGCCGTAGTCCTTTGACATATCCATAGCGTTGATATGGTTTTTACTCGTTGCGGAAATGTCGATGATCTCGCCGCCGAGCGCCTTGACAAGCGGAGCATACTCACGCTCCGGGTCGATGATGATAATATCCGAATCACCGTCAAGCATCAGGTTGGAGATCTCACACTTGCCGGTGAAAGACTTACCGGAACCGGATACGCCGAGAATGAACGAGTTACCGTTGAGCAAGTGGCGTCTGTTGGCGATAATCATATTGTTGCTGATAGCGTTCTGACCGTAATAGATACCGCGCTCGTGACCGATTTCCTGGACTTTGAACGGCATAAAGACCGCCAAACTTTCGGTTGTCAGCGTTCTCAAAACATTGATTTTGCGGCAGCCGATAGGAAGCACGGTGTTAAGCCCGTCCATCTGCTGAAACTTCAGAACGGCGAGCTGACAAAGATGGCGTCTTGCCGTAGAAAGCAGAGCTTCCGTATCCGAATCAAGTTGTTCTTTGGTATCCGCAACATGAACGAACGTAATCGTCGCGCACATCATACGCTGGTCACGGGTAGTCAGGTCGTCGAGGAACTCTTTGCTTTCCTTGCGCTGAAGCTCCATATCATACGGAACAACAGCCGAGAAGTTGTTGTTCTGATTCTGCTTTCTCTGCCAGTTGGTGATGTTCGTCTCAACACCGAGAAGTCTGTTTTCAACCTCTCGCACCGCCTCGTCGGTCGGGATCGGCATCACGTCAATAGATAGCATCAGGTTACGGTTAAGTTCCGTGAGTTCTGACACCATACTGTCCTTGATATATGCCGCATAGTCTTTCATAAACAGCACACGGGCATACTTATCTCCGAGTTTTACATAATCGTCAAAGCGTTCGATACTGTCAGGGCAAATATAGTCTTTGAAATCGTGACCTTTTCGCGCCATTTCTTTCATGTCGAAACGGAAATACACTTCCTGTCCCGGGCGATAGAAGTCGTGCAGAATACGCAGTCTTTCGGTCGCGTCAAGCTCAGAGCATTTAGAGCCGAGTGCGGTAAAATGAGCCGTCAAATCGGACCCTACGCGGGAAAAGTAGGTTCTTGCTTCCTCAATATCCTTTTTGAAAACCGAGATCGTAATATACTTTTCCTGCACAATGCCGTTGGCGTCTGCCGCTTTGTCTCGGAGCATATCGTTGTATTCCTTACGGTAAACAGATAGATCATCGTCACGCTCCGGCATCAAAATGTTTTGTTCAAACTCATTGCGGTTGAGTTTTCGGTTGTTGATCGTCAATTTAGTCGTAGCTCCGCTATCAAGCGAGTTCAAGAGTTCCGAATAAGCAAGGAACATCGTTTCTTTGTCCTCACGGCTCGCCACAAGGTAGTTGATGTCCTCGAACTTAAAGGTTTTGGTATAACGATTTCCGACCTTGAAGATCCCGTCCTCGAAAATCCCGGTGATGGGGATATAGTCATGGACGGATTTCGGAACCTTGTACGCTTCCTTTTCCTGACGGAGCATATTTTTGAGTGATTTCATCATAAGGCTTTTTCCTCCTTCTTCGCAGATTTTTGTGCAGTTTGATTCTGCATTGTTTCGTGGTAGAAAGTATCACACTCAAACTTCACCTTCTGTGGTTCAATGAATTTGCTTTTGACCCACGTCCACGCAAACTGTTCTGCGGTCATACCGTTGTAGGTGATGAAACCCATCGCCACAAACGGCGCGGCACCGAGCATACAGACCCAAGACAGCGTTTCCGTTCCGAGATATGGACGGAGCAGAAAATACATCAGGACTGCAAAGCCGACGCCTATGACCGCAAAAAAGAACTGTCTCATCGACAGTCCGAAAAACATAGATTCCGTATAATTGCGGATCTCTTTATTGATCTTTATTTCCAATACTGATTCCTCCTTTACAGTCCCATCATTTCACGCACAATACGGTCCGCCATCTTGACGCTGCCGACCAGTACAAGCATATTGAAGATCAATTCTCCGATATACGACCAAACCTGCGTTACTGCCGATGCGGAACTGTCCACAACAGGCGGGCTGGACGCAAACACCGAGAATATGATACAGGCAAGTACGATGATCGCACCTTCAAGCAGAACGGCGCAGAAACTCTTCAAGAATGTTTTGCCAACATTCTGCGTCGGTTCGCCGGCAAAGGTGGACAGCGGAACGGGAGCGATTGCCGAGTACATATAGATTTTGAAGAAACGTCCATACACCGACATAATCATGATGAACGACAGTACCGTAATGAACAGACCGCCGATCAGCGTGACCGCCCATAAGGGAATCGACTCCCAAAAGCCGCAGTCTTCTATCGCGTCTATAATGCTTTGCGGCAGCATCGTTGAGTTACTGCTTGAAATGCCAGACGCCGACATGATTTGTGAGATTACGCCCTGCATAATCGCCATCAGTTTTAAGAGCAATTCAAGCCCGTAGGTGATTACCCCTTTGGCAATTGCAAAGCGGATAAAGAGTTTAAGCGCGTGTTCCGGCTTTTTGACTTCGGCAAAACTGCCGCAAGTTTTTACCACGCCGATTACAAAGAACAACACAAGCAAAGCGTAGCCGATTGCCTGCAATGCGCCGTGGATATTGAGAATGACATTCCATATTGCTCCGCCTTTGAAGGTTTCGGGCGACTGCGTGAGAAGGGACCATATTTCAGCAAACTTACTGTTCCAAGTTTCGAGGGCGTTCTGTAGATTTTGAACTACCCAGTTATCTGACATATCGTTGTCCTCCCTTCGTCAGAATCAGGCGGAGTACCGTCATACAAGGCGGCACTCCGCCTGTTTTTGTCAGCCCGTGATGAGCGACAGGATCTCTTTTGCAAAGGTGATAATGATACCGCCCGCGACGGTAAGGAAGCCGTTAGCTCTCTGGGACGGGTCGTGAGATTTGAGCGAGAGACCGACCTGCACGATACCGAAGCCGAGCAGGATAAGACCGATAGCGCGAATCAGTCCGAAGATGAAGTCGGACAGATTGTTGACTACCGTCAACGGGTCATTGCCCGCCGCAAACGCCGTCATCGGCATGGCGAAAACAAGTGCCATTACCATAATGACAGCGCAATAGGCGGCAAACCCTTTCTTAACTTTTCCTTTTAACGTTCGGGATGTGACGTCCTTTTGCAACTTTTTGTGATGCGTCGAAGTTTTGAAAATCATCATATAAATTTTCCTCCGTTTCATTTGTTTCATTTTCTTCTTTTGGATTCAGGATTCTATCAATGTCTTCTTCCGTCAGAATTACATAGTCACTGTTGTCGTCTGCATATTCGGTCTCTTTCTCGTTGCTGTCGAGCAGGTCCCGGTCAAACTGGATAGAAGCATAGTTATATCTTTGCTTGCCGTGCTTGTAGGCTTTTCCGCTTCCGTCCGTGGTGAGTGCCACATTCGGGTGCTTTAAGATGTCATACTTCAAATCCATTAGGGGACGCTCGCCGCGAATAAAAAGAAGCGCATACTTGTTGTCAAGCATACGCACTTCATCCGGCGTCATCAGTTCTCGTCCGGTGATCTGCCAGTTGGTCGAATAGTTACCGTTTCGCCCGCGAGACTGTCCGTAGGTGTTCATGTCGATAGTCTCTTTGCCGAGCAGTTTGGAAACGTACTCGTGTGTGGACTGTTCGTTACCGCCGAGATAAAGGAATTCGTCGCAGTTGCCAACGATTGACTCCCATTGTTTTTCAAACAACGCTTTTAACTGTGCGAGGTTTTGAATAATGATTGATACGGAAATCTCACGGCTTCGCATAGTGGATAGTAATTTATCAAACTCATCAGGGAGAGCGACGTTTGCGAACTCGTCCATTACAAAATGGACGTGAACCGGCAGTCTGCCGCCGTGAACGATGTCCGCGTTATAATAAAGCTGTTGGAACAACTGCGTGTAGAGCATACCGACGATAAAATTGAACGAACTGTCGTTGTCAGGAATAACGGCAAACACCGCCGTTTTCTTCTCGCCGAGTTCACCGAGTGTCATATCGTCCGTCTGCGTTATCGCCGCAAGCGAATCAAGGTTGAACTTTTCAAGGCGGGACACGAGGGTGATCTGAATAGATTTCAGGGTTTTGCCGGAACCCGAACGATAGTTACGGTAATACTTCAAAGCGATGTGATCCGGCGCACGTTCCTCCAATCGGTTGAACAGAGCGTCCAAAGGCGATTGAAAGTCCTCATTGTCTTCACGAACTTCACCGGCTCGTATCATTTCCATTACCATCGGAAAGTTCTGTTCTTCGGGCGGTGCTTCATAGTGGAGATAAAACACGAGAGCGAGGAGCAACATCATCGCCGCCTGATCCCAGAACGGGTCTTGTGACTGACTGCCTTTCGGCGTCGTATTTTTGAAAATATTGGTGACGAGCTTTTGGATGTCGTTATCCTCGTGCAGATAGACAAACGGGTTGTAGCAATGGCTCTTATCCATATTGATAAGGTCAAGCACCTTGATCTCATACCCTTTGTCTTTGAGCAGGTTCCCCGTATCACGCAGGATTTCACCTTTCGGGTCGAGGACCACAAATGATGTGTTGGCTTGCATGATATTCGGCTTGGCGTAGAATCTCGTTTTACCTGCGCCGGAACCGCCGCAGACAAGGACGTTCAGATTTCTTCGGTGCTTTCTTCCGTCAAGACCGATGGCGGTTTTCTGCGTTAGTATCTTGTTTTCGGTCGCGTCTTTACTGCTGTACTTTTTGTTGACAGCCCTTGCGTTGCCCCATTTTGCAGAGCCGTGTTCCTCTCGTCGTCTGTAATTCCTTGCCGTAGCAAGATAGATCCCGATTCCCATTGCATACGCGAAAACAAGTATGAGGACAGTTTTCAAGCTGTCCTCACACCACTCAATATGAAACGGATTCTTAAATATGACGGCAAGGTTTTCAATAAGGTTGGGAAGACCCCCGCTGAAAGCTGGTGCAATTAGCAGCGAGAGCCACACGACGGGGATCACTCCCAAGCAGTAAAGCAGGATACTCGACCGGGAAAGTCTATCTTGCCTCACGGTCTGCCTTTCTCTTTTCTTTCTTGGTTGGGGCTTCCATGACTTTTACCATCAGTCGGCTGACGTCTTCCGTCGGAGCGCCCTCGTCGATATATTCGTTCCGGGCGGTACGCATACAGTTGACCATCAACCGATGCTCAAAGTCGGTCACTTCAATGACTCGTTTTGTTTCCGTCATGGGTTATGACCTCCTTATCTTGCGTCGTTTTCCTTTGAACGATTGGCTTTATCCATTGCCTCAAACTGACGGCTCATTTCCTGACCGATTTCGTTTGCCATATCACGGATAGAACCGAGTTCCTTTCGGATTTCCTTTGAATCTTTGTCGGCGAACTGTTCCGGCGCTTTATCGAAGTTGAAATCGCCGGTGTCAAAACCGTTGCGCTCACAGAGGATATATGCCGAGCAATATGCCGGGAACATGGCCTCTTTGCGATCCATATTATTCTGCGAACACTTGGCGATACCGATTTCGTAGGAAAGCGCACGGAAGATCTCGTATGCTTCAAGTCCTCTGACGATAAAGATGGTATCTTTGTCGGGAGAATATCTCGCGTTTGCGGTTTTAAGTTCCTCTACGAGAATGACCTCGCAGGGTGCCGAAGCGATCAACGCTTTGATAGCCGCCCTCTCGTCAGGCTTTCTGTGACGCATATTTACATTGTCGCTGGAGGTCTGAGAAATATCAAAGACCTTCTTGACGTTCACGGAAAAGCCGGTCGTACCGTCTTCACGGGTGAACTCGCTGCCGGGTTCGAGCATCGTGATTGCCTTTTCGCCCTTCTTAACGGAAACATCTTCCTCCTTCCAGGTGGAGAAGTCCGCAACCTTCGTTGCGCCGGGATGCTGATAGGCGATCAAGAGCGCATTGCTGACCGAATAGCGGTCAAACTGTGCCTGCGTGTTCAGAAAGTCTCTGAACCTCTCGGCATCCTTCGTGATCTCGTCGGTCGCTGTATCGAGCAGTTCATACGCTTCGGCGCGTTCCTGCTTTTTCTTTTCGATCCAGGCGTCCTTGTCGAAGGGGGTATTTTTGTTCTTCTCTTTGAAACTGTCGTTGCTGTTTTCTTTGCTAAAAAGATCATCGTAATTGTTCATATTGATTACCTCTCTTTACTCTTTTTCTTTTTTGAAGGATCTTTGTGTTCGAGCACCTTTGTCTGTTTTGTCCTGGAGGAAGCTTTTCGGTCGCGGTTTTCTCTGTCCATTTCGGCCTTGATGTCCGCAAGTTCCTTTCGGACAGATCTTCGCTCGCCGAACTGCGGTTCTCGCTCAGTAGAGTCTCTTTTGGGCGTCGTCTTTCTGCTCTTGGATTCTGGCTCGGATTGAGCGCGTTTCGCTGTCCGAGCCTCCGTAGGGTTTTTCGTTTGACCTTCCTCCTTTGTGGGATTCTTTTCGGGCTTCTTCATAAGCTCTTCGAGAAACTGATCGGGGTCGCTTACTTCGGGTCCGGTCTTTTCGGGCGGCTTTTGTGATTCAAGGTCAGGTGCGATCTCGTTCTGAACTTCGGCGGTGTCGTAGGTTGCCATATTCAGTTTGTCAAAAACGAGAGCAAGTTTTTCTTTGTCCTCCGACTTATACATGATTTCAGTCGTGCCGTCCGTCCGATTTCTGTCTTTCAGAATCGTGTAGAGAATCCCGTACTTTTTCGCTTCGATGCAAAACTTTTTGAGGTCGTTATCCATGATCTCGGTAACGTCCAGTTTTTTGCCGGAGCGAGCAAGATTGGCAAGTCGGATCGCGCCTTTGGTTCTTGTGGATTCGTTCTTCGCACTTTTGAGCGCACGGTAAATTAGGACAGCAGCTTTTTCTGCTCCCTTGCCCGTGACCTTCAGTGCAACTTCGGCTCCGTTAAGACTCATTCTTACGACCTGATCTGCCGCGTCTGCTGATGTGTTCATCTCGGATTGTCTCCTTTCCTCTGAATTTTCCTTGTTCGATTCTGGTGAGATTGTCTTTAACGTGCTGACTTCTTTCGATAACCTCATCGCAGGTGGTAACCTCGCGGCGAAGTTTGGAAAGCCGTCGCGTCAGCACTTCGATATTGTATTTTGCATGAGAATATAGGTCTGTGTCGCCGGAACGCTGTGCGCGCTTCAAAGCGTTCCTTGCATCTTGCCGTTCTTTAATAAACTGGTCAATCTGATCCATCGCGTATTGCTTGTAGTTCAGTACGTCTTCTTTGGTATGAAGGTTGTGTTGTGTGACGAGTCGTGCCGAGTCCACATACAGCCGCATTGAACTTGTATCTTGCCGAATAAGGAAGTAGATACGGCGGTTTGTTCTCGGTCTTTCAGTTACAATGTCAAGCGCGCGATGATAACACCGGAAAAGCGGAACGAACGTCATAATAGCAACCGGATCATCCTCGCCCTCGAAAATTTGTCTCGGATCTTCCTGATCGGGAATACGCGGAAACTTGGGCTTATGATCCTGATAGATACGTTTGATAATATCCTCAATGTCATATCCCTCTCCGAGAGACTTAAAGCGGACGAATCGTTCATTGCCGACCTGTTTGATTTTTGGGTACTTTCCGCTTTGGTCGATGACAAAGCCCATCTGATCCATCGCGTCAAGAAACTGTGCTTTCGTATTGGAACCGAGAATAGCAGTATCAATCGCCGCACGTATAACACTGCGCAAGGTGGGTTTGCCTTCTTGTTCAGCAAGCCACTCACCATAGTTCATCCCTTTATCTTTTGGCTTTTCGATAACAGAAAGACCGTACTCTTTACAGAGCCGGTCCGATTCCTCACGCATACGGTTGTAGTCCTTACGGTTATTATCAAATCTGCTGCCATCGACAAAGGACGACGCGCATATAACAAAGTGATTATGATAGTGTCCGGTGTTACAGTGAGTTGCAACAATAACGCGAAACTTATCGCCCCAAAGTCGTTTTGCAAGTTCGATACCGATGTCGTTTGCGGTCTTAGCGTCAACTTCATTTTCAGCGAAGGATTGATATGCGTGATAACAAACGCGGTCGCTCCTTCGTTCAAATCTGTTCAGGTCTCCGTTAAACTTTTTTGCAGCGTTTTGCAAGGTACAGTGGATTCCCGATACATACATTAGTTTTTCCGTTTTCAGTTGGTCAGCCGCATACTCGATTACATCGTCAACTGCGTGGAGTGAAGAAACCGCTTGTGCCGTTTCTTCGGTTGTCTTTTCCGGGTTGGAGGCGTATTGAATTACGTTCTCGACTTTTCCCTTGATAGGCCATATTGAAGTTACTGCCATTTTATCGACCGTCCGGTGCAAACGCTTTCCACATTGCATCTTCAATGGCGTCGAGTTCGTCAAGCTCATTGCGAAGGCGTGGCACATCAATAATATGCTTGGCGTTTGCAAGGCGTAAGATTTGCTCAATGTTTGAACCGATGCGGTTGACTTCCTTAATGAGTTTTGGGAAATCAACCGGTGGTGCTTCATACACCCGGCAATCAGAAATCAATTTGCGAAGAAAGTGCTCTTTCGTCATACCTGATTTTTGAACCTTATTATCGAGAGCCAAGAACTCTTTTTCAGTCAGTCGGAATGAGACATTTCTGTTTCTACTTCTCAATTAGCCACCATCCTTTCTGCGGGGTTTTAGGGGCGGCAGACCCTAACAAGCTGTATTTGGCGTGCCAAATACGTTGCTTGTGTGAAGGTAATGCCGCCATTTATCCCTGCGGTTTTTGTTATCTTGCATCCCGTTCCTGTCGGGGTCTTGTGTAAGGTTCAAGTTGGGTCAGTAAGCGGTCATAATCATCCTTGAACATATAACACTTTTCAATCTTCCAGGAGTTTTCTCCGCGCATATATCCTTCAAGGCGAATACAGGAATCGGTTCCATCAAGGCAGGAGCCGTATATGGAGTAACCACCCATACCGGACTGATACGCTTTATTGTTGCTGGACACGCAGTAGGTTCTTGAAGTCTCGCTGTAGTCTTTATCAAAGCTGTCAGCAGTAAAGACGATATATCCGGCGATAGGAGAAAGCCCCTTGTCGTTTACTGAACTGAAAAGCGTGGATAGTTCCGGATAACTCATCTCTACTTTTGGTGAAATATCCTCTGCATCGAAATCCACATCTTCAAAGTGATCGGCGTCAAGGATATACTCTCCTGATTTCCAGCCGTCCTTTACTTTTTCGATTGCCTCTTCCATTGACTCTGCTTCGACGTTAAGTTTCATTCGAAGCGTTTCGGTAATTGTCACATAGAAATCTCTCATCGCGCGGCCTCCTTTGCGGGATCATATTTGACCGCAAGAATTTCATTGTTGATTCTGCAAAACCGTTCCGGCAGAAGAAACTGCTTTTTGTATTTCTCCATCATGTCGTCGGGAAGCGATTTGAACTCAGAAGTGGAACAATCGCAGATAAAGAACTTGCCGCAAATGATGTCCATCATCTTTCCGTCTTCACCGTAAATGGCGCGATTTGCTCGACTGCCATTTATTTTTCCTTCGTCGTCACAGACGATTACTACAAGGTCATCATAGGGATAAAAGGTTTGGATACATTCACAGTCAAGTGCAGCATATATTTCATTCAAGCTCGTCCCGACTTCTTTTTCGTATGCTTTCTTTCCGGGCTCGACCATAAGCACTCTGATTTTGTTTTCTTTGTAGGGTTCGGCTTCTTCCGGGTCGAAATCCACTTTACTGAAACCGATGCTATCGCAGTAGTAAAAGCCTTTTTCTACGTCTTCTGCCTCTACGATTTCAACAATATCCGACACAGAAAGTGAACGTCCGGAATAACCGTTGGGGNNCCGTTGGGGTGATCAATATTGAACTTTTGGAAGATGTCTTCAAGCCCGCCGCATTCAACATCACCGGAGAATACGCAATCATAAATATTGCTGTTAATCTCGGACAAATTCAAAACGTGTTTTCGTTCATCAATGCCAAGGAAAGCTTCGCTTTTTTCATCTCTGCCCATATTGATTTGAAATAGTTTTATTCTCATCGTTCAGGCTCCTTTCTTTTTCGTATTTCGTTTTGTAGATAGTCATTGTAGTCTTTACCGCTTTTAGGCGGTTCGTTGAGAACTGTATATCTGTCTTGCAAGGCGCTTTTGATTTGCTCGGTAGCTTTCCGTCCGATCTCGTCATTATCGAAGTGAAGATGAACCGTTCTGAGATTTGAATGGCTCTCGGTATATGCCTTCAGCGCCAGCGGAATATCCTGCTTATTATCCGTAGCGTAAACACCTCCGAGAGAAAGATAGTCGTCTTCGTACCACTCGCTATGCGCCTTAACTTCAAGGGTGATATAACTCATCAGGTCAATGGCCGCCTCAAACACATGAAGCGAAGTTGCCTCGTCGTTCAGGCAAAGATTGAACGAATACCTTTTATCACTGCCGTCAAGGTCGCGCTTGAAATCTGAAATTGTGCTTCTCAGGGAGCCATACTTAGGAACACCGTTTTGGTCTTTACCGATAAAAACACAGTTGTGATAATCTGCGTCCTCAAAGAGCAGTTCTTCCTTATGGCAGTAGTCAATAATGCGCTCATCAATCCCACGCCCCATAAGATAACGTTTGACTCGCTGAATATCCGAATGAAGCTTCGGTATGTCCAGCAGTTTCGGTGTCTGCTCTTTTCCCGGCAACTTCTGCACCACTGGTGCAGAAGTTGAAAGCATCATTACGGCTTGGGTAAAAGAAAAGCCCTTGACCTTGATAAGATAGTCAAGAGCGTTTTTACCGCCGATATGCCGTGAAAACCAATGCCACAGTCCGTTGGATATTTTGAG
>LXOW01451165.1_pt1 | contig 21761 bp, 18 predicted proteins | sample 1368591 | NCBI WGS metagenome assembly LXOW01 (sample SAMN04884650, study PRJNA319009) | bovine gut metagenome | isolation source: Cow rumen | host: Bos taurus | place: Italy: Legnaro (PD) | collected 2014-07-09
TCGTTATCTGGAGATTGTAATGGCAAAGATAAACATTTTTTCTTTAACATCGCGACGCATCTTGAAACGCGGCTGTCGCAGAGGCGGGAGGGTACTGCATCCGTCGGACGTGGCCACCCGCGGCCACGGGAACCGACGCACGAGTGAGCGAAGTGAAAGGCGGCCCTTTCACTTCCGAGCGAGAAGGAGGAAACGAGCGCAGCTCGTAACCGGGTAGGGTCCGCCGGAGACAAGTTATCACGAAGTGATGACGCAGGAAACGGTGGAAGGGTCCGGAGTGAGCGAAGCGAACGGAGTTCCGACGGGTGCAGTACCCGACCGGCCCGGAGGCAGCCGCATCAGATAACAGCACCGCGGCCTCGCGGATACGGGGCTCGGCGGCTACGGTGCGGGCGCTGCGCCGGGCGCGATGGAGCGGGCCGCTACGCGCCCGTCCGTTGCCAAGACGCGCAAAGAGTCAAAGCGGGCAGCGATCGCCTGAGCGGAGGTACAGCGGATTCGACGTTTTGGGCTGATTTTGAAGGATCTGCTGTACCCCGGGTACAGTGGATCTTACGTTTTGTGCCATTTTTGACCGATCCGCTGTACCTGGCGGGGTGTGGACGGGCAAGAGGGCTGGATGAGGCGGGGATAGGAGCGGGGGTAAAGAGGGCGGGAGAGTCCAAAATAATTATTATCTTTGTGGGCTATGAAGGAATTCTGGAGTATGCTCAGGCGGTATGTGCGGCCCTACGGGAGTTATCTCGGAGGGTCGGTGGTGCTGAGCATCCTGTCGGCGGTCTTCAACATCTTTTCCTTCACCCTGATCATCCCCATCCTGCGCATCCTCTTCAACGTGGACGGCGGGGTGTACCATTTCATCCCCTGGGATGCCGACGCTTCTTTCAAGGAAAAGGCGCTGAACAACCTCTACGCCTTCGTGTCGGAGTATATGCAGTTGCACGGCGCGGGAAAGACCCTGCTCGCCCTCTGCCTTTTCCTCTGCGCGATGACCTTCATCAAGACCGCCTGCTACTTCGGGGCCTCGGCGGTGATGGTGCCCATCCGCACCGGCATCGTGAAAGACCTGCGGATGCAACTCTACAGCAAGATCGTCTCCCTGCCCATCGGCTTTTTCAGCGCCGAACGCCGCGGAGACATCATCGCCCGGATGAGCGGCGACGTGCAGGAAGTGGAAACCTCCATCACCGGGTCCATCGAAATGCTGATCAAGAACCCCATCCTGATTACGTTCTATATGGGGACGCTCTTTTTCATTTCCTGGAAACTGACCCTCTTCGTCCTGGTGTTCGCCCCGGTGATGCTGCTCATCATGAGCGCCATCGGCCGGCGGCTCAAGGCGGCGTCCACCGAAGCGCAGTCCCTCTGGAGCGATACGATGAGCCAGGTGGACGAGACGCTCGGCGGGCTGCGCGTCATCAAGGCCTTCCTCGCCGAACGGCTGATGACCCGCCGTTTCGACACCGTCACCGACGCGATGCGTCGCAAGAACAACCACGTCTGGATTCGTCAGGCCAGCGCCCATCCCGTCAGCGAATTTCTCGGCACGGTGATGATTTCCATCGTGATGTGGTTCGGCGGCACCCTGATCCTGGGACATCACGCCATCATCGACGCACCGACCTTTATCTTCTATATGGTGATGCTCTACAGCGTCATCCAGCCCATCAAGGACTTTTCCAAGGCCGCCTACGGCATTCCCAAGGGACTGGCGTCGATGGAGCGCATCGACCGCATCCTCCAGGCCGGGAACGACCTCCGCGAACCGGAGCATCCGGTCCGGGTGGACGGGCTGAAAGAAGCCCTGCGTTTCGAACACGTGGGCTTCCGCTATGAAAACGGAAAACAGGTGCTCCGGGACATCGACCTGACCATCGAGAAGGGTAAGACCATCGCCATCGTGGGCGCTTCGGGCGCGGGCAAATCGACGCTCGTGGACCTGATTCCCCGGTTCTGGGACCCCAGTGAGGGACGCATCACCCTGGACGGCACGCCGCTCACGGACATCAGCAAGGAATCCCTGCGTTCGCTGATCGGCTACGTCAACCAGGAGCCCATCCTCTTCAACGACACCATTTTCGGGAACATCGCCTTCGGGAAACCCGGCGCCACGCGCGAGGAAGTGGAACAGGCCGCCCGCATCGCCAACGCCCACGACTTCATCCTGGAAAAGGAAGAGGGCTACGACACCAACATCGGTGACCGCGGCGTCAAGTTGAGCGGCGGACAGCGGCAGCGCCTGAGCATCGCCCGTGCCATCCTCAAGAACCCTCCCCTGCTGATCCTGGACGAGGCCACCGCATCGCTGGATACGGAATCCGAGCGGGCGGTACAGGATGCGCTGGACCGCCTGATGAGCGGCCGCACCACGATTGCCATCGCCCACCGGCTCTCCACCATCCGTCACGCCGATGAAATCATCGTCCTCGACGAAGGGCGCATCGTGGAACGGGGGCGGCACGAAGAATTGCTCGCCAAGGGCGGATATTACCGGAAACTTAACGACATGCAGGCCCTATGACCCGCCGCTTTTCTATCGGGCTCTATCACCTGCTGATGCTGGCTTATCTCTGCGCCGTCTCCCTGTTGTGCTTTGCCCAACTCGGCGCCCCGCCGTCCCAAGGCCTCATTTGGGGGATTCCCAGCGATAAAATCGCCCATTTCCTGCTCTTCATTCCCTTCCCCTTCCTGGCCTGGGGATGCACGCAGCGGCAAAAGGAAACGGTGCCCCACATCCTCTGCAAACTCGCCATTATCTTCCTGCTGGGCTTTGCCCTGGGCTTTCTTACCGAATATATTCAGGGATTCCTGCCCGGGCGCTGCCGCGAGCGACTGGATTTCCTGGCGGATATGTGCGGTATCACGGCCTCCTGTCTGGCGATCGTCATCTTCAAACTATGCAGACAAAAGGAAAGCTGACCGCCATCCTCTGTCTGCTGACCCTCGCCCTCACAGGCGCCGGGGCCCAGAACGCCGCAGACCTCCGGGCCCTGAGCGACTCGCTGGGCAAGCGCCTGCAAGAGCGCACGGGCGTATTGCCGGCGACGGTCAACCTGAAAAGCATCGTGCGGCTGGGCAACCGCACCGATGTATATTTCTCCCCTTCCATCAGTGAATTTCCCTGGCATAAGGAGGACCTGCAATGGCTGCGGGACACCTTGCAGACCGAAATCGGAGAGGAGATTCCCATCGGCAAACTTTTCAGCGGCAGGGTGGATATGGATGAACTCTGCGTCCCTGCACTGGGGCACGGAGGAAAGCCTTCCGTCGATTATCTCTTCCGCACGGACGATCCGAATCCCACCCGCCGGAGCATCATCCGGAACGCCGGGGCACGCCGCTTCAGGAAAGGCTTGAGCGGCCGCCACATCGCCCTCTGGCAGAGTCACGGGCGATACTACGACGAGGGCATGGGACGCTGGTCCTGGCAGCGGGCGCCGCTTTTCCGGACCGTCGAGGACCTTTACACCCAGAGTTACGTCCTCCCCTTCCTGATCCCTATGCTGGAGAATGCCGGCGCCTACGTCCTGACACCGCGCGAACGCGACACGCAGATCCGGGAAATCATCTGCGACGCCGACCCCGATTACGGGGAAAGCCAGGACCCCCGCGGACGGACGCACGGCCGCTATGAAGAAGAAGGCGCCTGGCGCGACGGGCCCGCCGGCTTTGCCGACCGGCAGGAGCATTACGATTTCGACCGGCATCCCTTCCAGATGGGCGGCACGCGCCTCTGCAACGTACGGCGCGGTGCAGCCAGCGCATCGGCGGTCTGGACCCCCGTCATCCAGGAGAAGGGCGACTACGCCGTCTATGTCTCCTATCCCGCCCTGCCTTCCTCCAGCCCTGCCGCCCGCTACACGGTCCGTCACGCCGGAGGCGAGAGCGTCTTTTACGTGGATCAGCGCTGCGGCGGAAGCACTTGGATGTACCTCGGGACCTTTGCGTTCGCACCCGGGACGGAAGGCTGCGTCATCCTGGACAACGGCATTCCCGAGGGGCAGCGAGTCCCGGAAGGCAGCGTCGTGGGCGCGGATGCCGTCAAGTTCGGCGGCGGCATCGGAAAGACCCCGCGCGGCGGCAGCGTCTCCGGTCTGCCCGCCTACACCGAAGGAGCCGCCTATTGGTTGAACTGGGCGGGCATCGACACCTCCTTCGTCCATAAAAGGCCTACGGACTACCTCAATGACCTCTCGAGCCGCGGCGCCTGGGTCAAGCATATGAAAGAGGACAAGGGCGTTCCTTTCGATCTCGCCCTGGCCTTCCACAGCGACGCCGGCGTCACACCGGACTCCACCACCATCGGCACGCTGGCCATTTTCAGCCTGTTCAATGAACACAGGCGCAATTTCCCGGACGGAAGCGACCGGATGAAAAGCCGTCTGCTGGCCCAAATCGTCCAGGACCAGGTCTGCGCCGATATCCGGGCCTCCTTCGAGCCGCAATGGAACCGGCGGGGAATCTGGAACAAGGGCTACAATGAAACCCGCACGCCGGATGTCCCGGCGATGATCCTGGAACTGCTGAGCCACCAGAACTTCGCCGACATGAAATACGGTCTGGACCCGGCATTCCGTTTCCAGACCAGCCGGGCCGTCTACAAAGGCATCCTCAAATTCCTGAGCGAACTCTATGGCTGCGAGTACGCCGTACAGCCGCTCCCCGTACACGATTTTTCCGTACTGCCGGATTCCTTGGGCCGCGCCTGCCTGCGCTGGTCGCCGACGCCGGATCCGCTGGAGCCGACCGCCGTCACCAGGGGCTATACCCTCTACACCCGCATCGACGGGGGCGCCTTCGACACCGGCCGGGAAGTCACGGACAGCAGCATCGTCCTGGACATCGAGCCGGGGCACCTCTATGCTTATAAGGTAGAAGCCTGGGGCGAGGGCGGACGCAGTTTCCCTTCGGAAGTGCTCGCCATCGGCCTTGCGCCCGGCGATACCGGCGCTCCCGTGCGCATCGTCAACAATTTCACCCGCGTCTCCGGACCCGCCGTGATTGAAAATGGCGATTACGCCCTTTTTGACGACCGCATCGATTCCGGCGTGCCCTATCTGCAGGACATCAGTTTCATCGGAGAGATGTACGGTACCGACCGCCGGCTGCCCTGGGTCACCAACGACGATGCGGGCTTCGGCGCCTCCTGGGTGGACCAGGCGGGCAACGTCGTCGCCGGAAACCGCTTCGACTATTGTGCCGTCCACGGCGCAGCCCTCCTCGCCTGCGGCCATTCCTTCTGTTCGCAAAGCCTCGGCGCCTTTCTCCGGGATGCGGATGAAGATGCCACCTTCGTCGATCTGATCTGCGGGAAACAGGCCTCCACGCGGACGGGACGGGGCACCAGCGGCCTCCGATTCGAAGTTTTCCCCGCCGCATTGCGCGAAAAACTCGCGCATCTGCGCTCCCGTGGCGGCCGTCTGCTCATCAGCGGCGCCGCCATCGCCTCGGACATCTGGCGGCCGAATGTCGACACCGGACGCAGCGAGGAAGAGACTGCAGCGCTCAAACGCTTTGTCGCCGACACGCTCGGCTACCGCTTTTCATCGGCTTTCGCCTGCCGCAACGGCAGCGTGGACGGGATGCCTTTCTGGAATCGCCCGAATCCCTGGGAATATTGCGTGGAAAATCCCGACGGGCTGCGTCCCGTCTCCGGCGGACAGATCGTCTTCCGCTATGACGATTCCGCTTCCGGCGCCGCCGTACGTTATCACGAGGAAGCCAGCGGCTACCGTCTCTTCGCCGCAGGATTCCCCTTGGAAATTCTGAAAAATACCCGGGATCGGGAGAAACTGATGCAGGTGGCCCTGGACTGGCTCTTCCGCTAATTTTCCCGGAAGGAGGCCGGCTTGGCCAGATGCGCCCGGATCTGCACAAAGAAAGTCTCTATCCGCGATTCCCGGAAAACGATTTCCTGCTTCCAGGCCCCCGCATTCCAGCGGCGGAACTTAAAGAGCAGTACACGGAAGAAACCGGTAGGGACCTCCTCGTCAAATTCCGGGGAAATGACGTCGTCGATGATGCGGTCGGCCAGCACCCTTTCCCGCTCCATCACCGGGAAACAATCGGCCTGGAAGCCCAGTTCCTCGATACAAATCGTATTCAAGGCGCAGAGGAAACGGTACATCCCCGCTTCGTGCGCAGCCTCTATCACATCCTCCCAGTCGATTTTCCCTTTGTGCGCCGATGCCATGAAGCCCCAGTCCATCAAATGGCGCAGGGTGCAGCCCGCCGAGGCGAAATGCAAGGCCATGTGCCGCAGGTTGAACAGCGCTTCGAGTTGCGGACCGGGGACGAAAAAGCCGTCGCAGGGAACGGCCTGCTCGACGGAGGCGATGGCCTTCAGGCGGCGTTCATAAGACCAGTTGCTGCGGTGTGCCGCCGTATTGACAAAATCGTAATGGTTCTCCACCAGCCGGTCACGAAGCATAAAGACCGTATGGTGATGATGGGCGTCGCTGACCTCCAGTTTCTTTTCCCGGCGGAGCAGTTCGTCCGCCTCTTCGGATTTACCGAACAGCCAGATGTCCAGGTCTCCGGAAGTCCGGTGCGAGGGTTCGGGCCAGTCCAGGGATGTGCCGTAGCCTTTCAGCACCATCATCGGAATCCCGTGGGAGGAGAAGAAACGCGCCAGCCGGTCCGCCTGGAGTTTCATCAGGCGCCAGTCCTGCTCGGCACTCATGATCCAGGAGGTCCATTCGTCCATCAGGGGCTGGGACATTTCCTTCCCGTCAAAGACACGCTCGTCGTAAAGCCGCTGCAGGCCGTCCCATAGCAAGGCGGCGATGCCGTTGCGGACACAGATATCCAGGACCTCGTTCCAGTCAGAATTGTCCCTGAGGGGAAATTCCTGAACGGAACCTCCCGTACAGAGCCGCAGGGCGGCCAGAACGATTTGACCGGAATCAGTCATACTTCTCGTAAACGGAGTTATTGGATTTCCACTCGGGCACCGCCCGCTTCATCGCCCGCACCATCGGCTCCACGTCAAAGCGGCGGGCGGCCTCCAGGATTTCCTGAAATGCCGTAGAGATTTCTTCGTAGTCCACCTGACGCACCCGCGCGATGCTGATCCGCTCGTGCGAGGTCGGATCCGTATTCTCGGCACTCGACAGGACCTCTTCATAGAGTTTCTCCCCGGGACGCAGGCCGGTATAACTGATCTTGATGTCCTTTCCCGGTTCCAGGCCGGCCAGTTCAATCATCCGCACGGCCAGGTCCACGATTTTCACAGGCTCCCCCATATCGAAGACGAAAATGCGGTTGTCAAAGGGCAGGACGGCCGCTTCCATCACCAGGCGGCAGGCCTCCGGTATGGTCATAAAGAAACGGGTAATATCGGGATGCGTGACGGTAACGGGACCGCCCGCCTCGATCTGCTGCCGGAAACGGGGGATTACGGAGCCGTTGGAGCCCAGCACATTGCCGAATCGCGTGGTCACGAAATGCGTCTTGCCGGACACCTTCCCCGCTTCCCGTGCCAGACCGAGCGCCTGGACATACATTTCCGCCAGCCGCTTCGTCGTACCCATCACGTTGGTGGGGTTCACCGCTTTGTCGGTGGAAATCATCACCATCTTCTCCACGCCGTATTCCATACATTTGTCCGCGACCCTGCGCGAACCGCCCAGATTGGCCAGCACCGCTTCACAAGGGTTTTCCTCCATCAGCGGCACGTGCTTGTAGGCAGCCGCGTGGAAAACCACCTGAGGCCGGTAAGCACTGAACACTTGATTCAGGCTTACTTCGGAACGCACGTCTCCGATGACAGGCACAAAATCCAACTCGGGGAAGCGCTCCTCCAGTTCCAGCCGGAGATTGTGCATCGGGGTCTCGGCGTTGTCGAACAGGATGAGTTTCCCCACCTCCAGCGCCGTAAGTTGCCGGCAGATTTCCGAACCGATAGATCCGGCGGCACCGGTCACCATCACGGTCTTTCCGCGGAAGGAAGAGCGGATTTCATCCAGGGAAATCTTGATTTCCTCACGTCCCAGCAGGTCCTCGATCCGCAAGTGCCGGAAAGCCACCCGCTGTTCTTCAGATGCGTCATTGATTTCAGGCGCCACCAGCACCTTGATGTTGGAGGCCGTGCAGAAACGGACTAAACGCTCGTTCTCGCGTCGAATTTCGTCGGTTCTGACAAAGAGCACGGCCGCCAGCGACAAACGGGTCACCTCCGCCTGGAACTGCTCCAGCGTGTCAAAATGGTACACCGGTTTGTCCAGCAGCCTGCGACGGCCGCCGGAATGGGTATCACTGATAAAGCCTACGACCTCGTAGTGCGGGGAATTACGCAGACGGAAGATGATGGATACCGCCTTGTCCCCGGTGCCATAGACCAGCAGACGCGAACGGGACTGAATCTCCCGCACGTGACTTTTATAATAGTCATACGCCCTCACTGCAATGGCTCGGACGGACACCAGCAAGACAAGGGTGACTCCCGCATCAATGATGCACATCATATCGGAGGTTGTCGTCGCTTTCCCTGCGATACGTACGGAAACGGCCAGGGCGAAGCCCTTGAAAAGGGTGACCCCCAGGAAACGCAACAGGTCGTGAAGTGTGGTATGCCTGACAATGATGTAATGCGTCCGGCAGACGAGAAAACCAATTAAGGAGGAGAGCAACGCCGTCAGGAGCCAGTTAAAGGCAAACCAGTCCCAGGCGTAGATATTGGACTCGGCAAAGATGTTCGCCAGGCCCAGGACAAAGAGGGAGCAGCCCATGGATATCGCCATATCCATAGCCAGCACCGTCCACACCGAAAGATAGGCGGTTCTAAATCGTCCTAATTGCTTGATGAAGAATGACATTTACTGCTTTCCGTAATAACCGTGACTTCCATATCCATACCCATAGCCGTAGGCGTAGTAACGCCTGCGGGACTGCACCTCCGTCCCATTGAGAATCACGGAAAGACCGTTAAAGCGTCCTTCTTGATACATCGCTTCCAGTTCAGGCAACAGCGCCTTGTCCAGCAGGCCGACACGCAGCAGGAAAATGGTCCGGTCTGACAGTTTGGCAATCAGTTGCGTATCCGCCACAAGGTTGACGGGCGGACAGTCAATCAGGATATAATCATACTGGGCACGCAACGATTCGATAGCGGCATTGAATGCGGCGTCCCCGATCAGTTCCGAGGGATTCGGCGGCAGAGAGCCGACAGGCAGTACTTCCAGCCCATTGACACCTTCATAGGGGCGGATCAGCCCCTGCAGGGAAGATTCCTGCCCGGAAAGGTAATTGGCAAAGCCGGTAGCCGGAGAGCCCACGATGGTCGACAGCGATGCGCGGCGGAAGTCGCCGTCGATGAGCAGCACCCGCATCTTCTTGATGGCCAGCGTGGCACCGAGGTTCAGGGAAACGAAAGTCTTTCCGGAACCGGGATTGAAAGAAGTGAGTGCCACGACACAGCCGGCATTTCCGTGGTCCATGAACTCCAGGTTGGTTCGGATGACGCGGAAGGCCTCGTTCACGGAATCCCGCTTGCCGGGTTTCACATACATGGAATAGTCGTTCTTCAACTGCTTCCTGCCCATCAGTTTGTCAAAACGGGTCAGTTTCTCGCCCACCAGCGGAATCTCTCCGAGGAAAGGAATGTCGGGAAGATCCAGATCCTTACGGCCGCGAATGGTGGTATTGAGCGCCTCCAGCAGATACAGGACCAGGACAGGGATGCCCAGCGCGATGATCAATGCAATCATCAACATCCTTTTCTTGTTGGGATAAGGCGGGACCGATGCTGCTGTAGGAGAGGTCACCACGCGCGTATTGTAGGCGGTAAAGGCCTGGGAAAGTTCATTCTCCTCACGCTTCTGCAAGAGGTACAGATACAGTGACTCCATCACCTTCTGCCGGCGTTCCACGCTCAGGAGGTACATCGCCTGGTTGGGGTTGTCCGCCAGACGGGAGGTCGCCTTTTCCGCCGTACGGCGCAGACCCTGCAGACGGTCCTGCAGGACGACGATCTGGTTGTCCACCGATTCACAGATGGCCTGGCGCATCGCCTCCAGGTTGGCGTCCATCTCCACCACCAGCGGGTTGGAGGAAGAGGAACTCGCCACCAGGCTGTTGCGCTGGATCAGCAGGCTGTTGTAGGTATTGATCTGCCCGGTGATGGCGGCATCCGAAAGGCCGGCAGGCAGCGGGATCATCTGGTTCCCGCCTGCTTTGGAGTCCAGGTAGTTGCGCACATAACGCGAGGTGGAGATCTGCGTCTCGACTTCCTGGATCTGCCGGTTCAGTTCCGTGGACTGGCTCATATACAGATTCGAGGCCGCGGCCACGTCCGGCAGCAGGTTCCGGCTCTTGTAGGAGGAGATGTCGCTGTCCACGCCGGAGAGATCCTTTTCTATCGAGGTCAGACGTTCGTTGATGAACATCGAGGTGCTGAGCGCAATTTTGTTGCGGTCATCCACCCAACTGGCGTTGTAGGCCGCGATCACGCAATTCAGCACGTCGTCTGCCCGTTCGGCGGACTGGTCCGTATAGGTCAGTTGCAGGAGGTCGGAGAAATTCTTCTGGTCGATGGCGGACGTCCCCAGGCGGCTGGTAGAACGGGCGGTCGCCGCTTCCAGCGAACAGGTGGTCACATAGACGGGAAAGTTCCACTCTCCCTCGAAGTAAGGATTCACGTTGATGGTCAGTTCTCCGGCAGGGGTCGTGACCGGAGAGCCGGGCGCCGCGGCATAGCGGGCCTTGTCCTTGACGACCTTTCCATCCACCATATATTCCATTCCGTACATCTCCACGCCGCCGTCTTCGGTACGGGCGATATACGCCTTCATCGACGGGACGTTCTCCTCATCGGTAAACTGGATGTATCCCGGCAAGGCCGAGCCATAGAGCATCGTCTTGTGGAAACGGGTATCCTGAAAATAGGAATAGTTGAGTCCCAACTGCTTGACGACCTGCAGCATCAAATCCGGAGAACGGAAGGCCACGATTTCGTTGGAAAGTTTGGAATTCATCTGGGACACGCCGCCCATATTGAGCATCGACTCCAGGTCGCTGCGGCTGCGGGTCACGTTGGTTTCCTTGATCAGGATGGTGGCCGTCCGCGTATAGAGCGGAGGGGTCCGGAGAATCTTGATGCAGGCGATTCCCATCACCACGACGAGGGAAAGCAGGAACCAGTACCAGTTATCCAGACAAAGCCAGATAAAGTCTTTGAAGCGCTCGATGGGATCCATCAAGTCTTCCTTGCGGTTGTTCATTTGTTCGTTGTTAGCCATATCTCTTCTTTCCTCACATTACTACTTACGGACGATATTCGTCACCATCACGGTGATGGTTGCGGCGAGCGACGCCACGGAAATCCAGAACGGCGCACTCAACAGGTTGTTGCCGTTGACCGTCGCCTGGCGGGCACGCATCGGGTTGGGTTCCACATAGACGAGATCGTTCTGACGGATATAGAAGGCCGGGGAACGGAACACGTCCTCCGCCCGGGTCAGATCAAGCACATAGACCTTCCGCTCGCCGTTTTCCTCCCGCACCAGTTTCACGTTCTCGCGCTTGCCGGTGATGGTGAGGTCGCCCGCCATCGCCAGGGCGTCCAGGACGGTCAGACCGTCCTGGCCGATCGCGAAGCGACCGGGGTGGGCGACCTCACCCATCACGGAGACACCGAGGTTCATGAATTCCACCGTCACGACAGGATCCTTCACCAGGTTCTTTTCCTGCAGGACGTCCTTCACGATTTCAGCGACTTCCTCACGGGAATGACCCGCAATCTTGATTTTCCCGGCCACGGGGAAATCGATATTCCCCTCGCTGTCCACCATATAGGCGCAGATGCGCTGACCGCTGGACGCCCCCGTAGCGGGCGAGCCAATCATCTGCGACAGATAGGGAAGATTGAACAGGGTGGTCAGGGTCGGGTCCTTGCAGGTGACGATGATGGCGACTTCGTCACCGGGTGCCAGGCGGATGGCCAGGTCCTCCGTCCGGATGGGCCTGTAACCGGATTCGGTATCCTGCAGATAGGAAACCTGATTTACCGTGGAGCAGGCTGTCAATAGGACGGCTGCAAACAAAAAGGAAACAATACGGGTATTCATACGCTTTTATACATTATTCTATAAACAAAGTGCCAAATCTTGAAGAACGGAAGCCACAGGGTTTCCGAAGTATACTGCCGGAGGAAACGCAAACTGCGGATGGTCCGGGCGAAGAAATTCCAGGCGGGATTCCCCCCGTTCTCGCCTTTCAGCCGGTCGTCATAGCGGCCGAAATTGCCGGCCCGCAGGATTTCCTTGAGCAGGAAGGCCCCGCGCCGGGGGTCCGGTTCGGTCAGCATGCACTCGCGGGGCAGGTTGAACACTTCCCGGAGCACATACATCACCGCCGCCGCGAATCCGGCGAGGTTCAGGGAATTGAGGAAAGCCATCACCTCCGCCTTCTCCGCCTCGTCCGTTCCCTGACGGAGCAGATAATAATAATCCATCAGATGCCGCAGGCCCACGCCGTCCGTAAACACGTGACGGAAAATGTGAATCAACAGGAAGACCCGGTTATAGGACAGATCCAGCACGGGAATCTCCCGTCCGGCGCAGGGTGCGGAAACCATGTGGGACTCATCCGCCCAGAAGGCCTTGAACCAACGCTGCAGACGGGCGTTGGCGAAAGGATTGTTCATCCAGGTGGGGGTAATGTGCACCTCCACCTCCACACCATTCACCTTGGCCAGCGGGATATGATGATAATAGACTTTTGCCGCAGGGTTCACCTCCCGGCAGAAACGGATGATGCCCCGGCGGCTGCCTTCCACCCAGATATCGACGTCCCCGGCAGAACGCAACTCGGGGGCCGGATACAGGGCCGCGGCAGAAGCGCCCTTCAAAATGACGCTGCGACGGTTCTCCCGGGAGAAATGCCGGACCGACGAAACCGAGGCTTCGGCCGCCTGTTCGGCGAAAGAGCGGATGTATTTGACCTGGGCATAGAACTTCATCGACATCATTTTGTCGGGCCAGCGGTCGTTGGGGAGTTTTTCGATACCGCCGAACACCACGCCCAGCACGGACTGCCGGACGGAGAGGTCGTAAATGGTCTGCCACTCCGCTTCCGTCAGGACGGGGAAATACGACTCCTGTGCACCGGTAGAGAGCCGGAGCAGTTTGAACAGTATTTCCGTTATCCTTCCGTACATCACACTATCGTTCTGTCCGCAGGGGATTTTCCAAAAAGTCCCGGTAGGCCAGCCGGATGCCGGCTTCCAGGGAAGTCGTCGCCTTCCAGCCCAGCGCCTGCGCCTTGGAACTGTCCAGTAGTTTGCGCGGCGTTCCGTTCGGCCGGGTCGTATCCCAACGGATGACCCCCTCATAGCCCACGGCACGGGCGACGGTCTCCGCCAGCGTCTTGATGGAGACTTCCTCTCCGCTGCCGGCATTGACGGTCTCGTCGCCGCTGTAGTGGTTCATCAGGAAAACGCAGAGCACCGCCAGGTCGTCCACATAGAGGAATTCGCGCAGCGGGCTGCCGTCTCCCCAGCAGACGATTTCCTTCGCACCGGAGACTTTCGCCTCGTGGAAGCGGCGGATCAGGGCAGGCAGCACGTGCGAATGCTCGGGATGATAATTGTCCCCGGGACCGTACAGGTTCGTCGGCATCACGCTGATAAAGTCCGTCCCGTATTGCCGGTTCAGGAACTCGCAGTATTTCAGCCCGCTGATCTTGGCGAGCGCATAGGCTTCGTTGGTTTTTTCCAGCGCCCCCGTCAGCAGACAGTCCTCTTTCATCGGCTGCGGTGCCAGGCGGGGATAGATGCAGCTGGAGCCCAGAAATTCGAGTTTCTTGCAGCCGTAACGCCAGGCGGCGTGCACGACGTTCATCTCCAGCATCATATTCTCATACAGGAAATCGGCGGGAGCGCTGTCGTTCGCGACGATACCGCCCACCTTCGCGGCAGCGAGGAACACATAGTCCGGCCGCTCGTCGCGGAAAAAGGCATCGACCGCCCGCTGGTCCGTCAAATCCAATTCCGCGTGCGTACGCGTAATGATTTGCGTATAGCCCTGGCGGAGCAGTTCTCGCAGGATTGCACCGCCCACCATACCGCGGTGGCCCGCCACGAAAATCTTGCTGCCTTTCTCCATCATTTCACAATTCCTTTCTCCAGATATTCCGCGAGGTTCACCCGAGCTTGTTCAGCGGCATTGTCCCCGGCGATTTTCGCGCGGTCGGCAGCCACCATCAGGCGCACCAGTTCCTCGAACGGCGTTTTTCCGGGATCCCAGCCCAGTTCCCGCTTCGCTTTCGACGGGTCGCCGAGCAGGTTCACCACATCCGTGGGACGGTAGAAGTCCGGGGACACCTCCACCAGTACGCGGCCGGTGGCCTTGTCGATGCCCTTCTCCTTCTCCCCTTCCCCGACGAATTCCAGTTCGATGCCGGCGTAATGGAACGCCAACTGGCAGAACTCGCGGACGGAATGCTGCACACCGGTGGCAATCACGAAATCCTCGGGGGTATCGTGCTGCAGGATGAGCCACATACACTCCACATAGTCCTTGGCATAGCCCCAGTCGCGCAGGCTTGAAAGATTGCCCAGATAGAGTTTATCCTGGAGTCCTGCGGCGATACGCGCGGCCGCCAGGGTGATTTTCCGGGTGACGAAGGTCTCGCCGCGCCGTTCCGATTCGTGATTGAACAGAATGCCGCTGCAGCAGAACATCCCGTACGCCTCGCGATACTCCTTCACGATCCAGTAGCCGTAGAGTTTGGCCACCGCATAGGGGCTGTAGGGATGGAAAGGCGTTTTCTCGTTCTGCGGCACCTCCTCCACCTTTCCGTACAGTTCGGAAGTGGATGCCTGATAGATGCGGCAGGTCTTCTCAGGCCGCAGAGGCGCACCGCCTCCAGCACCCGCAGCACGCCGGTCGCGTCCACGTCGGCGGTGAACTCCGGCGCATCGAAACTGACCTGTACGTGGCTCTGCGCGGCCAGGTTGTAGATTTCATCGGGACGGACCTTCGAGATGACCTGTACCAGGCTCATCGAATCGCCGAGATCGGCGTAATGGAGGTGGAAATGCGGACGGCCCTCGAGATGCGCGATGCGCTCCCGCCAGTCGACCGACGAACGGCGGATGATGCCGTGAACCTCGTAGCCTTTTTCCAGCAGGAACTCGGAGAGGTACGAACCGTCCTGCCCGGTCACGCCCGTTATCAATGCTTTTTTACTCATATCTTTTCCAGATAGGAAGGATGGATATAGGAAGTCGCCACCGCCGCGACACCGTTCACCGTAACCACCAGTCTCCGGTCCTTCTTGATGCGTTTGACAATTCCTTCCGCGCCCTTGAACACGCCCGCCGTCACCCGGACGCGGTCTCCCTGATGCCACAAGGCCTTGTCTCCGCCCAGGAAAAGCAGGTCCTTGTCCTTGGTGGAAGTCACCATCATGAACATCTGCATCTCCAGTTCGGGAATGGGCCGGGGCTCGTAGGATTCCGCTTCGTGATAGGCCATAAAGGGCACCTGGTTCTCCCGGCGCTTTTCTTTCAGCCAGTCCGGGGTACACTTGACGAAAAGCAGCGAAGGGACCAACTGCTTCTCCACATATTTGACGGAACCGCCGATGAAGATTTCTTCCACCTTCATCGGAACATAGGTCTGCCACGCACCGTCCGTGCAGATTTTCTGCATGGGCGGCACCCGGTTGAAAAAGACTTTCAACGCGTACCAGGCAGGCTCTATGGAATTAGCGGTTGGCATACATATCTTCGTAGTAACTCAGGTAGGCGCCTGAAGTGACGGCATCCAGCCAGGCGCCGTTCTCCAGATACCAGCGGACCGTCTTCTCCAGTCCTTCCTCGAAAGTGACGGAAGGGGTCCAGCCCAGCGTATCGCGCAGTTTCGACGGATCGATGGCATAACGCAGGTCGTGCCCGGCACGGTCCGTCACATAGGTAATCAGGTCCAGGTCCGCACCTTCCGGGCGGCCGAGCAGCCGGTCCACCGTCGCAATCATCAACTTGATCAAGTCGATGTTCTTCCATTCGTTGAACCCGCCGATATTATAGGTCTCCCCCGCCTGTCCGCGATGGAAAATCAGGTCGATGGCCGCGGCGTGGTCGCCGACATAGAGCCAGTCCCGCACATTCTCTCCCTTTCCGTACACCGGCAGGGGCTTGCGATGCCGGATATTGTTGATGAAAAGGGGAATCAGTTTCTCCGGGAACTGGTAAGGACCGTAGTTGTTGGAACAGTTCGTGACGACCGTCGGCATCCCATAGGTATCGTGGAAAGCACGCACGAAATGGTCCGAGGACGCCTTGGAGGCGCTGTACGGGCTGTGCGGCTGATAAGGGGTTTTTTCGGTAAAGAGCGCATCGCCGTAAGGACCGCGGCCGTCGGCTTCTCCCTGGGGACGATTCATCTGCAGGGCACCGTACACTTCGTCGGTGGAGATGTGATAGAAGAAACATCCCTCGTAATTGCGTTCTTCCCAGAGGAGGCGCGCCGCCTGGAGGAGCGAGAGCGTTCCCAGGACGTTGGTGCGGGCAAAGGTGAAGGGATCCTTGATGGAACGGTCCACGTGGCTTTCCGCAGCCAGATGAATCACGCCGTCCACCTTTTCCTGCCGCATCAGGTCGCTGACCGTCTCGAAATCGCAGATGTCCGCCTTGAAAAAGCGGTAGTTGGGCGCGTTTTCGATATCGCGGAGGTTATCCAGATTCCCGGCATAGGTCAGTTTGTCCAGATTGATGATCCGGTACTCCGGGTACGCCTTCACGAAACGGCGCACCACGTGGGAACCGATGAAACCGGCCCCTCCGGTAATGAGAATGGAACGTTGATATTCTTTCATAACGCAATTTATTTGGATTCAGCCAGTTTCAACAGATACTGCCCGTAGGGGTTCTTCGCCATCGGCGCGGCAATGCGCTTCAGTCCCTCTGCATCCACCCAGCCCCGCTTGAAAGCGATACCCTCCAGACAGGCGATTTTGAGCCCCTGGCGCTTTTCGATCACTTCCACGAAAATCGAGGCCTCCGCCAGCGAATCGTGGGTACCGGTATCCAGCCAGGCAAAGCCGCGGCCGAAAGTCTGCACCTTCAGTTCCCCGTCACGCAGGAACTCCTGGTTCACGGTCGTGATTTCCAGTTCTCCCCGCGCCGAAGGACGGATGTGCGACGCCACGTCCACGACCTTGTTGGGATAGAAATACAGGCCGACCACCGCATAATTGGACTTGGGGACGGCCGGTTTTTCCTCGATGGAAAGGCAGTTGCCGTCCTTGTCGAATTCGGCGACGCCGTAGCGCTCGGGGTCATTCACCCAATAGCCGAAAACGGTGGCCTTGCCCCTTTCCTCAGCCTCTACGACCGCCTCCTTGAGCATCGGCGTAAGACCGGGACCATGGAAAATGTTGTCCCCGAGTACGAGACAGACCGAATCGTCGCCGATAAAGTCCTTTCCGATGATGAAGGCCTGGGCAAGCCCGTCCGGGGAAGGCTGCACGGCATAGGTGAAATGCACGCCGTAGTCGGAACCGTCACCCAGCAGGCGGCGGAAGGAAGGCATGTCGTCGGGGGTGGAGATAATCAGGATGTCACGGATTCCCGCAAGCATCAGCACCGAAATGGGATAATACACCATCGGTTTGTCATAGACCGGCAGCAACTGCTTGCTGACGCCTTTGGTGATGGGATAGAGGCGGGTTCCGCTTCCGCCGGCAAGAACGATTCCTTTCATAGTCTGTCCAGGCATTTTTTCAGGGCACCGAGCCACCATTGCGGCCGGATTCCAAAGGTTTCACGGAATAGGGTCGTATCCAGTACGCCATAATGGGGGCGCCGGGCTTTCGTAGGGAATTCTTCGCTGCGGCAGGGCCGGATGTCGCAGGTATGACCGGCGACGTCCGCAATCGCCCGGGTGAAGTCGTACCAGGTGGTCGCGCCTTCACCGGCATAGTGATAGGTGCCGCATTTATGCAACTGGCCGCTGTCCGCTATCTGCAGGATGGCGGCCGCCAGGTCCGCGGCACAGGTAGGGCATCCCGTCTGGTCGGCCACTACCGCCAGGCGCTCTTTCTCCGCGGTCAGCCGCAACATCGTCTTGACGAAATTCTTTCCGAAAGGCGAATACAGCCAGGCCGTACGCAGGATGATAGCCTTGCAGCCGGAGGCCCGCACCGTCTCCTCCCCCGCCAGTTTGGTCTTGCCGTAAACGCTCAGGGGACCGGTTTCGTCCTCTTCGCGGAGCGGGGTACAGCCGGTGCCGGGGAAAACATAGTCGGTGGAAATGTGAACCAGGGTGGCCCCTGCCCCAAGGGCGGCCTGCGCGAGGTTACCTGGAGCCTGCGCATTGAGTTTCATCGCCAGTTCCGGCTCATCCTCCGCACGCTCCACATCCGTCCAGGCGGCACAGTTGACAATGAGTTCCGCTTGATGTTCCCGCACGCATTTTTCCACTGCAGCCGCGTCGAGAATGTCAAGCCGCTCCACGGGCAGGCCGGGCAGTTCCGTGACGTCCGTGAAGACAAAACGGTGGTCCGAACCTTCCGCAAGAAGCCGTAACTCCCTGCCCAGTTGTCCGTTTGCGCCAGTAATCAAAATATTCATTTTGCAGCCTGTTTCAGATATTCCGACAAAATTACTAATTTTGCGATAAATGACAAAAAATGAATCCATCGTTTTATTCACCGACGGGGCGGCGAGCGGAAATCCCGGCCCCGGCGGATGGGGCGCTGTCCTGAAATGCGGCCCCCTCCGCAAGGAAATGAGCGGAGGGTTCGCCCGGACGACCAACAACCGGATGGAACTGCTTGCCGTCATCAAGGGACTGGAAGCCATCCGCTGGGAACACGCCGTCGTCCACGTATACAGCGACTCCACCTATGTCGTCAAATCCGTGGAAGAAGGCTGGCTGGACGGATGGGTCCTGAAAGGTTGGAAAAAGACGAAAAACGTGGACCTGTGGCAGCGTTTTCTCCCCTTGAAAGCACGCCACGAACTGCATTTCCACTGGGTCAAGGGTCACGCCGACAACCCGGAAAACGAACGTTGCGACCGTCTGGCCGTCGCCGCCCGCGAAGTTCCCGGCCTGCCCGTCGACGAAGGTTACGAAAATAATTGATATATTTGCGCATTATGAATAAACCCATTGTAGGCATTACCCAGGGCGATTCCAACGGAATCGGCTACGAAGTCATCATCAAGGCGCTCTCGGATCCGCGCATTCTCGATATGTTCACGCCGGTGATTTACGGCTCTTCCAAACTCTTCGGCTTTTACAAGAAATTGCTGCCGGAGATGGAACATCTGGAAGGCTACGCCATCAACAGCGCTTCGGAAGCGAAGCCCAAGTGCATTAACATCGTCAACTGTCTGTCTGACAGCGTGTTCGCAGAGCCGGGAAAAGCCACTTCCGAATCCGCCAAGGCGGCCGTCACCGCTATCAACCGCGCTGTCGCGGACCTCAAGGACGGCGCCATCGACACCCTCGTCACCGGGCCCATCGACAAGCGGGCGATGACCGCGGAAGGCTTCGGCTATGCGGGGCACACGGACTTTTTCCGGGATGCCTTCGGAGTCAAGGACGTCACGATGCTGATGGTCAGCAGCCGCATCCGTCTGGGCGTCGTCACGGGGCACATTCCCCTGAAGGAAGTTCCCGCGGCCATCACCCGGGAACGCATCCTGGGCAAACTCCGCCTGATGAGCGAATCCCTCAAGCAGGATTTCGGCGTCGTGGAACCGCGCATCGCCGTCCTCAGCCTGAATCCGCACAGCGGAGACGGCGGACTGCTCGGCAACGAAGAGCAGGAGGTCATCATCCCCGCCATCAAACAGGCCACGGAAGAAGGACTGCTCGCCTTCGGACCCTTCTCCCCGGACGGGTACTTCGGGCTTTCCCACTACGAGAATTTCGACGCCACCCTGGCGATGTATCACGACCAGGGGCTGGCGCCCTTCAAGACCATCGCCTTCGACGACGGCGTAAACTACACCGCGGGGCTGCCCGTCATCCGGACCTCCCCGGACCACGGCACGGCACCGAATCTCGCAGGAAAAGGCGAAGCTGACGCCCGTTCCATGCGGGCCGCCATCTTCGCCTCGATCGATATCCTGACCCACCGCAGACGGTGGCAGAAACTGCAGGAAAACAAGCTGGCTAGATAAGCCCGCCTTCCGGTTCGAAATAATTGATGCGCATCGCGCGCTTGACCTCGCTCAGGGTCTGCGCGGCGACGGCGCGTGCGGCCTCGGTCCCCTGCCGGAGCACTTCCACCACATAGGGAAGGTCCTGCTCGAAGCGGGCACGGCGTTCACGCATCGGCTGCAGGGTGTCCTGCAGCACGGCATCGAGGAAATTCTTCACCATCACGTCTCCCAGGCCGCCGGCGCGGTACTGCGACTTCACCTCGTCCAGATGATGGAATTCAAAGGAAGCCTTGCGGCCCTGGAAGCAGGAACCGAACTTCTCGAAATGCTCGTCGCGGCAGAACGCATCCAGGTAGGTGAACACGGGATTTCCCTCCACCTTCCCCGGGTCGCTGACCTGCAGGTGATTCGGATCCGTGTACATCCCGCGCACCTTGGCGCTGACGGTCGCCGCATCGTCGGAAAGATAGATGCAGTTGCCCAGGCTCTTGCTCATCTTGGCCTTACCGTCCGTGCCGGGAAGCCGCATACAGGAGGCGTTGTCCGGGAGCAGGATTTCGGGTTCCACGAGCACCGGCGCATAGGTGGCATTGAATTTCCGTACGATTTCGCGCGTCTGCTCGATCATCGGCTCCTGGTCCTCCCCTACCGGCACCACCGTCGCCTTGAACGCGGTGATATCCGCCGCCTGGCTGATGGGATAGCAGAAGAAGCCGACGGGGATGCCCGCCTTGTTGTCCTGCGCCACATCCTCATTGAAGCCGCGCAGTTGGATTTCCGCCTTCACCGTCGGATTCCGCTGAAGCCGCTGCACGGTCACCAGGTTGTTATAGAAGAAGGTAAGTTCCGTCAGTTCACTGATTTGCGACTGGATGAAAATATGCGTCTTCGCCGGGTCCAGGCCCGCCGCCAGATAATCCAGCGCGACCTGCAGGATATTCTCCCGGATTTTCCCGGGATTGTCCGCGTTGTCCGTGAGGGCCTGCGCATCAGCAATCATCACGAAGACGTCATCGAAGGTCCCGCTGTTCTGCAACTCCACCCGACGGCGGAGCGACCCCACGTAATGACCGATATGGAGCCGCCCCGTAGGGCGGTCTCCCGTCAATATCACCTTGCGCCCCATCAGTCCTTGACCTCTTTAAGCGCCTCGCGGATCTTCGCCTCGATTTCGTCGCAAAGTTCCGTATTGTCCCGGAGCAGTTGCTTCACCGCCTCGCGGCCCTGGGCAAGTTTTTCGCCATTGTAGGAGAACCAGGAACCGGACTTCTGGAGAATCTCGAACTCCACGCCGAGGTCCACGATCTCCCCCGCGTGGGAAATTCCCTCTCCGTAGACGATATCGAACTCGGCCTTCTTGAAAGGCGGAGCCATCTTGTTCTTCACCACCTTCACCTTGGTCCGGTTGCCCAGCGCGTCGTCACCGTCCTTGATCTGGGTCGTGCGGCGCACGTCGATACGCACGGAAGCGTAGAACTTCAGCGCATTGCCGCCGGTGGTCGTCTCGGGATTGCCGAACATGATGCCGATCTTTTCGCGCAACTGGTTGATGAAGATGCAGCAGGTGCCGGTCTTGGAGATATTGGCGGTCAGTTTGCGCAGGGCCTGGCTCATCAGCCGAGCCTGCAGGCCGACCTTGTTGTCC
>LXOW01332025.1_pt1 | contig 21754 bp, 14 predicted proteins | sample 1368591 | NCBI WGS metagenome assembly LXOW01 (sample SAMN04884650, study PRJNA319009) | bovine gut metagenome | isolation source: Cow rumen | host: Bos taurus | place: Italy: Legnaro (PD) | collected 2014-07-09
CCGCCATAACTAATTAGACAATTGTTAGTTATGGCGGTGTTTGTATTTCGGATTCCCTTTATTGGGGGCTAAGATGCATTGGGGCGAACTTGTCGCCGTTGGTATTATTCGTTAGCCTTTTGGGTGCCCTCTGCCTTTACCGTAGGCATATTTGCTTTTTTCCAAGCGTTGAAGCCACCGTTAAGTTCCAGAACTTTGTACCTCTTGTGGACGAGGAGTTCGGAGGCAATGCTCGAGCATTGACCCGATTTGCAATACACGGCAATCGTCTTGTCGGCAGGAAGGGTTTCCTTTATTTTCCCCATAAAGTCTGGATCTTTCGATGATATGTTTGTGGCACCTTCTATGTGCTCTTCGAGATGGTCTTCTAGTGGGCGTACATCAAGCAGAAAGACATCGGGATCTTTGATTCTGGCGGCAAAAGCGTTGACACCAACAACTTCCTTCTGCACACGTGCCAATCCGAGGAAATCAAGAATTCCAGTGATAATACTCATCATGATTTTCATTTTTTTGATGCTGCAAAAATACAAAAAAACCGATATAGCGAAAAAACGACAATAAAAATACCTATTTTTGCACTATGAAAAAGAAAATGAGCAAGTATTATGTCGTATGGAAAGGCCGCAATCCGGGCATCTATGAGAGTTGGGAGGCTTGCGAGAAGGAGATTACAGGCGTTCAAGGAGCCAAATACAAGAGTTTTTCCGATAAATTGACTGCTGAAACCGCCTACAAGGAAGGTCCTGAAGCCTATTGGGGGAAAGAAACGACTCACGTTATTGACCTCTCAATGGCGAAGGAGCAGCCTGTTAGTCCGGCTATCGCGGTCGATGCAGCCTGTTCGGGGAATCCGGGCAAGATGGAGTATCAAGGGGTGTTCGTCGACTTCGGCACCCAGCCTCCCGCCGCCACGCAGTTGTTCAAGAGTCCCGTCTTCCCGAACGGCACCAACAACATCGGTGAGTTTCTGGCTATCGTACACGCATTAGCCTGGCAGAAGCAGAAACACATCAACTACCCCATCTACAGCGACTCGGTCAACGCCCAATTGTGGATCAAGCAGAAGCAATGCAAGACCAAACTGCAACCTAACGACAAGAACGCTTATCTCTTTGAACTGGTTCAACGGGCTGAGAACTGGCTGAGAAATAACACAATCGAAGTCCCCATCTTGAAGTGGAAGACAGAAATATGGGGCGAAATCCCTGCAGATTTCGGTAGGAAATGAGAAAAGGGGTTTCCAAAAAACCATGAATTATGCCAAAGAAGAAAAAAATAGAAAACAAACTGAGTACTTTTACCAGCGTCATCCTCGGTATCTTTGCCGATGAGCCTTTTCGTCCCAAGAATTACAAGCAGGTATGCAAGCTCATGGGCATCAAGGATCAGGCGGGAAAGGATGTGGTGTATCATTTGCTCATTGATTTGAACAACAAAGGGCTGCTTCAGGAGGTTCGTCCCTATAGCTATGTGATGAGTGTTGCCGGAATGGCCCAGTTCGGTCCCAAGACGAAGTATGTGGAAGGCACCGTAGAGATGAAGTCGACGGGCAAAGCCTATGTCATTCTGGACGACGGCGAGAGTGAGGACATCTTCATCGCTGCCAACAACACCTACAAGGCATTGCATGGCGACCGTGTGCGGGTGGCAATGTTTCCCAAGCGCAACAACAGCAAGCCCGAGGGCGAGATTGTGGAGGTGCTGCAACGTCGGCACACCGAGTTTGTCGGTCTGCTCAACATTTCTCACGGCTATGTTTACGTCCGTCCTGATGTGGAATGGATGCCTGTCGATATCTTCATTCCCCGTGGCGAGTTGCACGGAGCTAAAGACGGACAGAAGGTTATTGCACATCTGCTTGACTGGCCCGATGGGTCGGGTAACCCCTTCGGTGAGATTGTACGCGTTTTGGGCAAACCTGGTGAGAACGATGTGGAGATGGAGTCTATTCTGGCCGCCCACGAATATCCTATAGATTTCCCTGAAGAGGTGGAGCGCGAAGCGGAAAAGATTCCTGTCCGAATCAGCAGCGACGAAATCAAGAAACGCCGTGACTTCCGCAAGGTGTTCACCGTCACCATTGACCCGGTTGATGCAAAGGACTTTGATGATGCCATCTCGTTGCAGAAGATGGACAACGGTCATTGGGAGGTGGGTGTGCATATCGCGGATGTGTCTCATTATGTACGTATCGGTTCCGCCATCGACCAGGAGGCATTGGACAGAGGTACCTCGGTCTATCTGGTCGACCGCACTATTCCCATGTTACCCGAAAAACTATGCAACAACGTGTGCTCCTTGCGTCCTGATGAAGAGAAGTTGACCTTCTCCGTCGTCTTCGAGATGGACGATGAGGCTAAGATATATGACCGCTGGATGGGGAAGACCATCATCAAGTCGTGTCGCCGCTATACCTACGAGGAAGTGCAGACGATGATAGAAGGCGGCGAGGGCGACTACAAGGACGAAATCCTGACGTTTCATAAGCTGGCTACCAAGCTGCGTGAGCAGCGTATGGCTGCAGGCAGCATCAACTTCCATACGGAGGAAGTGCGTTTCATCCTTGACGAAAACAAGAAACCTATCGACACCTATATCCGCGTGCAGAACGAAAGTCACGAGTTGATTGAAGACTTCATGTTGCTGGCCAACCGCACGGTGGCTGAGACGATAGGAAAGCCTGAAAGCAAATGGCACAACCATACTTTTGTCTATCGTATTCACGATGAGCCGAATCCCGAGAAACTCAACAAGTTCATGCTGCTGCTTTCGCGACTCGGCTATTCCCTGAACATCAGCAACCGCGATACGCTTGTGCGTTCCTACAACAAGCTGTTCGAAGACGTGGAGGGCAGGGGAGAGAAAAACCTGATTGAGTCGGTGGCGGTCCGCACGATGGCGAAAGCCGTGTATTCTACAGACAACATCGGTCACTATGGCCTTTCGTTTGACTATTACACCCACTTCACTTCACCCATCCGCCGCTATCCCGACCTGATGGTGCATCGCCTCATCGAGCGCTATCTATTAGAAAACCAAGGCTCGGTGAACAAAAAAGACTATGAGGAGATGTGTAAACACGCAAGTGAGATGGAGAAACAGGCTGAAGATATGGAACGCCAGTCCATCAAGTACAAGCAGGCTGAATACCTGCAGGACAAGATTGGCCAAGTGTTTGAGGGCTTGGTTTCAGGTGTCAGCAAATGGGGTCTCTTTGTGGAACTGAAGGGCAACAAATGCGAAGGTTTGGTGCGCTATGAGAATCTTCCTGGCGACATCTACTATCTCGACGACGACAACTTCCGCGTTATTGGACAGGATACGGGGCGCGTCATCCAGTTGGGCGACGAAGTGCGCATCATCGTCAAATCTGTAGACCTCTTCAAACACAAGATGGACTTTGAGATGCTGGCCGACTGGCCTATGCCAAAGAAACGGAAAAAACGTTATTGAACATAAAAAAGTAATACCTTTGCAAACGCAAACAACCTTAATTGATATGAAAGAGAAAACTGGATTATTGAAGATAACAATGCTGCTGACCATAGTGGTTATGATGCTCGCGGGTTGCCGTAAGAAAGATGATCTCTGGGTGTCAACGCAGGATCTTTATTTTGGTTTAAATGCCTCCACGCAAATCTTAGTCGTCAGAGCTAACAGTCATTGGACGATAACTAAAAACGGGCAAGCCGACTGGTACACCATTTCACCGATGTCGGGTAACGTCAAAGACAGTGTCGTCATGGTGAGCGTTGACAACAACTTAGGAGGAGAAAGCCGTGATGCATCGTTTACTATCAGTTCTTCACGTGAAAAAATAAGCCTTACGGTTGTCGTTTCACAAAACAAGCTAGAGCCCTATAGTATGGTCAACAAGATCTTTGGGGTGACACAACGTGAGCGTTGGATTACTGACTTCAATAACCTGATTATTGAGGATGAGTATAAAAGGTACGACTATGATCCTTATGACACAACGACGGGCTATCTCTTGTTCTTTCAGGAGGATAGTATAGGCGTTCAGCGCGACCATCACACCGATACGGTGGCCTGGTGGCCTTTCAAGTATTGGCTCGTGCCAGACAGCCTTGTTCTTCACATGATTTACGAGACGTCTTTGGGTCCAGAGGTTTATGCGCCTAACGTTCTGGTGGCCAGCGATACGTTGTTTAGGTTTATCCACGAGTATAAGCCGCATTATTTCGAGCACGTTGATATGCGTAGGGTAGGTACCATCCTTCCCGATGACAAGTCTTTGTTGCGGCAAAAGATGGCACGTCGCAAGGAACGCGGACCTTTGTTCTTGGACGAATGACAAAGAGACTTATCCGATATATCAGCATTTGGGGTGTTGGTGTCTATCTGCTGGCTCTATTGACCATCAGCCTGCTGTTCCGTGAGTATGCACTACAGCTGAAGTGGATGCTTTGGGGTATAGGAGAGGTGCTGTTTTTCTTCGTGATGACAGCAGTTTTCTATCCTCGTTGGAAAGACAACAGTACGAAAGTCTTTTTGTTGAGAGTGTTCTTTGTGGCGTTGCTTGTCCGTGTGGCGTATGTAGTAGCCGTTGGGTATTATTATTTTTACGAAACGGGAATGTCTTACGAATACGGTGCTGCCGACAGCCGTTGGTATCACGGTACCGCCTTGCTTTGTGCCCAATGGCTGAAGCAAGGTGACTTCATGAGTGTCATCAGGTATTTGCGCTATTCCACTATGGGCTTTTCCGATCAGGGGTATCCCTTGTGGCTGATGTTGGTGTATACCGTTTTTGGCCGCAACCTGCTGGTGCCGCGTATCCTCAAGGGTTTGATGAGTGCCTACCTCTGTGTGTTGGTGTACAAACTGGGTAAGCGTACCTTTGGTGAGTCGACAGGCCGGTTGGCGGCGGTGCTGTGTATCTTTATGCCTATCTTGATTCAGATTTGCGGTATCCATAGCAAGGAAACAGAGCTCATCTTCCTTTCCATCTTTGCTTTAGAGCGCATCGACTGGCTTATCCGCAGCAAGCATTATACCTTTTGGAATGTGTTGGTTCCTGTCCTGCTGACGAGTTTGACTTTCGGTTTTCGAACCATCGTTGGGATGTGTCTTATTTTCGCCAGTTTGGTTTTCATTCTGCTTTCGCCCAACGATTTGGTCACCAAACGAGGCAAGATAGTCGGCGTTGCAGGGGTGATAGTGGTGTTTCTCGTGCTGTTGTTCACTCCAGTTGGTCGCGAGATGAAAACCATTTACCATGTGGGATTTTCTGAGTTGAACTATCGGACGGAGTCCTACGAATCGATGGGATTGAAATATAGCGGGTTGGCCAAGAGTTGTTATATGGCTCCTGGTGCCTTTGTGTTACCGCTAGCTCCGATGGTGGAAGCGGCTCCTGACCACAACAAGATGATACATGGTGGCATTTTTGTGAAGAACTTCCTTGCCTTTTTTGCGATGTTGGCTATCGTGATAGCCGTTCGTCAGAAGAAATGGCGCGATTTCAGTTTGGTGGGTGCATACGAGTTTTCCTATCTGGCGCTGATCATGTTTTCGTTTGCTGCCAATTCCGAACGTTATCACGAGGCGGCCATTCCTTTGTTGGTCTTGATGTCGGCTTACGCAATGACCCATCTGAGACATAGGGACATGAAACTGTTTTATGTCTATTGCGGTCTGCTTTTTGTGGCCTTGTTGACTTGGAATTGGATAAAGCTGTCGGCACGAGGATTGGTATAAAGGACGTGAGCCGTGAACGAGTGAATTGCAATTTTTTTCTCCAAAACCTTGTATGTTCAAAAAAAGTCGTATCTTTGCAGCCTCGAAAGGGTACCTTGCCCGAGTGGTTAGGGATCGGTCTGCAAAACCGGGGACGGCGGTTCGAGTCCGCCAGGTACCTCCGCAAGAATAAGAAAAGCCGCTGACACTCAGCGGCTTTTTCTGTATCAACAACTGAATACGCGCATCAAGCAGTTACGGCAGTCGAACTCAAGACGGAACAAGCGCTCGCCATTTCGCAGGTATAGGGGCTCAGCGCGTTGTCCTGTCTCCTTGCTGCACAATCCGTTGGCGTAGCGGACGCAATGGNNTTTCCAGTTTGGTCACCAAATCACGTTTCAATTCACCCAAGATGGAAGCCGGGATGAGACGAGGCTCGCTGAATTGAAGCTCCAGACTGATGGGATTAAACACGGTATCGCCCCATTGCAGCGCTTTCTTCCGGATGTTTTCTGTGGCCTTTTCGGGATTCGTTGCCACGATTTTGTCAGTTGACAGTCGGCAGCTGACTTCATCCCCCCTCTCCTCCGAGGAGAGGGGCAGGGGGTGAGGTCCTATCCCCAGCCCTGCGACCAATTCATAGCCGCTCTCGGTCTCGGTCAGCTTCAAATCAATGTCCATCTTCCGGTTTCCTGTGGAGGCCTCCACTTGTTTCTGCCATTCGATATCGTAGTTGCGATAGATTTTCGCGCTGCGATGGGCACCGTGAGGTCTGTTGCACGAGACCTTGTTGCCGTTGGCAACATCAGCTCGGAAACCTATCAATTCGTTATCTTCGTTGAGGAAGCACAGTCCGTCGCCGTTGTGTAACGTTTTGTCGGTCTCGATTTCCATTCGTAGGCTGTTGCACCAACTGACTGTTCCGATATATTCTCCCATCGACTTGGGCGTGAAGGGCGAATCGATTCCTTTCTGCCGTCCGTTGATAAAGAAATCGGTATAGCCCCGATTGAAGGATTTCTCTGGGTTGACTTCAAAGTCGTAACTGCAATGTCCGTAGGAGGCTTGTTCTAAGTCGGGACGTCGGCTGATGAGGTCATCCAGTTTCTGGCGATAGTAGGCGGTGATGTTCTTCACGTAGTCGGCATCTTTCAGGCGCCCCTCGATTTTAAAGCTGGTAACACCGGCGTCAATCAGTTCTTCTATATGCGCGCTGTTGTTGAGATCCTTCAGCGAGAGCAGATGGCGGTTCTTTATCAGCAACTTGCCTTTCACGTCCAATAGGTCGTAGGGTAGGCGGCAAGGTTGGGCGCAAGCCCCGCGGTTGGCGCTGCGGTTGCCCACATACTGGCTCAAATAGCACCTTCCGCTGTGGCTGACACAGAGTGAACCATGTACGAAAAACTCCAAAGGTATCGAGGTCTTCCCACGAATCTCCTTAATCTGCTTCAGGCTCAACTCTCGGCCTAGTACCACCTGACTGAATCCTAAGCGTTCAAGCTGTTGTACCTTCTCAACCGTTAGGTTGTCGCATTGGGTGCTGGCGTGGAGTGGAATAGGGGGTAGGTCCAACCCGAGCAGAGCCATATCCTGCACGATGAGTGCATCTACGCCAGCGTTCCAGCAGTCGTAGGCTATTTTTCTGGCACGTTCCAACTCGTTGTCATACAAAAGCGTGTTGAGCGTGATATACACTTTGGCATCATACAAGGCCGCATGGCGACAAAGTCTCTCAATGTCCTCCATCGAATTAGAGGCCTTTTCGCGGGCTCCGAAGTCGGGACCACCGATATAGACGGCATCCGCCCCGTGTTGGATGGCCGCTATGCCCACCTCGGCATCCTTGGCGGGCGAAAGGAGTTCTATCTTCTTTGTTTTCATGCTGCAAAAATAGGCATTTTCAGTATGATGCGGAATTATTTGACTACGTCGACTGATTATTTCCTATTTTTGCAAGTTTAAATGTCATGAGAAGCAGAACGAAAGCCATATTGATTGCTTTAACCCTACTGATGTTGTACGCTTTTGCGATACAACAAGGGACGGGGCTGTTCAAATTCAAGGAATTGAGCGGGGTGACGGAAACGCAATCCAAACCCGCACCGACTTTTGACGGTTTCCTCAAGGGAGATTACCAGCAGGAAATGGAGGTCTATCTTAAGCAAAACTGTGGTTTCCGTGAACCTTTGACGCGACTCTACAACCAAGTCCTCTGGACCTTTTTCCATTATGCCAAAGTGGCTGAAGACAAGCGTGTCATTATCACACATGACAACTGGATTTTCGAGCCATGGACGGTGGAGGAATACTATCAAAGCCGTAGTTATCAATACGCTAAGGACTCCTTGGAAATGGCTCGGAAGCTAGAAGCTGAAGCACAGCGTCTGCTTCAATTGCAACAGGCACTCAAGACCTACAACACCCATCTCTTCGTGGCCTTGCTTCCCGGTAAGGAACAGGTCTGCGGCGAACACATGCCTTCAAATAGTTGGTATTTCGATGAAAAGAAAATTACAGCTTACGAGTTCTATACCAAAAGGTTTAAGGAGCTGGGAGTGAACCATGTGGATTTTGCCGAGTGGTTCATGCAGATAAAAGATACGGTGAGTTATCCCTTGTTTCCCCAAACGGGTACCCACTGGAGCAACCTCGCCGCTCAGCATGTTGCTGACAGTCTGGTGCGCTTTATGGAAGATCTTGCGGGCATCAATATGATAAATATCCAGTTGGGAGACGACTTTCAACGAACCCTGAAGCCTGATGCTGATCTTGAGAGCCTATTGAACCTTATCTGGCCTCTGAAGAAACGACCTAACCGCTTGGCATTCGCTTATCCTGACTATGACAGTACGGCGGTAAGACCCACATTGATTACCGTCGGTGACTCGTTCTATTGGAACATCCTCAACTTTACTCCGGTCTGGGATGTGTTTGAGAAAGTCCCCTATTGGTACTATTTCAGCACGGCCTATTTTGATAGTGACGATTTATCGGTCACTCAAAAAGTTGGCGATTTGGATGTGCTTCAAGAAGTCATTGACGCCGATTTCGTGATGTTGTCCTATTCCACAGGATCATTATACGAAATGAGTAACGGCTTCACCCAGGCGTTGCTCAAAAGACTGGAACTATTAGAAACTCAATGATAATCGATAATACAACACGATATGGTATTTAGCAGTAACGTTTTCCTACTCTATTTCATGCCGGCCTTCTTCCTGGTCTATTTCCTGATGCCGAAGAAGACGCGCAACTATGTGCTTTTGCTGGCGTCGTTGATTTTTTATGCTTGGGGTGCCCCTGAGTTTGTCATCCAATTGGTGGTTTCCACTATACTCAATTTCCTTTTGGTGAAATGGATGTGCGCCTCCCCGAATCCCAAGCGTCGGAAATGGCTTTGTGGCATCTCTATCGCTATCCCCCTCGGATTGTTATTTGTATATAAATACGGTAACTTCACGATGGAGAACCTGAACGCTTTGATAGGTCTGACGGGACACGCTCCATTGACTTGGAAGCGCATCATGTTGCCAATCGGTATCTCGTTCTTCTCGTTCCAGAGTGTCACCTATACTTTGGACACCTATCGAGGGGTGAATCAGCCATTGAAGAAGCTGAGCGACTATATGCTGTATATCACCATGTTCCCGCAACTTATTGCTGGTCCTATCGTTCGCTATTGCGATGTGGCTCAGCAAATCCGGCAGCGTGAGTCGACGATGGCTGACCGTTTGCAGGGCTTCTACCGTTTCGTCATCGGTTTGTGCAAAAAGATTCTCATTGCCGATGTCATCGGACTCTGTGTGGACAAAATGCTCGGTTCAGCGGCTCTCGACCCTTCTCAAGTTGGGGAAATCATGACCCGAATCGCTACCCTTGATACGGGTACCGCTTGGCTGGTTGCATTGGCTTATACCTTCCAGATTTATTTCGACTTTGCCGGCTATTCTGATATGGCTATCGGTTTGGGTCGCATTATGGGCTTTAAGTTCCCCGAGAACTTCGACAATCCTTACACCTCGCGTTCCATTACCGAGTTTTGGAGACGTTGGCACAAGACCCTTGGTGCCTTCATTATGAATTACCTCTATATCCCGTTAGGAGGCAACCGCAAGGGAACAAGACGGATGTACTTCAACCTGTGGGTTTGCTTCCTGCTTTCGGGTTTGTGGCACGGTGCCAGCTGGAATTTTGTTGTTTGGGGAGCGTTGCATGGATTCTTTATCTGTGCCGACAAGCTCTTTTTGGGCAAAGTGATGAAGAAAATAGGAACAGTGCCCTCCGTGATCCTCACCTTCCTTACAGTGTGCGTCATCTGGGTCTTCTTCCGTATCGAGGACCTCGGTCTGGCTTGGACCTTCGTCACCCGTATGTTTGCTTTCGACTTCAGCGGCTTTGCTTTTGCAGGCAACGCTCATGTCTACACCATCATGGTAGTGGCAGCGTTGTTCTCCTTCCTCACCCTCACAGGATGGGGCAAGAAACTGGAACAGAAGGTATATTACACCGATTATAGCGACAAGCAACACATCTGGGTGTGGATTGTGGCAGCCTTTATGTTCATCTTCTGCGTGGCTGCCCTCAATGCCACGAGTTTCAGTCCCTTCATCTATTTCCGTTTCTAAGGGATGAAAAGGAAGACGACATACGACCAGATTCTGTTCGGCATCCTGATGGTGTCGCTCTTCCTGCCTATGCTCCAAGCCAATGTTTTGCACATTCCATTGAAGCCACTCAATGGTGTCGTTATTGAAACCGAGAGGCCCGAGCTGAGTTTGGCCTCACTGCGAACAGGCGATTATGCCGAACAAGAAGAGGCATACGTGGGCGAACATTTTGGTTTTCGTGAGCCTGTCATCCGGCTGTACAACCAATACCTTTGGAGCTGTTATCGAAAGACATACGCCCACGATGTGATTGCCGGGAAACGCGGTTGGCTCTATACGAAGGAGGGGGTGCGCGACTATTATGGAACGGAAATGCTCCGTTGGCAATCCTCTACAGAAACAGCAAAGCAACGGTTTGACCGTGAGGTGAAATACATGAATCGGGTACGAACCCTCCTGAAGGAGAATGATGTGGAGCTGTTGGCTTTCATCGCCCCTGAAAAGAGTTTTGTTTACCCTGAATACCTTCCCGAACGAGAGCGCGATACGACTACCTTTAACGCTTGCAATTATTTCGTTGACCGTTTTGCTGAAACAGGATTCCCTTGCATTGAGATGACCGGCTGGTTCCGTCAGATGAGAGACAGTGTCAGTTATCCGCTGATACCGCAAACGGGAGCACATTGGGTGTTCCCCGCTGTGTATGCCGCCGATTCATTGTTCCGCTATATGGGCGAATTGAAAGGGATAAGACTTCCCCAACTTAAGATAGGGGAATTGCATGAGAGCCAGAATCATGGGGCCGACAACGATTTGGAGCAGTTGCTCAACCTGTCGCTGCCCATCAGGAAACGCACTGGATATAGTCCCACGGCAGAGGTGACGGTGGAAATTGATACTACTTTTGTTAAGCCCAAAGTACTTTTTATCGGCAATTCCTTTATGTGGGGCATCGTGAACCACGTTCCCTTATATGAGATGTTTGACGAGGTTGAGTTTTGGTACTATTTCTCGACGGTTTATAAAGGCAATCCTTTGGAACCTTGTGGACAAGTTGTTGACTATAACCTTTTAGAAAAATTGTTGGACTTTGATTATATCGTATGGTTTACAACAGCCAACCAGTTAAATAAAGGCACCAGCAGTTTCGCTGGAGCTGCGTTGCTTGCTTTGAGCGTGGATGACAGTTTGAGAATAGCCTACACGCGGCGCATAGCCGACACACTAACCTTTGAAGGCAGTAGCGACGAACGCTACCGGGAGGCACGTTCGATACTGGTAGCTCATCCAGAGTTGATTCCAGAGTTAGCGGTTGATAGTTTAACAGCCCGGAATAGTGAACTCGCTTATGCCCGATACACTAAGGAAATCAGGAAAGACAGCGTATGGATGGCGGCTTTGGAGGCACAGGCCTTCCTGCGCACCGCCACGATGCAGCAGATGCTGCACGCCGAAGTGGATCGCATCAAAGCGGGCAGACCGCTTTACAAGAATCAAACTGACGAAATACAGTTCTCCCTCCGATGCCAAGAGGAGGTGAAGGAGCAGATGATAAAGCTGTCCAAAAACGAAAAACTAATGGCTGAAATTAGGGAGAAAGCCGAGATGTACCATAAGACCCTTGAAAAAGCCATTGAAGACGATGCCGTTTGGCTTATTCGGCACAAATACAAACTTGAAGAATGTACTTTGCTTGATGATCCCGATGCAAATGTATTATCTACAATCCCATCAACTGCATTAAGTTCTGGAATATGAGGAAACAATGTAAAGGCATATTGATTACGCTGATTTGTTTGACGGCACTTCTCGTTTTTGCCCCACTTTTGGAGCAAAACCTGAAGTTGTTTACATTTAAAGAACTCGTGGGCTATAAGAAGCCCGCTCCCAAACCTGTTCTTTCATACGACGCTTTTGTCTCTGGCAAATTTCAACAAAGGTCAGAGAATTACCTCAAAGAGCATTTTGGTTTTAGGGAACCCTTGATTAGGATGTATAACCAGTGTACTTATGATTGGTTTAAAACCACCAGCAACAACGAAATCCACATCGGAAGAGATGGATGGCTCTACCATACTGAAAGTGCCTTGCAATATTATGGCAATATGGAAAGTTGGTTTGATATGACGAACAGCCAGGTGCGCGAAAACCTTATTTCCAAAGCCCGTGATTTGTCGAAAGTCAATGCCATTCTCCAGCAGTATGGAGTTCATTTGCTGACCTTCACCTTGCCGACAAAGTCCTACATCTATCCTGAACATCTGAGATGGCTGCCATTAGGTGACACCACTTTCAACGCCACCCCGTTTTTTGAGCAACAACTTGATTCACTTGGAGTACCTCATATTAATATGGTTCCTTGGTTCAAACAGGTACAGGACACCACCCGTTTCGACTTGTTTTACTCCAAAGGCAGTCATTGGGCTGCGGGGGCACCGCTTGCTGTTGACACCATATTGGGATACATGGAACAATTAGGCGATTGCTCTTTGGCTCGGATACAACTGGGTCGTCCCTATTCCATTGAGGAGATTCCCAACAACGACAAGGATTTGGAAAACCTGCTCAATCTTGCAACATCACTCAAGCACGAGCCTATTTACGAGTATCCCGTCAGATTGTTGACCAACGAAAAAACCGTATATCCTACGGTTTGGTTTGTCGGGACTTCCTTCTATTGGTATATGACGCGACGGGTCAATTTCGATGCCCTGTTTCGTGACCGCGATTTTCTGTTCTATTATGCCATGTTTTATACTGACAGTGAGCAGAAATCGTTTTCCGCTGACTATCTGGACTATCTTCACGAATTGCTGTTGCACGACTATGTGGTTTTCTTTAGGGACGGACCTCAACTTTACAATGACGGTATGCTCTTTCCCGGTAAGGCTCTCATCAGCCTGTGCATCAGTGACGAACGCCTGAAAGAGAAGGCATCTGCCGTTGCCGACAGCCTTTATTGTGCTTGGAAAGCCACAACGCATCAGGACAGTGCGCGTTGTTACAACCAGGCTCATATCTTGCTACAACGCCATCCTGAACTATTTGAGGAACTGCGTGGTGGGGGCATCCCTTCCTGTCGCAACCCAAGAATTGGGCAAATACTTGTAGAAAAAGAAATCTGGGCCGACCGCAACTGGTCTTTCCTTCTTAAGGCGAAGGCGGAAAACGACTCTTTGAATGTACGCAATCTGTACAAAATGGAATCCTACAATGTGATGAACCATCAACCTTTGCTTCGCGACCAAGCGTATTTCACCACATACGATTACTTTGATTTTCTTGCGGACGAGGTCTCCGTAGAANNTGAAGACAAAGATTCAACAGCATGCCTACGACGATGATACCCTGATGATGATGGCCTGTACCATGGATGCTACCGTTGTTCAGCTTTCCACAAAGGACAACCTTTCGGAAATAGAGAAAAAAGCCGCGAATTGGCATGTTTCGATAGACAAAGCGTTTAGGAAAGACGCTGTTTGGTGCTGCCAACACAACAAGAATAAAATGCGTAACCTGAACGAAGAAACGCTTGTCAAAGCCTTGGATTCCTATCAAATCGAACGCCGTATGCGGCAAGACAAAGCATCTATGGAAAGCATCATGCAGAAACATCGTGAGATGAATCTGCCACTGCGCATCATCATCAACCGCGATATTGAATGGATTCGACAGAATCGCAAACAATAATATTTACTATTTTTGCACCCAAATCAAATTAGATATGGTTTTCAGCAGTAACGTATTCCTTCTCTACTTCATGCCGGTGTTTTTCCTGGTGTATTTCATCCTGCCGAAGAAAGTCCGCAACTATTTCCTGCTGTTGGCCTCGTTGGTCTTCTACGCCTACGGCGCGCCCGAGTTCATCATTCACCTTATCGTCTCCGTCATCGCCAACTTCTATTTGGTGCGATGGATGAACAAGGTGGAGAAACCCGGCCTGAAGAAACTGCTCTGCGGCATCAGCATAGCCATCAGTATCGGGCTGCTGTTCTATTTCAAGTACGGCAACTTCACGATGCAGAACATCAATGCCGTAAGGGGCTGGTTCCATGCTGAGCCGCTACAGTGGGTCAAAATCCTGCTGCCCATCGGCATCTCTTTCTTCTCGTTCCAAAGCGTGACCTACACCCTTGACACCTACCGCAAGGTGAACGAGCCAATGAAGCGGCTGAGCGACTACATGCTCTATATCGTCATGTTCCCGCAGCTCATCGCCGGTCCCATCGTGCGCTATTGCGACATCGCCGACCAGATTCGTAACCGCGAGTCGCTCTATACCGACAGACTTCAAGGTTTTTATCGTTTTGTTATTGGTTTGGCCAAGAAAGTGTTGATTGCCGACGTTATCGGTTTTCAGGTCGACCAAGTGTTGGGCCCTTCTAACTATGATGTGTTGACTTCAGCCCAGTTGGCTGACATCGCCAATAAAATAGCCACTATCGACAGTACTACGGCTTGGATAGCTATCTTCGCTTTTACCTTCCAAATCTATTTCGATTTCGCCGGTTATTCCGATATGGCTATAGGTCTGGGGCGCATGATGGGTTTCAAGTTTCCCGAAAACTTCGACAACCCTTATGTATCTACTACGATTTCGGAGTTTTGGAGACGTTGGCACCAGACCTTCAGCGTGTTCATCAAAAATTATCTCTATTTCCCGTTGGGTGGCAGCCGAGTGAAGACTGAAGGCCGCAAGTACTTCAACTTGTGGTTCTGCTTCCTCATCAGTGGCTTGTGGCACGGGGCAGCTTGGAACTTTGTTGTTTACGGAGCTTTACAGGGTATCTTCATCTGTGCTGACAAGTTGTTCCTGAAGAAGTTCAATGAACGGCTAGGTAAGTTCCCGAGTGTGTTCTTCACTTTCCTCATCATCGTTTTGACACGCTGTTTCTTCCGCATCGAGCGTATTGACCTGTCGTGGCTCTTCATCAAGCGGCTCTTTGCCTTTGACTTCGCTCCCTTCCATTTCAGCGAGAATCCGCATCTCTATGTTACTATGCTGGTGGCTGCCTTTTTCTCTTTCTTCACGCTTTCGAAGTTTGGCATCAAGGTACAGGATAAGGTTTATTTTACTGAATACAACAAACGGCAACATATTATTGCCTTTGTGGTCAGTATAGTAGCTTTCGTCTTCTGTCTTGGTGCCTTGAACGCCAGTGGCTTCAGTCCGTTCATTTACTTTAGGTTCTGATGAGAAATAGAGGCTACATATTGTACCCCCTGCTTTTCGGCCTTCTGATGGTCTTCCTGTTCTCATTTATGATCCAGGAACACTTCCGTCCGTTCGAGACAAAGGCGTTGAATGGGTACTTCGGCAAGGTGAAGATGCCTCCCTTGAAATGGGAGTTTTACCAGAATGGCTATTTCCAAAAAGCTACGGAGAAATATGTGTCGAGAAACTTCGGCTTCCGTGAACCCATCATTAGACTTTACAACCAATATTGTTGGGACTTCTATAGAAAAGAATACGTCAGTTATACTTTTGTCGGCAAGGAAAACTGGCTTTTTTACGGCCATAATGTCAACGACTATTACGGCACAGAAATGTACGAATGGTTTGCTGACAAGGAGGAAGCAAGCAGGACTTTTGACAAAGAGGTGCGCCTCCTCAACAAGGTGCGTCACATTCTTCAACAATACGACGTGACTTTGCTGACGATGATAGCCCCAAGCAAGTCGTCCATCTATCCCGAATACCTACCTCGACGTGACTTCGATACCACCACATTCAATGCCCGTAGCTATTATCTTAAGCGATTTGCGGAAAACGGGATGCCCTGCTTGGATATGACCGAGTACTTCCTGCGGATGAAAGACACCTGTTCATTTTATCTCTTCCCACCTACCGGCGACCACTGGAACTTCTCAGCCGTATACGCCGCCGACTCCCTCTTCCACTTCATGGGAGCATTGCGCGACATCCAGTTGCCCCATATCGAATACGGCAACGAGTGGCGCACCACTTGCTGCACTGGCGACGACAAGAATATAGACTTAGAGCCTGATCTCAATCTGATGCGCCTCATCCGCTACAACCCCAAGTTCAACTACAAGGAACGCGACTATGAGGTGGTGTGTGATATGAATTGCACCAAACCCATTACACTTTTTGTTGGTAATTCGTTCATCTTTAGAATAATAAACTATATCCCTCCTCGTCAGGCCTTTTCCCATTTCGACTTCTGGTACTACAACCGCATAGCTTACCAAGGTGTGGAAGAACTCATGGATTCGGTGACCAAAATAGATCGTCTTAGCGTGTTGCTCGATGCTGATTACATCATTTGGAGTTCAAGCGCCAGTCAGATGTACCGCGCCACCGAAGGCTTTGCCGAAGCCGCCATCATCGATCTCTGTATTGGCGAGGAACGTTTTGAAGCACGTCTTAAAGAATTGAACGACAGCCTCTATTATGGAAAAGGAGATTTAAAGAATCTCAAGACTATGATGCAGAAAGACCCAGAGGCATATTTCCCTGAAATCGCAGGTGACGGTATCCCCACGGTGCGCAATCCTTTGCTACTCGCTGACGACTTTTGGACGCGACGCGATATCCGCCGCCAGATTAAACGCGACCCGAAATGGATGCTGAACATCACTGCACAGTTGCCAGCACTTGGCCTAAAGCTGCAAGAGGCTTTGAATCTTGAAACGGACAACTGCCTCAACGGTCGTCAACTCATGCGTGACAAGAAAATCGGCAGTGCGGAGTTTAAGGAGATGCTTGTCATGAAGATGATACAAACCATCCAAAAAGACCCCAACTGGTATAATCTGGTCAAAAAAGAAGCAGAACAGAAAGGCATTAGCATCGAGGAACGCCTTCGCGACCATGCTCTATATGCCGTAAACACCCAAATCGCCAAAGGCGAAGTCAAACTACCCGACGACGAATGAAGACTCGACAACCCATATTATATCCCATCTTATTCGCTCTCCTGATGGTGCTGCTTTTCCTGCCGCTTCTTCAAGAACATCTCGGTCTGTTCAAGCTCAAACCGTTGAAGGGTGTTTTTGAGCCAGCCGACGTGCCTGAACTTACCTTGCAGAACTATGCCGACGGCAAATGGCAGCGTCAAGTTGAGCCTTACATTGCCGAGCGTTTCGGATTCCGTGAACCTGTCATCCGTCTTTATAACCAATATGTCTACGACTTCTATCACAAGACCTATAGCGAAGAGATTGCGGTAGGTAAAGACGGCTGGCTTTATCAGAAAGACGGTGTAATACAGTACTTCGGACTAAAAGAACAACATCATGGGCTCACTAATGAACAGTTCAAGGAAAACCTTGATATCGAAATGCGTTCACTAGTGAAGGTAAGGGCCATACTGAAAGAATATGGTGTGGAGTTGATGACTTTTACCCTGCCTGTGAAGAGTTATATCTATCCAGAACATCTTTGGCCGCAACGCTATGTGGACACCACCTTCGATGCAGGTGAGTACTATGATCAGAAGCTGCGTGAGGCCGGATTCCCGCATATCAACATGACTCCCTGGTTTAAGGATATCCGTGACGATTATCCATTCACTTTGTTTTATGAGAAAGGCAGCCACTGGGCTTCAGGAGCAGTTATTGGCACGGATAGCCTGTTGCGTTTTATGGAGACCCTCAAAGGTGAGCGTTTTCCCCGTATCGTTATGGGCGAGCCTTATGAGGTGCCTGAAGCGGAAGTGGGGCCCAGAGAGAAGGATCTTGAAGAATTGCTCAACATCTGTCGCGAACCGAAGCAACACACCCCTTTGTATGAGATTCCCGTCAGCATAGAGACGGATTCCGCTACAGTTCGTCCCAATGTGTTGTTCATAGGTACCTCTTACTATTGGTATATGACTGCGCGTGTTCCCTTCCGCGAGGTGTTTAGCAACCGTGACTTCATGTACTATGGCAAGACATACTTCTACGATGAGGAATTGCAATGGAAACCGATGACGCAAGTCAGCGTGATGCGAGAGGCGCTTCTCCACGACTATGTGGTCTATTTTAAGAATGCCCCGCAGCTTTATGCCGATGGATTCCATTTCTTTGGGAAAGCCCTTATAGGGTTGTGTATCAGCGGCGAACGACTCAATGAAATGACTGATAAAATTGCTGACAGCCTCGTGCAAGCCACTTCCGACATTCACCCTAATTGGGAAAGGGAAGACTACCGCTATCAAGCTCATCTTATTCTGGTCAAGAATCCCGATTTATTTGAGGAATTGCGTGGCGATGCAGTCCCCACCTCGCGAAACCCCAGAATAAAAGCGGTGCTGAAAGAAAGGACAATTCGAGCCGACCGCGACTGGTGCTTCATCCTTCACGCTAAAGCCGTCAATGACTCTATTGACCTTGATCAACTCTATGAAATCGAGTCGTTCAATTTACTCAACAGCCAGCCTTTGCTGAAAAAACAGGCATTCTTCACCACATACGACTATTTCGATTACCTTTTGGAGGAATTGCGTCCCCAATTCAGCCATCTGACAATAGACCTTGCTCAATTAAATGTTTTAGCATTGGAGGCCTTAGGCAAAAAAGTGGAACAACACGAATTCGACAACGACTCGCTGATGCGTGCTGCCTGTGTGATGGATGCTGTTGTGAAAAGCCTGGAAAACGAAACAAGTCTCGCGAGCATTCGCGAGAAAGCACAAGCCCGACATTGGTCGATAGACAAAACCTTCAACACCGATGTTGTCTGGTGTTTCAATAATATCCAGGATTGGAGCCCATTTATCAAGGAGAACACCATATCTACCGCCTTCGAGCTTTATAAGATAGAACGTGGGCTGCGCAAAGACCAGCCCAGTATGGAAAAGGTGAGGAACAAATGTCGTGAGAAGCAAGCCCCCTTCCGTGTCGTCCTTAATGATGAACTCCGTTGGGTGTACCAATATAAAAACTTGTCGCATCAATGAAAAGCCGCGTTTGCACCATATTATGCTTACTCACCCTGCTCGGCTTCATGCTGGCATTTGTGCAAGAAAAATGGCATCCCTTCAAGCTGAAGCCCTTGGGGGGTGTCACCTACGAGACCGCACGCCCTGAACTTACCTTAAAGAATTTCGCTTCGGGCCAATTCCAAAGCAATGCTGAGCAATACAGCCGTGAGAACTTTGGCTTCCGCGAATGGGCCATCCGGTTTTACAACCAAACCACCTACAGCCTTTTCGATCAAACCACCAACCAATTCGTCGTGCAAGGCAAGGACGGCAGCACCTTCTTCGAGGAGTCATATGTCATCAGCTACACGGGCGAAACCTACCTTGGTGAGGAGACAATCCAAAAGAACACGCAACAGCTCAAGCTCATCCAAGACATGTTGGGCACCAAAGGCATCACCATGCTGCCCGTCTTCGTTTTGGGCAAGGCTTCCTATTATCCCGAACTCATCCCCGACAAATACATCGCCAAGCGCCACGAGACCAACAACTACCAAGAATACCTAAAAGCCTTTGCGAACCAAGGCGTCGAAATGATTGACTTCAACAAGTATTTCTGCGACAAAAAAGGCACAGAAGCCCATCCCATCTACTGCAACCTAAGTGCCCACTGGACGGTGTATGCCGCCTCCCAAGCCATGGATTCCTTGGTACGTTACATGGAAGACAAGACGCAACAAACTCAGGCACATTTCCAAATCACGGGCTTCGACACCACCTATTTGATGAACCAGGATGACGACCTATATAAGATGTTGAATCTTATGTTCCCCATGAAGCACAACACCATCTACCAGCCGCAGTTCAGCTTCACCGCGGGCTACAAGCCCAAGGTGCTGACCATCTCCGACTCTTATTGGTGGACCGTCTGGGCCTGGAATGTCGCCTTGCCGCAAAACCTCTTTTCTGACGGTGGCTTCTGGTTCTATAACAAGACCATCTATCCCGAGCGCTCGCCCATCCAAAACGTGGAAGCCGTCGACTATAAGCAAGAAATTGAAAACCAAGAGTTTGTATTGTTGGTATGCACGGAGGCCACCAACCATCTTTGGCCTTACGGCTTCACGGAACGTTACCTGAGCGCTTATGACAACGTATTCCGCTACAAGCAACCCGAGCAATACGATGCCGCCGACAGCCTTTATGTCGTCTACCGCAACGCAGAAATCGCAACCATCATTGAGCACATCAAAGCCTTGCCGGAATGGCTGGAAAGCGTTGAAAGACAAGCCGACGAAAAAGGCATCAGCGTGGAGCAGTCGTTGTGGGACAACGCTGAATACACCTACCGAATGGACATAGAACCGAAAGGATTTGTGAGATGAAAAGCCGCATCTGCACCATCATATGTCTCTTGACGATGATGGGGTTTTTTCTCGTCTTCGTGCAGGGACAATGGCATCCTCTCAAGTTGAAACCTTTGGCGGGCGTCACCTTCACCACCGAAAAACCGGATCTCAACCTCAACACTTTCGCTTCAGGCAAATACCAAAGCAATATTGAGCAATACAGCCGTGAGAACTTCGGCTTCCGTGAGTGGGCGATAAGGTTTTACAACCAAATCAACTACAGCCTCTTCAACCAAACCACTTGCCATTTCATCACCCCAGGAAAAGACGGTTGGCTATATTACTCCGAGGCCTTCCGCGACTACTACGGCATCGAGCCTATCAACCAGTACAAGACCTACGACCGCGCCCGTGAATGGGCAAGAAAGAACGTCAGGATGATGAACAAACTCAGGTATGTGCTGAAAGACTATGGCATTGAATTTCTGTGCTTTATGGCACCCAACAAGGCGGAAGTCTATTCCGAATACCTTCCCTACCATCAGCCTGCCCCTGCCGATGCCATCCACACGGCCGCTTACTACGACTCGCTGATGACGGCCATTGACTTCCCCCATGTGGAGATGACGAAATGGTACCAAAGTATGAAAGACACCGCCTCGTTCTTGCTGTTCCCGAAGCGCGACACCCACTGGCGCTATTCGGCGGTCTATGGCTACGACAGCTTGTTCAGTTACATGAATAGCCTCAACGACTTCGGCATCCCCGACATCCATGTCGACAGGCTGGTGAAGCTCGACACAGTGTATTGCGAGAACGACGAGCAGACCCTCAACCTCATTTTCCCCATCGGCAATGACTCGCCGAAATACCGCGCCGACATCAGCGTCGACTGCGGCGAAGGCTGTCGCAAGCCCAAGGTGCTGTTCGTCGGCGACTCTTTCGTTTGGGACTTGGAGACCTACATGCCTTGGAGACAATTCATGGATTATGTGGAAATCTGGTTCTACAACAAGTCCGCTTTCTTGGGCTTTGAGAAAGAGAAGCACCCCATTGACGACATCAACCGGCTGCGTTCCATCCTCAATGCTGACTATGTGGTTTGGTATTCTTCAGGCTATCAATGGGGCCTGTCGTCCTACGACTTTGTGGAAGACGCCCTGCTGCGCCTCTGCGTCAGCGACAGCCTCTTCGACGCACAGATTCCATGGGTAATGGACAGCCT
>LXOW01354488.1_pt1 | contig 21745 bp, 19 predicted proteins | sample 1368591 | NCBI WGS metagenome assembly LXOW01 (sample SAMN04884650, study PRJNA319009) | bovine gut metagenome | isolation source: Cow rumen | host: Bos taurus | place: Italy: Legnaro (PD) | collected 2014-07-09
AGGTCCAGCCGAAGAGATTGTAGGTCCCGCCGTAAATATTGGCCGTCGTAATCATATGGTCCCCCGCCTCGCAGATATTGAAGCAGGCGAAGAAGTTCGCGGCCTGTCCGCTGGACGTCAGCACCGCGCCCACGCCGCCTTCGAGTTCGGCGATACGCGCCGCGACGAGGTCGTTGGTCGGATTCTGCAGACGGGTATAGAAATAGCCGCTGGCCTCCAGGTCGAAGAGGCGGCCCATCGCATCGGAACTGTCATATTTGAAAGTCGTACTCTGGTAAACCGGCATCTGCCGGGGCTCACCGTTCTTCGGCTCGTAGCCTGCGTGAACGCACTGGGTTCCTTTTTTCACTACAAAATCTCTTTTAGGGCATTAACTGTAATGATTTCCCGGGCCTTCTCCCGGTCGTCGGTGCGGAAAGCCAGGGCCTGCCGTCCTTCATAATGGAAGGAATAGAGGTAGGCGATGCTCAGGCCGCCCTTGGCAAAACGGCCGATCAGATCGGCGGCAGAGCCCGGCACATCCTCCATTTCCAGGACGATCACCTCGGTCAGCGAGGCTGCAATCCCCTCTTTTTCCAGTACGGAGAAGGCGGTTTTAGGGTCGTCGCAGATGATACGGCAAATACCATAATCCGCGGTATCCGCCACACTGATGGCGTGCAACTGAATCTTGTGTTCTTTCAACGCTCCCAGGACGGTGGTCATGGCCCCGGAGGTGTTTTCCATAAATACGGACAACTGTAACATAGCGGTGTCTTATTTAAGTTTTCTTCTGTCTTCAACAAACGCGGTCTTTCCCTGGCTGCGCTCGATGGTGCCGGGCGACTTGATCTGCACCTTCGCAGCGATGCTCAACACGCTCTTCAACTTGGACGCCACCTTCTTCTCGAGTTCGGTGACGGGCGCGAGGGTATCGAAGCCCTGCGCGAAGTATTCCTGGCGCATCTCCACCTGCACGGTAAGGGAATCCAGGTTCCCGGTACGCTCGACGATGAGCTTGAAGCGCGGCGCGCATTCGGGAATTTCCAGCAGCACGCTCTCCACCTGCGAGGGGAATACGTTGATGCCGCGGATGATCAGCATATCGTCACTGCGGCCGACGATGCGGCCCATCCGCACGGCCGTCCGCCCGCAGGCACATTCTCCTTCGAGCAGGGAACAAAGGTCGCGGGTACGGTAGCGCAGCAGCGGCATTCCCTCCTTCGTCAGCGTGGTGAAAACCAGTTCGCCTTCCTTTCCGCGTCCGAGCGGCGAGAGCGTCGCCGGGTCGATGATTTCCGGATAAAAATGATCCTCGCAGATATGGGAACCGTTCTGGCATTCGCATTCGTAACTGACGCATGGGCCCATAATCTCGCTCAAGCCATACAGGTTAAATCCTTTCAGGCCGAGCCGCTGCTGGATCTCCAGGCGCATATTCTCCGTCCAGGGCTCCGCACCGAAGGCGCCGATCCGCAGTTTCAGATCGTCCTTGGAAACGCCGGAGGCTTCCATCACCTCCGCCAGATGCAGGGCATAGGAAGGCGTACAGGCGATGCCGGTCACCCCGAGGTCGCGGATCAACCGGATATGCTTCTCCGTATTGCCCGTCGAGGTGGGGATCACGGAAGCGCCCATATTCTCCACGCCGTAATGCACGCCGAGTCCACCGGTAAAGAGGCCGTAGCCGTAAGCCACGGAGAAAAGGTCGTCCCGGCTCACGCCGTATGCGGTCAGGCAGCGGGACATACACTCGCTCCAGATTTCGATATCTTTGCGGGTATAGCCGACGATGGTCGCCTTGCCGGTCGTACCGCTCGATGCGTGGATACGGATGATTTCGCTCTGCGGAGCCGCCTGCAGCCCGAAGGGATAATTGTCCCGAAGGTCCTGCTTGGTGGTAAAGGGCAGTTTGACGATGTCCTCGATGGTACGGATATCATCGGGCGTCACGTCCATCGCCTGCATCTTGGCCCGGTAGAAGGGCACATTGTGGTAAACATACGATACCACCTTATGCAGGCGCTTTCCCTGGAGGGCACTCATCTCGTCCCTCGACATACATTCTTTATGACTGTTCCAGATCATAGCATTTCAAGTTCATAGCAACAATGGCCTCCCCCTTGGGGGCAAATACCCGTTTGAGCGCTTCGCGCAGCGCCTGGCGGCTGACAATTTCCAGCGAATCCGCGGCCAGTCCCAGCAGCGCCATATTCGCCCCGCGGGGATTCCCGGCCTTCGCGGCCATCGCGTCGATGTCTTCGCAGACCAGATGCGGCAGTTTCGAGAGTTCCGCGCGCAGGGCGGCTTCTTCCGGATAGTCGGGAATGTTCACCAGCGGTTTGGACGCAGTGACGACCGTCCCGTCCGCACGCAGCCAGGGCAGATAGCGCAAGGCTTCCATCGGTTCCATCGAAATGATGAGGTCCGCCCCGCCGAGGGGAATGAGGTCGCTGAAAATGGGCTCCGTAGAAAGACGCAGATGGCTCTGCACGTCGCCGCCGCGCTGGCTCATCCCGTGCACCTCGGCCTGCTTGAGGTAGAGGCCCTCCGCCGTCGCCGCTTCGCCAATCACGGTAGCGATGGACAGGATGCCCTGTCCGCCGACTCCGCACAAGATAATGTCTTTCTTCATAAACTACTTCTTTTTGGCGTGACGGCGCGCGGTCTGGATGCACTCGCGACGCGGAATAATCACGGAAAGTCCTTTATATTCAATCTCTTCGCGCATCATCTTCTCAATCTCCGGCAGATTGGCCGGCAGCGGCACGACGGTGCGCACGTGCGCGGGATCCACTCCCAGCGCCACGCAAATCTTCTCATATTTGCTCGTCCCCGCAGAATCCTGTCCGCCCGTCATCGCGGTGGTCAGGTTGTCGGAGATAATGACGGTGATGGGGCTGTTTTCGTTCGCAGCGTCCAGCAGTCCGGTCATTCCGGAATGCGTGAAGGTCGAATCGCCGATGACCGCGATGGCAGGAAAAAGGCCGGAATCCGCGGCACCCTTCGCCATCGTAATCGACGCGCCCATATCCACGCAGGAAGCGAGCGCACCGTAAGGCGGCAGCGCACCGAGCGTATAACAGCCGATATCGCCGAACACGCGGCCCTGCGGATAATCCTGCAGGATGCGGCCGAGCGCGGCATACACATCGCGATGCCCGCAACCCTGGCAGAACTGCGGAGGACGCGCGGCGATGGGCGAAGGCAGCGGGTAATGCTGTCCGGAGCCCAGTCCCAGCGCCTCTGCCACATTGTCCGGCGTCAGTTCCCCGGTACGGGGCAGCACGCCGTCCAGACGGCCGTGGACGGGAACGTCAGCGCCCAGCAAGCCCTTGACGCCATTTTCCACCATCGGCTGTCCGTCTTCAAAGACCAGCAGGCCGCCGCAGGAGGCAGCCAACTCCTTGATTTCCTTTTCGGGAAGCGGATATTGGGAAATTTTCAGCACGGAAGCCTCACAGCCCGCACGGGCAAGCGCTTCCTTTACATAATTATAGGCAATGCCACAGGCGACGATACCCAGCGGCGCCTCCCCTTCCCTGCGGTTGAACGGCGAATCGCAGGAACGCTCCTGCATCGCCGCCTGCTTGTCCAGGAGAAGGCGGTACTGCTTGCGCGCAATCGCAGGCAGCAGCACCCAGCCCTTCGAGGTGGAAGGGTCCAGCGCATTTTGCGCTTTTCTTTCGCCGATACGCACCGACGCACGGGAATGTGCGAGCCGCGTCACCATCCGGAGCACCACGGGCACACCGAGGCTTTCCGACAGCGCAAACGCATACGCCATCATATCGTAGGCTTCCTGCTGGTCCGAAGGCTCCAGCAGCGGCACCATCGCAAAATTGGCATAAAAGCGGGAATCCTGCTCATTCTGCGACGAGTGCATCGACGGATCGTCCGCCGCCAGCACCACCAGACCGCCCTTCACGCCGGTCACGGCGGAATTGACGAAGGCGTCGGCGCAGACATTCATCCCCACGTGCTTCATACAAACGAGGGCGCGCTTGCCGGCATAGGACATGCCCAGCGCGGCTTCCATCGCCGTTTTCTCATTGGTGCACCAGCGGCTGTGCACGCCCGCCTCCCGGGCTGCCGCATCCGCCTGGATAAACTCCGTCACCTCCGTCGACGGCGTACCGGGATAGGCATACACCCCCGAAAGCCCCGCATCCAGGGCTCCCAGTGCCACCGCCTCGTCACCTAAAAGTAATCTATTCATTAATCAAGATATAAGCACCAGTTATGTGTATCTTCTTCCAGACCGTCCTGGATGCCGCGCAGCCGCTTGTACAGTTTCTCGCTGACGGCGCCGCACTTGTCCGGACTGCCGATCTTGTAGGTCTTGGTAACCACCGTATCCTCCAGTTTCTGCTTGTCGTCCACGGAGCAGATAGGCGTAATCACCACCGCGGTACCGCAGGCATTCACCTCGTCGAACTCGGAGAGTTCCTCCACGGGTACGCGCCGCTTCTCCACCTTCAGGCCAAAGTCCTCGGCTACCGCCTGCAGGCTCTTGTTGGTAATGGACGGCAGCACGCTGTCCGAGAGCGGCGTCACATAACTGTTCCCCTTGATGGCGAGGAAGTTGGAAGAGCCGAACTCGTCGATATGGGTCTTGGTCGCAGGGTCGAGGAACAGGAGTTCCCGATAACCCTGCCGGTGCGCCATATTGTACGGATGCAGCGAGGTGGCATAATTCGCGCTCAACTTGAAGGCACCGGTCCCGTTGGGGGCCGCCCGGTCATAATTGCGGGCAATCACCGCCGTGCCCGGACTGAGGCTCGCCGCGCCGGAATAACTGCCCACGGGCGCGCACATCACGGCAAACAGCACTTCCGTCGAGGAAGCGATGCCGAGTTGCGGATTGCAGCCAATCAGCACGGGACGCAGGTACATCGACGCATTATAGCCGTAGGGCGGAAGGAACTCGATATTTTCCTTGACGCAGCGAAGGCACATCTCAATGAACATTTCCTCCGAAGGGACCGCCATATCCAGATGGCTGCCGCTGCGCTGCAGGCGCTTCGCATTCTCGTCCGGACGGAAAAGACGGATCTTACCGTCCACGCCCCGGAAGGCCTTCAGGCCCTCGAAGCAGGAATTCGCATAATGGAATACGCCGGCGAAGGCGCTGAAATCAAAATTAAAGTCGGCGCTTGCCACGGGAGCGGACCACTGCCCGTCCTTGAAATAACTGCTGACAATGACGTTGGTCTTCCTATATTTGAAGCCCAGCGCACCAAAATCCAATTGCTCTGCCATAATTCCCTATTTTATTAAATCTTACTAATCAATTCTGCGACCCTGTCGCCGACGGCGGAGGTGCCGTAAACGGGGGCGCCGGGCGCAGCAAGGTCCTCGGTGACAAAACCTTCGTCGATGGAGGCCGCCACCGCCTTGCGGATAATCGCACCCTCCTCCTTGAGCCCGAAGGCATATTCGAACATCATCGCCGCGGAAAGAATCGTCGCCAGCGGATTGGCAATGTCCTTGCCGGCCGCCTGCGGGTAGGAACCGTGAATCGGCTCGAATACCCCGGTATGCTCGCCGATGGACGCGGAGGCCAGCAGCCCCATCGAACCGGTAATGCAACTCGCCTCGTCGGTCAGGATATCGCCGAAGGTGTTTTCGGTGACGATGACATCGAAGTACTTCGGGCAGCGGATGAGTTGCATCGCAGCATTGTCCACGTACATATAATCGACGCTGATGTCCGGATACTGCGGCGCCATTTCCTGCGCAATCTGCCGCCATAGGCGCGAGGACTCCAGCACATTCGCCTTGTCCACGACCGTCAGGTGCTTCCTGCGGCGGCCGGCGTACTCGAAGGCGAGCTTCAGGATGCGCTCGATTTCGTAGCGGTGATAAATATTGGTATCGAAGGCGGTGTCGCCGCCGTCAAGCCGGCCCTTCTCGCCGAAGTACATACCGCCGGTGAGTTCCCGGATGCAGAGGAAATCCGCTCCGTCCACCAGTTCGCTCTTCAGCGGGCTCTTGTCCACGAGCGCCGGGAAGGTCTCGATAGGCCGCAGGTTCGCGTACAGGCCCAACTGCTTGCGCATCGCCAGCAGGCCCTGTTCCGGCCGTACCTTTGCGGTGGGGTCGTTGTCGTATTTGGGATCGCCCACGGCGCCGAAGAGCACCGCGTCGCTTTCCATACACACCTTGAAGGTGGATGCGGGGAAGGCGTCCCCGAATTCATCAATCGCGCAGGCACCCGCCTTTGCAAAAGTATAACTCACCTCGTGGCCGAAACGCTTGGCAACGGCATCGATGGCCTTCTTGGCCTGGTTCACCACCTCGGGACCGATACCGTCCCCGGGCAATTCTGCAATCTTAAGTCTCATTTCAGCGTACTGATATCCAGATTTTCAATGATATTCAACATTTTCACGGTCGCTTTGATAGCCGCGGCGGCCTGGTCGGAGTCGATGCCCCGGGTCTTGAAGGAGTGCCCGTCCATATCCCAGACGATGGTGGTGGCCACGAGGGCGTCGGTCTTGCCGCCTGGCGGGATGCTCACCTGATAGTCGGCCAGCACGGGGTGTTTCTTTCCCAGCCGGTCGTAAATCTTCCAAAGTGCACGCATGAACGCGTGGTACTGTCCGTCGCCGTTGGAAGAAGTTTCGTATTCCTGCCCGTCGATCGAAACCTTCAGCATCGCCGCAGGCTTCATGTCCTTGGTAATCTGCAGGGAATAGTTGACGATGTGGATATTGTCACTCCCCTGCCCGCTCTTCAGGACGTCCGCCACGATGAAGGGCAGGTCCTCAGCGGTAAGCATCTCTTTCTTGTCTCCGAGTTCCACAACGCGCTCCGTCACCAGTTTTACCTGCTCAGGCGTCAGGCTGATGCCCAGTTTGTCCAGGTTCTCGATGACATTGGCTTTGCCGCTCATCTTGCCCAGCGCATACTGCCGCTCGCGCCCGAAGCGGGAAGGCATCAGGCGATTCTCATAGAGGCCGCCCTTGCGGTCCCCGTCGGCGTGTACGCCGCTGGTCTGGGTGAAGACATTCTCCCCCACCACCGGCTCGTTGTCCGGAATACGGATACCGGAAATGCTTTCCACATAACGGCTTACGTGCGTAAGGGCACTCTCGTCGAGGGCCAGTTCCGCCCCCGCCATATCCTTGAGCGCCGCCGCCACGGCCGCCACCGAGGCGTTACCGCTGCGTTCGCCCAGGCCGTTCACCGTTGCGTGGACACCCTGCACGCCCGCCTGCACGGCCGCGAGGGTGTTGGCCACCGCAAGGCCGTAGTCGTTGTGCGCATGGAAGTCGAAGTGCAGCGCCGGGAAGCGCTCCCGCATCTGGGTGCAGTACTTCGCGCAACTCCAGGGATTCAACACCCCCAGCGTATCGGGCAGCATATAACGGCGGATAGGCAGGTCGCACAGCGCGTCAAGGAGCCCGAAGACATATTCCGGCGCATCCGCGATACCGCGGGACCAGTCTTCCAGGTAGAGATTGACCTCCAGTCCTTTGGAAAGGGCGTATTCCACCTGGGCGCGGATATCGGCGGCGTGCTGCGCCGGGGACTTGCGCAATTGTGTCTCCAGGTGCTTGAGGGAGCCTTTGGCGAGCAAATTCACCACCTTTCCCCCGCAGGAGGCAATCCAGTCCACGGATTTGCCGCCGTCAATGAAGCCCAGCACCTCCACCCGGTTCAGAAGCCCTTTGGAGCGCGCCCAATCGCATACTTTGGAGAGCGACTCCGACTCACCGCCGGACACGCGCGCGGAGGCCACCTCCACGCGGTCTACCTTCAACTCCTCCAGGAGGAGCTGGACAATCGCCAGTTTCTCGCTCGGGTTGAACGATACGCCCGCCGTCTGTTCGCCGTCACGCAGCGTGGTGTCCAGGATTTCTATCATCGGCCCTGTTCGAATTTTTCAATCTTGTCCTTTTGCTCCAGCAGATAGTCGATATCGTCCAGGGCGTTCATCAGACAGTATTTCTTGTAAGCGTTGAGCTCAAAATGTTCGCTTTCGCCGGTCTTGAGGTTGGTGACCGTCTGGGCCGGCACGTCCACCCGCACCTTCAGGCCCGGATCCGCGGCGATGCCTTCGAACAGACGGGCCAGGAAGCCTTCGGAGACCACCACCGGCAGCACGAAGTTGTTGAGTTCGTTGTTCTTGTGGATGTCGGCGAAGAAGCTGGAGATCACCACCCGGAAGCCGTAACCGGCGATGGCCCAGGCGGCGTGCTCGCGGCTGGAGCCGGAGCCGAAGTTCTTGCCGGCCACCAGGATGCAGCCGCTGTAGCGCGGGTCGTTCAGGACAAAGTTGTTGATGGGATTGCCCTGGGCGTCGTAGCGCCAGTCGCGGAAGAGGTTGTCGCCGAAGAACTTTTCGTCCCGCGTGGTCACTTTCATGAAACGGGCGGGGATGATCTGGTCCGTGTCCACATTTTCCAGGGGCAACGGGACGCAGGTACTTTCTATTATATCAAATTTCTGCTTCACTATTCAAAATTTTTCATCAAAGTCCTGGGGTCCACTACTATACCACTTACAGCGGCAGCGGCAGCGGTCAGCGGGCTGGCGAGGAAGGTGCGGGAGCCGGGGCCCTGGCGGCCTTCGAAGTTGCGGTTGCTCGTGGAGACCGAATATTTGCCGGCCGGAATCTTGTCGTCGTTCATCGCCAGGCAGGCGGAGCAGCCGGGCTGGCGGATTTCGAAGCCGGATTCCGCAAGCAATTTATCCAAGCCTTCTTCTTCAATCTGCGCCTTGACGGCCCAGGAGCCCGGAACCAGCCACGCGGTCACGCCGGGGGCCTTTTTGCGGCCTTGGACGAGGGAGGCGAAGGCCCGGAAATCCTCGATGCGGCCGTTGGTACAGGCGCCCAGGAAAACGTAATCCACAGGATGGCCGAGCAGCGACTGCCCCGCTTCCAGCCCCATATACGCGAGGGCCTTGGGGCTCGCGTCGGCGGGAATTTTCCCGTCGATGGGCATCCCCATGCCGGGATTGGTGCCGTAGGTAATCATCGGCTGCACCTCGGCGGCGTCGAAGACGAGTTCCTTGTCGAAGACGGCATCGTCGCCGCTGCGGAGCGTTTTCCACTTTTCGACCGCAGCGTCCCAGTCGGCGCCCTTCGGCGCATATTCGCGGCCCTTGAGCCAGGCAAAGGTCTTTTCATCCGGGGCGATGAAGCCGCCGCGCGCGCCCATTTCAATGGACAGGTTGCAGAGCGTCAGGCGGCCCTCCATCGAGAGCGCCCGCACCGCGCTGCCGCGGTATTCCACGAAATAGCCCGTCGCGCCGCTGGTGCTGATTTTCATCATCAGGAAGAGCGCCAGGTCCTTGGCGGTGACGCCCTTACCCAGTTCGCCTTCCACGCGGATACTCATCGATTTGGGCTTCTGCTGCAGGATGCACTGGGAGGCGAGCACCATTTCCACTTCCGAGGTGCCGATGCCAAAAGCCACCGCACCGACCGCCCCGTGAGTGGAGGTGTGCGAATCGCCGCAGACGATGGTCATTCCCGGCAGGGAGATGCCTTTTTCAGGGCCGACGACGTGGATGATGCCGTTGTCGCGGCTGTTCATCGGGAAATGGTTGACCCCGAACTGCGCGGCATTGCGGGCAAGCGTATCGACCTGGGCTTTGGAGATCGGATCGGCGATGGGCTTGTCCTGGTCGTGCGTCGGCGTGTTGTGGTCCGGCATGCAGAAGACCTGCTTGGGACGCAGGCAGCCGATGCCCCGCTCGCGCAAGCCCTCGAAGGCCTGCGGCGACGTTACCTCGTGGCAGTAGAGCCGGTCGATGTAAAGTTGCTGCGGGCCGTCTTCGATGAGGGAGACGATGTGCGCGTCCCAGATTTTATCGAAAAGGGTGTTCATCAATTATTTTTTATTGTTCTCGGGACGCAGGGCGCGAACGGTCACGGCCGTGCGCCACATTTCGCTCTCGCGCAGGGCTTTGAGTTCCTTCTCCAGACCTTCGCGATAGTCGGGCTTGGAGTTGGCGTCGATGGAGATCTGCGCCTCGTTGCCGCATTTGACGCTGGCATAGAGTTTCTGCACCACGGGCTTGATGGCATCGTGGAACGGGCCCATCCAGTCCAGGGCACCGCGCTGCGCGGTGGTGGAGCAGTTGGCATACATCCAGTCCATTCCCTTGGCGGCGAACAGCGGCATCAGCGACTGCGTCAGTTCCTCGACGGTCTCATTGAAGGCCTCGGAAGGGGTATGGCCGTTCTCGCGAAGCACCTCGTACTGGGCGCTCAGTAGGCCCTGGATGGCACCCATCAGGGATCCGCGCTCGCCGGTCAGGTCGGAAGTGGCCTCACGCTGGAAAGTGGTCTCGAAGAGATAACCGGAGCCGATGCCGATACCGATGGCAATCGTGTTCTTCAAGGCATTGCCGCTCACGTCCTGATACACAGCGTAAGAGGAATTGATGCCGCGGCCTTCCAGATAGAGGGAGCGGACGGTCGCGCCGGAGCCCTTGGGGGCCACCATAATGACATCGATGTCCTTGGGAGGGATGCAGCCGGTGCGGTCGCTCCAGGTAATGGCGAAGCCGTGGGAGAAATAGAGGCTCTTGCCGGGAGTAAGATGCTTCTTGAGGGTCGGCCAGACGGACATTACCGCCGCGTCGGAGAGCAGGCACATCACGATGTCGCCTTTCTCGCAGGCCTCTTCGATGCCGAAAAGGGTCTTGCCGGGCACCCAGCCGTCTGCCACGGCCTTCTCGTAGGTCTTGCCGGGACGCTGTCCCACGATTACGTTGAAACCGTTGTCACGCAGGTTCAGCGACTGTCCGGGGCCCTGCACGCCATAACCGATGACGGCCAGCGTCTTGCCCTTCAGGGTTTCACGGGCCATTTCCAGGGTAAACTCATCGCGGGTGACGACATTCTCCTCCACTCCGCCAAAATTCATCTTTGCCATAGTTTGATTATAATTTAGATTGATTTTCTCTATGAAGCAGGAAGTCCTCTACGGCCTCCTTCTCTTTGTGTGACCGTTCGCTGTCGACCTCCCAGAACGCCTTCACCACATCCACCTTCTTCTCCATCTGCGCCACCACGGCCTTCACGCGCCGCTCGTCCGTCCGCGTCAGGATTTTGAACTTATGGATGCCCTCGATGCGCGAGGGATACACCAGCAACTTCTCGATATTGAGACTGCGCCGGGTAAAAATCCCCGCCACGGCACTCAGCAGACCCACCTGATTCTCGGTATAGGCGGTTATCTCGTACAATTTCTCATTTTCCATAGTCATACCAGTCCTTGGTATTCAACATAATCTGGTCCAGTTCCTTTCCCGGAGGAATCATCGGGAAGACCATACTCTCCTCCCGCACGTGCACATTGAGGATGCAGGGGGCGTCGTCCGCCAGCATCCGGGCGATCGCGGACGCAAGCTCCTCGCGCGACTCCACATTCTCGCAGCGAATGCCGTACGCAGAGGCCAGCACCGCAAAATCGGGATTCAGCAGACGCGTACAGGAATAGCGGGAGCCGAAGAAAAGTTCCTGCCACATCCGCACGTTGCCCAGCCAGTTGTTATTGAGCAGCACGATTTTCACGCCGACCTTCTCCTGCATGATCGTGCCCAGTTCCTGCACCGTCATCTGGATGCCGCCGTCGCCCACGAACAGGCAGACGGTCCGCTCAGGGGCGGCGATTTTTGCGCCGATAGCGGCGGGAAGGCCGAAGCCCATCGTCCCGAGGCCGCCGGAGGAAATGAAACTGCGCGTCCGGTCAAAGCGCGAATAGCGCGCCGCCAGCATCTGGTTCTGGCCCACGTCGGTGACGATGACGGCATCGCCGTTCGTCGCCTGTGCCACCGCGGCAATCACTTCGCCGGGGTTCACCGGACCGTCGGCGGGCGCGATTTCCGGCGCGCAGACGCACTTGCGCTCCACCGCGTCGCAGGCTTCGTTGCGATGTTCCCACGCGCTGCGCTCGCGTTTTTCGAGCAGCGGGGTCAGGCGCGCAAGGACCTGCTTCGCATCGCCGATAATGCCCAGATCGACGGGAATGTTCTTGCCGATTTCGGAAGCATCGATGTCGATATGGATGATTTTCGCCTGTGCGGCGTATTTTTCGAGTTTGCCGGTCACGCGGTCGTCGAAGCGCATCCCCACCGCGACGAGCAGGTCGCATTCGCAGGTCATGATGTTCGAAGCGATGCTGCCGTGCATCCCCAGCATTCCCTTGAAATGCGGGTTGTCCGAAGGCAGCGCGCTCAGGCCGAGCAGGGTGCTCCCCGCGGGGATGTCGCCCTTGTCCAGGAATTCTCCGAGTTCCTTTTCCGCCCCGGAAAGCAGGATGCCCTGGCCGTAGACCACGAAGGGGCGCTCGGCGGCATTGATCATCGCCGCGGCCTTTTCAATGTCCGCCTGCGGGACCTCCGGATCGGGCACATAACTGCGGATAAAGTCGCAATGGCAGGGTTCGAACTCGGCCAGACCGATTTGCGCATCGCGCGTGAAGTCCAGCACCACGGGGCCCGGACGGCCGCTGGCGGCGATGTAGAAGGCGCGCGAAACGGCCCAGGCCACATCTTCCGCCCGACGGATCTGGTAACTCCATTTGGTAATCGGCGTGGTCATGCCGATGAGGTCCGTCTCCTGGAAGGCGTCGGTGCCCAGCAGGCCGGAGGTGACCTGGCCCGCGACCACCACCACCGGGGTGGAGTCGATCATCGCATCCGCGACACCGGTAATCACGTTCGTAGCGCCGGGGCCGGAGGTGACCACCACGAAGCCGGGTTTGCCCTTGACGCGGGCATAGCCCTGGGCGGCGTGAATCGCCCCCTGTTCGTGGCGCACCAGCACGTGGTGCAGCCGGTCCAGATAGCCGTACAACTTATCGTAAACGGGCATAATCGCGCCGCCGGGATAACCGAAGACGGTCTCCACGCCCTGCACGAGCAATTGTTCGAGGAGGATTTCCCCGCCGCTGATGGTCTTTCCTTTCTTGTCTTCCATGGCTTAATCTTCGGGAACGATACGACGGGCGCCCTTGTCGGCGCTGCTGACCATCGAGGCATAGGCCCTGAGGCTCGCGGAAACGCTGCGCTGCCGCTTCGGCGCGGTAAACGCCTTGCCTCCGCGGGCGAGTTCTTCGCTGCGGCGCTGGGCGAGCTGCTCGTCGCTGAGCTTTACGCTGATGCTGCGCGAAGGAATGTCGATGGTGATGATGTCCCCGTCGCGCACCAGGCCGATGTTGCCGCCGGCCGCCGCTTCGGGGGAAATGTGTCCGATGCTCAGGCCGGAGGTGCCGCCGCTGAAGCGTCCGTCAGTAATCAGCGCGCAAGCCTTTCCGAGGTGCATCGACTTGATGTACGAAGTCGGATAGAGCATTTCCTGCATCCCGGGACCGCCTTTCGGGCCTTCGTGGGTAATCACCACGCAGTCGCCGGCCTTCACCGCTCCGCCGAGGATGCCGTCGCAGGCCGCTTCCTGGGAATCGAAGACCTTTGCGGGACCTTCGAAATGCCAGAGCGACTCGTCCACGCCCGCCGTCTTGATGACGCAGCCGTCGAGGGCGATATTGCCGAAGAGCACGCCGAGGCCGCCGTCGCGGGTGTAAGCGTGCGCGAGGTCGCGGATGCAGCCTTCGGCACGGTCGGTATCGAGGGTATCCCAGTATTTTTCCTGCGAGGCCATTTCCGTGGTGCGCACGCCGCCGGGGGCGCTGCAATACAGGCGGAGGGCTTCCTCGCCGATGGCCTGGCCCGTAATGTCGTATCCGGCGATGGCCTGAGAGAGCGTCATCCCGTCCACACGGGGCGCGCCGCCGTCCACCAGGCCGCCTTTCAGGAGTTCGTTCATGATGCCCAGCACGCCGCCGGCACGGCCCACGTCCTGGATATGGTATTTCTGCGTATTGGGCGCCACCTTGCAGATGCAGGGCACCTTGCGCGAGAGCGCGTCGATGTCCGCCATCTTGAAGTCGGCGCCGGCCTCCCCCGCCACCGCCAGCAGGTGCAGCACGGTGTTGGTGGAGCCGCCCATCGCGATATCCAGCGTCATCGCGTTCAGGAACGCGCGGCGGGTGGCGATGTTGCGCGGGAGCACGGAGGCATCGTCCTCGAAATAGTATTTCTTCGCATTCTCCACGATCTGGCGCGCAGCCTGGAGCAGCAGTTCCCTGCGCAGCACGTGCGTCGCGAGCACCGTGCCGTTGCCGGGCAGCGCAAGCCCGATCGCTTCGGTCAGGCAGTTCATCGAATTGGCGGTGAACATTCCCGAGCAACTGCCGCAGGTGGGGCAGGCGCAGGCTTCGATGGCGGCAACTTCCGCGTCGCCGACCGAGGGATCGGCGGATTTCACCATCGCGTCGATGAGGTCGAGCCTTGCGGCCCCCAGTTCGCCGGCTTCCATCGGACCGCCGGAAACGAAAATCGTCGGGATGTTGAGGCGCATCGCCGCGATGAGCATACCGGGAGTAACCTTGTCGCAGTTACTGATGCAGACGAGCGCATCGGCCTTGTGCGCATTCACCATATACTCGACGCTGTCGGCGATAATGTCGCGCGAGGGCAGCGAATAGAGCATCCCGTCGTGTCCCATCGCGATGCCGTCATCGACCGCGATGGTGTCAAATTCGGCCGCAAAGCAGCCCAGGCGCTCGATTTCCGCCTTGACGATCTGCGCCGCATCGTGCAGATGCACGTGTCCGGGAACAAATTGGGTGAAAGAATTGGCGATGGCGATCACGGGCTTTCCCATCTGGGATTTTTTCATCCCGTTCGCCAGCCATAGCGCACGCGCGCCCGCCATACGGCGTCCTTCAAAGGTCACACTACTACGCAACTTCATAGGTATTCTAACCAAATCATCTAATCAAATTTCAAATTTGGCAAATTTTCTCCAAAAGTCCAATTTTTTTCATATGTTTGTAGAGACTATGACGCTTGTGTTGAAAAACGACATCCGGGAAGTCAGCCGGCTCGGCGACTTTCTCAAGGCTGCGTTAGAGGAATACTCCCTGGCGGACATTCCGGGACGGGCTCTCCGGCTCGCCGTGGAGGAAGCCGTGGTCAACGTCATCAGTTATGCCTATCCTGAGGGTGTTGAAGGCGAAATCAGCATCGAACTGACAGCCGGCGGCACCACCGCCGAAGTCCGGATCAGTGACGCCGGCGCCCCTTTCGACCCTACCCGTGCGGAATCGCCGGACACCACCCTGGCCGCCCCGGAACGCCAGATCGGCGGACTGGGGATTTTCCTGCTGCGCGAACTGACGGATGAGGTCAGGTATGAACGGCGGGAAGGCAAAAACATCTTGACGCTCATCAAAAACCTCTTATGAACGGAAAATCTGCGCTGATCATTGCATTGTCTGCAGCCGCCCTGCTCCTGTCCTCCGGCAACGCCCGGGCGCAAAAAGACACCCTGAAAAACAAATTAAGCATGGGGGTCAACGTCCTTGGCCACGGAGAGATTTGTGCCGGTGGTCTGCCCCGTACCGACGGCAACCCCAAAGAAGACAACTCCGCTTTTCTTGTCGGCCGTATCCGCCTGAACGCGGACTACGAACGAAAAAATCTCCAGGCACATTTCGTCCTCCAGAACCTCTGGGTTTGGGGAATGAAGAACAACCAGGCGCTGAACCTTTATGAGGGATGGGTGAAAATGGGGACCCGCGTGGGGCTTTTCGCCCAATTGGGCCGCGTAGCCCTTGCCTATGACGACGAACGCATCATCGGCACCAACGACTTTGCCGCCGCCGCCCTTTCCCACGATGTCCTTCGCCTGGGCTATGAAGGACACGGCCACCAGTTGCACGTCATCCTGGCCTATAACCAGAACGGGGACAATGTCTATTCCGGCAACTACTATTCCGGAGGAGCGCAATACTACAAGACGATGCAGACGGTCTGGTACCATTACGATATTCCCAAGTTCCCGCTGGGCGCTTCGCTGCTGTTCATGAACATGGGACTGCAGGCCGGTTTCACGGACTCCGAAACCAATCCGGCCCACTACGGGAATCCGGCCCGGATGGAATATCAGCAAATGTATGGCGCCTATCTCCGTTATCACCCGAAACGTTTTTCCGCCGAAGCCTCCTATTACCGGCAATCCGGAAAATTTGTCGACATCGGAAGTATGTCGCCCAAGCCCATCGATGCCTGGATGGCCAGCGTCAAACTCACCTACGACCCCAGCGACCGCTACGGCTTTCTCCTGGGTTACGACCATTTGAGCGGAGATGACTTCGTCCCCGTCACCTTTGGCGGCATAGGTCTCCCCTATCACGCCGTTTACAAGGGATTCACCCCCCTGTACGGCTCCCGTACCAAGTTCTACGGCATCATGGATTATTTCTATGAAAGCGCATTCATCCACGGCTTCACACCGGGTCTGCAGAATGCCTTCTTCGGGGTCACCGGAAAACCGATAGAAGCCATCTCCCTGAATGCTACCTACCATTATCTGGCCGTAGCGACGAAAATCCAGGACCTGGGAATGACCCTGGGCCACAGTCTGGAAATCAAGGCCAGTTATCAGATTACGAAGGACATTTCCCTTTCCGCCGGATATACGCTGATGGCGGGAACGGAGACGATGGCCCGCCTGAAACAGGACGGCGCCAGTCCCTTCGCCCACTGGGGATGGATTTCCCTGGTGGTCGCTCCCAAATTGTTCTCTACCCGATTTTAGGCCATTCCCAGACGAGCCTCGGCCACATTGATGATATAGTCGCCGGTCTTTTCACATTCCCCGATGAGGTCGGAGAACACGGTCCCGATATCGTAACCGTAAACGTGATTGTCCAGGCTCTCGATGTTGTACTGTTTCAGCGCATTCCGCCGTCCGTTGATGCGTAATTCCACATCGCGGGACAGGGAGAAATCGACATCTTCCTTGCGGCCGGCCAGCGCCGCATTCATATAGGTCAGCGCCTCCTCCACCAGGGCGAACATCTGCTGCGCACCCTCTTCCAGTTCACCGGTAAAGCTGATCTTGTTATCCAGTTTGCGGCGCAGGATGCGGGCCAGGTTGAAACAACTGTCGCCCACGGACTCCAGTTCGCTGATCTGGCGGAGCATGGAACGGATTTTCTGCTTGGTTTCGTCGGAAAGATGGGCATCGCCCACGTCGCCGAGGTACTTGCCGATTTCGTTCTCCAACTGGTCGCTCATTTCCTCGCCTTTCTTGATGCGTTCGAAGAGTTTCTGGAATTCCTGCTCGTCCGTAATGACATAGAGTTCCTTCACGAGGCCGAACATCCGCTGCATCTTCTCGCCGAAAGCCACGATTTCCTTCTGTGCCTGGAAGACGGAAAGTTCCGGCGTCTTCATCAGACCGCCACGGATATACTGGAGACGGAATTCCTCGTCCTCATCGCTGTTCTTGGGCTTGATGAGCAGGCAGACCAGTTTCTCCATCTGCGGGATGAACCAGATGAGCACCGCCGTATTGATTACATTGAAACAGCTGTGGAAGGTAGCCAGCGCAAAGGAAAGTTGGGTGGGACTCTGCTCCGGCGCCTCGGGATCCAGCCCGACGATGCCGCAGACCATCCGCACGAAGGGGAAGAACAGGATCAGCACCCAGATGACGCCGAACACATTGAACAGCAGGTGCGCCATAGCCGTCCGCCGGGCCTGGGTATTGGCGCTCATGGCCGCCAGATTCGCCGTAACGGTGGTACCGATGTTTTCACCCATTACCAGTGCGATACCCTGATAAATCGTAATCGCTCCCGTCGCGCAAAGGACCATCGTAATGGCCATCAGCGCCGCGGAACTCTGCACAAGCGCGGTCAGGACGGTTCCGATCAGCAGAAACAGCAGAATCGTGCCGTAGTTCGTGGGGAAACTCGCAAAGAAGCCGACCACCGCGGGCTTGCTCGCCAGATCCATTTCGATGCCGGTCTGCTTGAGCATTCCGAGCGCAAATAGCAGGAAACTCAAACCAAACAGGAAATCACCGACATAGCGGTGCCGGCCCATCTGAATCAGCACGATGCCGATAAAGAACGCCGGCCAGACCAGGGAGGTGATATTGAACGAAAAGCCCGCCGACATGATCCAGGCGCTGAGCGTCGTACCGATGTTCGCGCCCATGATGACGGAAATCGCCTGACTGAGCGTCAGCAGCGCAGCATTCACGAAAGAAACCGTCATGACGGTCGTTGCAGCGGAGGACTGTACGGCGACAGTCACCAGGGCGCCGGTCGCCACGCCGGAGAAACGGTTGGTGGTCATCGCGCCGAGCAGGTGGCGCAACTGCGGACCCGCCATTTTCTGCAGGGCCTCGCTCATCACCTTCATACCGTATATCAACAGGGCAATGGAGCCAAGAAGCTTCAGGAGAATCAACATAGTTCAAAAAATCGGTACAAATGTACAACAATTCTGCGAAAAAATCTCTTATATTTGCATACTAAATCATCGCAAAAACTATTTTTTATGAACAATCCCTTTTCTCTCGAAGGCAAGAACGCCTGGATTACCGGCGCTTCTTACGGCATCGGCTTCAACATCGCCAAGGCGTTTGTCGCCGCCGGAATCAAGAACATCATCTTCAACGACATCAACGAAGCGGCTCTGGAGCGCGGTCTGAACAACTATAAGGAAGCCGGCATCAAGAATGTCAAGGGCTATGTTTGTGATGTGACCAACGAAGTCGCCGTCAAGGAGACCGTGGAAAAGATCCACGCGGAAGTGGGCCAGATCGATATCCTCGTCAACAACGCCGGCATCATCAAGCGCATCCCGATGCACGAGATGGAGCGCAAGGAGTTCCAGCAGGTGATCGACGTGGACCTCGTCGCCCCGTTCATCGTCTCCAGCGCCGTCCTTCCCGAGATGATGGAGCGCCGCGAGGGCAAGATCATCAACATCTGCTCGATGATGAGCGAACTCGGCCGTGAGACCGTTTCCGCCTATGCCGCCGCCAAGGGCGGACTCAAGATGCTCACCCGCAACATCTGCTCCGAGTACGGCGAATACAACATCCAGTGCAACGGCATCGGCCCCGGCTACATCGCCACGCCCCAGACCGCTCCCCTGCGCGAGAAGCAGCCCGACGGCAGCCGCCATCCCTTCGACAGTTTCATCTGCGCGAAGACTCCGGCGGGCCGCTGGCTCGAACCCGAAGAACTCGGCGGACCGGCCGTGTTCCTTGCTTCGCACGCTTCAGATGCCGTGAACGGGCACATCCTGTACGTTGACGGCGGTATCCTCGCCTACATCGGAAAACAGCCTGAATAATATGACAAAGATCAACTGCCAAGTCAGGCAGGCGTCCAGCAACGTCGACGCCAAGCATTACGACACCGAGCGCCTCCGCAGCGAATACCTCGTCGAGAACGTCATGGTTCCCGATGAGATCAACATGGTCTATTCGATGTTCGACCGCATCATCGCGGGCGGCGCCGTTCCCGTCAAGGAAGAACTGGTGCTCAGCGCCCCCGACATCCTCCGCGCCGAATTCTTCACCCAGCGCCGCGAGGTCGGCATCATCAATGTCGGCGGCACCGGCATCGTGAAGGTCGGGAACGACGAATACACCATTCCCTTCAAGGAGGCCCTGTATGTCGGCCGCGGCAAGCGCGACATCACTTTCCGCAGCGTAGATCCCGCGAACCCCGCCAAATTCTACTTCAACTCCGCCACCGCACACCGCGAGACGGGCGTGAAGCAGGTCTCCAAGAAAGACGCCGTGGTGATGCACCTCGGCTCCCTCGAAGAGAGCAACGAGCGCACGATCAACCGCCTGCTGGTCAAGGAGGTCGTCCCCTGCTGCCAGCTGCAGATGGGCATGACCGAACTCGCGCCGGGCAGCACCTGGAACACGATGCCCGCCCACACGCACGACCGCCGTATGGAAGTCTATTTCTACTTCGAAATCCCCGACGACGCCGCCGTCTGCCACTTTATGGGCGAACCCCAGGAGACCCGGCACATCTGGATGAAGGGCGAACAGGCGGTCATCTCGCCGCAGTGGAGCATCCACAGCGCCTGCGCCACCCGCAACTATACCTTCATCTGGGGCATGTGCGGAGAGAACGACGACTATGGCGACATGGACGTCTGCAAGACCTCTGACCTGAAGTGACGCTTTTCCGTCCTGCCGCCCTGCGGCACGAACCTTACGTCGTGAATGAGGAGACGATGCTCTCCCTCATTCACGATGTTGGTTTAATCCCCTTCTTTGAAAACACCGTCCCCGGCTGGTCCGTCGAGGAGCATACACCGCCCGAATACTTCTTTGCCGACGACGAACTCGGTCCCTGGGACTGGAAGATCGCCTGCGTACAGAGCGGCGATATCGCCTACGGGAAATTTCTGCTCGGCGGCAAGGCGGCCTTCGCTACGGCGGAAGTGTACCGGGAGTTGATGAACTGGCGCCGGAGCCTGCCCAAATACCGTCCGACGGAAGCCCAGCAGCGCATTCTGGACTTTATGGAAGAACACGGTTCCGCCGGCATCCGGGACGTCAGGAACCTGCTGGGCATCAAGAAAGGCGCCGCCGACGCTCTGATGGCCGGACTGCAGATGCAGACCCGCGTCATCACCGGTGACATCACCCGCGTCTATCGCGGGGCGGACCTCCACTACAACGGCTGGCAGACCAGTTCCTTCTGCACCCCGGAAGCCCTCTTTGAAATCGACGCCGCCGACTTTCCTTTCCCCTTCCCCGGCTGGAAAGCCCGCACCCTGCGCTCTGACTTAACCCCCGCCCAGTCCCGCGACTTCCTCGCTGCCCTCATCCTCCGCCACGCCCCCGGCACCCCCGCCAAAGTCATCGACAAGGTGTTGGGGTAAACGCGGGCTTGACATGAACTGAAAAATGTTGACACTGTCCGGGGACAAAAAGTACAGTTCAAGTCATGCGATGAATTCCTTACTGGCTGATATTCACCTTTGCCGACATAATCGCTCCGGCAGTGCTGGTCCACCCTCTCGAAGTTTCCCTAGTGGAAATAAGTTGATTATTCTGGTCAAAGAACTCCAACTTCAAATAGTTGAATGATTGGGGACTGATCGCCAGGACAACTTCATGATCCCCGTCAATATCATACAAAACGACAGAATGATAAAATAAATCCGGGAAATTGCCTTGGTCCCCGAAGGTATATTCCTGCATAGGGCCATACAGACAATGGCCAGCGAGTTTGGCATCGCTGTCGACGGTTACACGGACCCAAGCAAAATCACTATTGGCAACAATATCCAGAAACCCAGTCAAGCAGGACAACTGCACTTCAGCAGGCAGCTGCGTTTGTTCACAATAGCCATAAAAAGCGCAGGAACGGTCGCTGACCGTCGACGGGAAATCCACCTCCACACAGCCGTCCGCCCAAGACACAGTGCCTGCAGGGTAGCCCAAACAGTATTCTTGTGCAGCAGGGACGGCAATTTCGCGTGATTCCGGGATGACGTATACATTTCCGTTAATCCATATCTCCGTCCCTGCCGGAATGGGATTATCGAACATTTGATCAGAAAAAGAACTCTTGGGTGTAGCGCTTTCACCTGCATAAATGGAGTTGGGGATCTTGAGAATCTGCTTCTCAGGCTCATATTCCTCCCAATTTACAAGGCCATCGTCCAGATTTTCAAGCATCCCAAAGATTGAGCGTCTGACGGTAATGGGATTACCGATGGTTTTGGAAGCGCGTTGCATTGCCGTGTAAAGCGTAACGGATATCCCGCTTGCGTGAGCCTGCGGCAGCATTGCGGCGAAATAGTTTTCTCCAGGGATGAAGCCGCCCGCGGGGGCACTGACTACGACAGAGTCCACCGGATCGGTGAGTTCGAGGATCTGCGGCTTGTTGTCATCGCCAAA
>LXOW01352702.1_pt1 | contig 21729 bp, 16 predicted proteins | sample 1368591 | NCBI WGS metagenome assembly LXOW01 (sample SAMN04884650, study PRJNA319009) | bovine gut metagenome | isolation source: Cow rumen | host: Bos taurus | place: Italy: Legnaro (PD) | collected 2014-07-09
ACTTCGCCTTGATAGGTATCGACAATCGGCAACAAATCTTCGTCGGCGATGAGCAGTTTGGTGGCGGAGTCGGTCAACATAAACTCCAAACGCTCTTTGGGATAGGAAGGATCCAAAGGTTGGTAGGCGCAACCGGCTTTCAGCACGCCCAAAGAGGCAATGGCCATCCACTCCGATCGCGGAATCAGGATGGAAACCACATCCTCGGCACCCAAGCCCTTGGAGGCGACCAACTTGGCGATGCGGTCGCTCATTTCGTCCAACTCCTTGTAAGTGAATTGTTTGTCCTTGAAAACAACGGCAACCTTATCGGCATGAAGTTGGGCTTGTTTTTGGAACAACGATACGATGGTTTGGCTGTCGTCATAGTCGGAATCGGTGTCGTTGAAACTGTCCAAAAGGCGTTGCTGCTCCTCCGAAATGACATGGATTTCCTTGAGTGGCTTCTTCAGGTCCATCATTTGGCCGAGCACCGTTTCATAACTCTGAATCAGTTGCTCGACAAAGACCTCCGAATACCGGTGTGCATGGCTCGAAATGCTGATGACAAAGGCATCGTTGGTTTGGAAGACTTGGATTTCAAGCGGCTCATTGGTCATGTTATTGACCAATTGCTCGATGGTCATCGGTTCGCCGCCAAGGGTCATGTCGCGGAACAGTTTCCCTTGATACACAAACATTTGATGGGTTTCAACGCCTTGCTCACCGCAAAAATCGGCGTATGAATACAAGGAATGCTTGCGGGTTTCCTCGGTAGTCAGCGGGCCTTGCTTGAAAAGCTCGTCCAAAGTCATGTCGCCGTTCACGCTGAAAAACGCCGGAACCGTGCGAACAAACATACCGAAAGTGCGGGCCAGATGGAAGTCGCCACGCCCGTGCCAAATGGTGGAAAACAACACTTGATCGTCGCCCGTATAGCGTGACAGAAGCAGCGCGTAGGCCGAAGTGAAGAAGTTGTCAAGGCTCACCTTGTTTTGCTTGCAGAAACGGTTGATGGCTTCCGCGTCTACCTCCAAGTTCCTTTGGACGGTGCGGCTGCGGAAGGTTTTCTCTTCAAGGTCGGGTTGCAAGACCGTGTCGACATCGTCGCAAACGAAATGCTCGCGATACCATTGCTGGTCGTTTTTCCAGAGTTCGCCCTGACGCTGCTCAAACTCGTTCAATGCAAAATCGATAGATGAAACAGGCTCATCTTCAATCTTTTTCCCTTGGTAGGCATTGTCAATGTCGCGCACCAAAATACGCAGCGACGCCCCATCGAAAACGATGTGATGGAACTGGAAATAGATATAATTGGCCTCTGGAGCGTTCAGCAATTTGAAATAAAACAACTTGCCACCATCCAATCGCATGGTTTGAAGCAAGTGTGGCTTGACAGCATCAATGTCGGCAACTTCTTCAATATCAATCTGGAAGCCTTCGCTATCGTCGATGTATTGCTCGCCGTTGCCCTCCTCGTTCACTTTCACGCGACAGTAGGAATAAGGATGCGCCTCCAAGGTCGTTAGAATGGCTTCACGCAATCGCTCCAAGTCGATTTTCTTGCTGATTTTCAGCAGATACGAAAGGTTATAAAGATTGCTTTCAGGATTTTGCATACACTCAGCAAAAATGCCGGTTTGCGATTGGGTTAATGGAGCTGTTATGTTCATGTTCTTTGGCATATTCATGGCACAAAAATAAAACAATTGGTGGTGTTGACAATCAGTTTTGTTATCTGATGACTATTTTTTGCACTTTGTCGTTCAGTTTGAGGATATAAACCCCGGGAGCCGCGTCAATGGCCTTGCTGACGCTGCCACTGATGGTCTCGCTGCTGAGGATACGGCCCGTCACATCAATCACCTGAAGGGTGGCTTCGCCCTCATTGGTAATAACCCAGCTACCGTTGCTGAAGAAGGCAAAAGGTTCATTGTCGCCGTCTGCGTCCTCGTAGGCGGAAGCGAACACCAGTTTAAAACGACTGGCGTAGTCCGTCGTTTTGGCGGTGAAGGTGTAGGAGGTCGCTGAGCCTATCGAAGCGCCGTCCCATGCTTGTCCTTCGACAAGCTCAGGAACCGCATGGGCCAACAAATCCACATCCGCGCCGGTCTTATTATCAATAAGGTGCAGATAGGCCATATCCACGTTTTCAGGTTTCATAGAAATGGTGTATTCTCCGTTTTCGGTGGCCTTGAAGTTTAGGGGTAGTTCGCCAGTTTTGCCAGCATGCACCACAGCATAATCCTTGCCGTCTTGCGGTATATAGAGCTTGGCGTTCCTGTCGTTGAAATAGAATTTCTCAAGCGTGTTGGCCGAGCCGAAACGGACGATGGCGTTGTCCACCACGTTGGCGTTGCGGGTATTGGCCCTATACAGGTCGAGGGACAGAACTTCTCCCCTGCTGCTTTCTTCCTGTGTCCTGCTGAAATTGAAGGATTGGCCAGAAGTGGTGGCATGCACGAAGATGCCTTCCAACGGATGAATGGCACCCGTGGCGGCGATGAAGCCGTCGCCATCGTCGTTCATCCTGTAGAAAGCCATGCTCTCGTCGCTGGCGTCGTTGAGGTAGGCGTCGCAGGCGAATGGGTTGCCCACAAGGTTCCATCCTTTAAACCCAGCATTGGAATCATAATCGGGACTGATGCTCACATCCTCGTTGCTAGGTTGGAGTTCACCCATAAGTTTGATGGTGTAGGAAGATTCTCCATCCCCATCGTTGGCGTAGAGATAGCCTATGCCATTGTCGATGCTGAAGTCTTCTTGGTTAGCTTTGTAGTTACGCCATTCCAACGTCTCGCTTTGGTCGAACAGGTAGAGGTCATGGTCGTTGGCGAGCAGGTTGGTTTGGATGGTGTCGCTGGGGACCAGGCTCGTCGCCATGGGTGAGGCGATAAGGTGGTAATGGTCCTTCGCTTCCGCATCCGAATAGGTGGAGATGGTTCTCTCAGCGATGGCTTGCACGCCCGCGTTGCTATGGAAGAGTTGCCCGCCATCCTTGATGAAAACGGTGTCGTAATAAGGAATACTGACGGTGTCTGCCTTCGCGACATAGTCGGCGGGAATCTCGCAGTGAGCGCAAATGATGACATCGTTGCCGTCATTGGGCACATGCCCGCTGTTCCAGTTGTTGGCATCGTTCCATGCGCCGTCGTCGGTGAAGGTATGGTGACAGGTTTGCTCGCCCTCTATGCCGCAATATTGACAGCTTTCTTCATTGATAGTGTAGGTGCCATCGCCGTTATCGGTGTAGGAGTCCGCGCCCTTGTGGCCGCAAGGCTGCATATAAACATACTGGTTGTTGCGGCAGGCCGAAACACGGTTGGCAGCTGTCTTAGGGGTGTAATGGTTTTCGTCGCTGCCTGCCGACACCATGATACCTTGGGAGATGGTCAACGTCCCTGAGCCATCATCACTATTATAGCCATGTCCGATGGCCTCGGCTCCCGAGCGGCCGGCATGGGCTACCACATATCCGCCTTCGATAGTGACATCCCACTTGTCACTATTTTCCTCGGCATAGCCGCCTCCGATGCCGGCGCCGCCATACTTATTCTCTTCATTAATTTCAGTAAGAGCATTCAAGACTTGGACGATACTTGTCGTGAGCATATCCATTATCCCGGCATTGGGTCTACTTCCCCTAAGTAAGAGCAGAAACTTCGAGATGTGCGCTATGAATTTGCTGGGGCTATAAGGGCTGGAATGACTCGCCAAATGTTTATGCGCGCCACCCATTGCCATGACCTCTCCGCCTGTAATAAGGATAGAGCCATGATCGTCTTGTCTGCATTCTCTGCCACCACCAATGCCTGCGCCGCCCACCAGAGATATGGCCACCACGCTGCCGCCGTTGATGGTGATATCACTGCGGTAGCCTTCAGATCCACTACCGATGGCAGCGCCGTCATCGCTACAGGCAAAAACAATGCCGTCGTTGATTTCAATGTTGACCCAGCCACGTTGTCCTCCACCGATGGCCGCAGCCACTGAAAGATTACCATTGGAATGATGAGCGTTAGCACTCACAAAGCCGCCGTTGATGATGATTCTCCGTGCAAAGCCACCGTAGTATAGCCCCCCACTAAACTCATCGGCTCTTCCGCCGCCGATGGCAGCACCAAAAAAGCCGGCCTTAGCCATCACGATGCCGCCATTGATGGTGATTTCATTATGAACATCGCCACGATGTCCACTGCCAATGCCAGCTGAAAAATATCCTCCCGTAGCAGTGACAACACCTCCATGGATGATTATTAGGGAATCTTGATCGCCATAATCGCCAGAGCCGATGCCTGCTCCGCCACCTTGGCCATCTGTTCCAGTGCCTGAGGCTACAATTATGCCGCCAAAGATCTCGATATGGCCGCCTTCGCCACCACCACCTCCAGTGAATTCTCCACCTCCGATGCCTGCGCCGTAATCACCTCCAGTGGCTTCGATGTCGCCACCATAAATGTAAGTATATGTACCGCAGCCGCCTTCGCCGCCACCGATGCCTGCTGCATCAGTGCCTCCCGTGGCTTCAATCTTGCCATCCCAAATGGTGATGGTGCCCGACGAACGGTCTTCACATCCGCCGATGCCTGCGCCATATTTGCCTCCAGTGGCTTTGATGTTGCCGCCATGGATGTCGAAGTGGCCTGAATAATGAGTTGTTCCGTTGTCGCCGTTTTTTGGACCGATGCCTGGCTGGCTGCTAGCACCGTTGCAGATGAGTTTGCCCATCCTGTCGCCATACGACTGGCAATAGATATGGAGCGTGGTGCCTTCGTTCACAAAGAGACCCTCGTTAATGGTCATTTCGGCACCGTCACATAAGATGATGTGGATGTCGCTACCACTACAGGTAAGCCCGTTGGCGGTCGAGCCAGTGCCATCCGCAACGAACCAATTGTCATTGCCCCACAACACGCCGCCATTAGAAAACATTGACGTACAGAGGTTGTCAATGTTAACATCGTCGGGGATATACTTCACGGTGTGTACCAACTGGCTGCTGTCGCTATCCCATGAGCATTCATAGTAGCCATAACGCATTTTCGCCTCGCCGTTCTCCATGACGATTTCGTTGGGGATGATATCGGAGAAAAAGTGATCGGTTTCGCTGTTATGGGCCGCATAGCCTTGAGTAAACACCCCGATGCTATTCATTCTGACACCGATGCTGCCAGGACCTCCCGTGAGGGTGTCGGTGACGGTAATCTTACTACCTGTAGGCAAATAGATGTCGTCGTCGGCGTTGTCTTTAATCTGTACATTACCTTGTATGTTGAGCGTGGTATCATTCCAAATGCCGCTGCCGTTTGCCATGCAGGTGTTGCCGGTGATGTTGCAACCGTTGATATTGAGCGTGCCGTGGTTATAGATGCCTCCGCCGTCGTATGCAGCAAGTATTGATTCGTTAAAGCACTCGTTATCAGCGACGGTGCAGTCTGTCATGGTGAGCGTACCTTCGTTGCGGATGCCGCCTCCAAAGAGGTATGCCAAGTTGTCGCTGATGGTACAACCCTCCATGTTCAACGTACCTCTATTACAGAGACCTCCGCCATATAAGGAGTTGTTACCGTCAATGGTGACATTGGTGAGCGTTGCCGTGCAATTAGCGTAATTGAAGAGGCCGCCACCGCCTATATTCTCCACATTGTCGCGGCTGGTGTTGCCACTAAGGGTACAGTCCGTCATGGTGAGCGTGCCGCTGTTCGCGATACCGCCGCCACGGTCATCGGCATAGTTGCCGGTGACAATAACATCCGTCAGGTTCACGGTAGTACCAGTTTCAATGTCTAAGGCTCCGCCGTTGCCGCCCCAGCCGCCGGTCAGGGTGCCGTTACTCAGATTCAGCGTGGAACCGGTGCGAACCACAATGACCTGACTGCCACGGGATGTACACCCACGGTCCAGCGTGAAGCCGTTCATGTCGATGGTTATTGTCCTGCTGTTCTTAATCTCAAGCAGACTAGAGGTAGAGATGTCATTGGCAAACTGGATTTGTGCATTGTTAGTTTGCACCGCAGTCCGCAGTTCATTTTCGTTCGTGACGGTGGTACGGGTTTGTGCCCAACTTGTTGTGGTGCAAATCAGCACCGCAAGCAGAGTGAATAGTTTAATTGTTTTCATAGTGCTTGTTTATAAGTATTGTTTTGACGCGGGACACGGGACTTCGGGACACGGGACTTTCATTCCGTGAAAACGGAAGTCTCGCGTCTGTTATGTAAACAAAATTTACTCATCTACTTATTGATTAATCAAGCCAGCAATCAAGATGGCTGCCACAGCCAAGGGAGCCAGATAACGGATGATGAAGAAGATGACCTGCTTCAGCGACGACTTCCGTTCTCCTCCGTTGGTCACCTCGTCAAAGAACTCAGCCTTGCCCAAACGCCAGCCCAAGAAGATTACGGTCAACAGGCCTCCCACGGGCAGCAAAATGTTGGAGGTGAGGAAATCGAGTAAATCTATTTATCTATTCTTTTTGTCTTGCCAAGTGGTGTTAAACAGGGTAGGTTTCACAGAAAGCATCACCCAGCCCCAATGCAAATTGCGCTGTTCGGTAACTTCCTGGATTTCTTGGAGTATGGTCATTGTCTCCGTGCCATGCATGTAAGTGTATCCACCCGATAACGAAACCGCCTTACTGAAAGCGTATGAAACAGTGAAATCGACTTCATGTCCTAAAGTCCTGCTGTCCAAGTAATCGAGTTTGGTGGTGATGGCATAGTAATGGTATGCCGCATTGAGATCCAGACCATTGACAGGACTTACAACGCCACTAACATACAGGTTCTGGAGACCAGGGGAGAAGCCTCTGTAAAAGTTGTCCAAATAAAAGAAGTCCATCGCGCCGTAAAACTGGTGGTGCGATCCGAAAACGGCATTGAAAGCCCTGATTTTGTCGTGTTGAACCATTCCCAAGTTTCCATCAGCTGGCACGGCAAAAAACTTGTCGCCGCTCAAATAGTCGTATCCTGCAAAAATACTGAATTTCTCACTTGGTTTCACGGTGGCTTTCACGGCTGCCATGAAAGCATCAATGGGTAAGCCGTGTTCCTGTTTACCCATCTGGTAGTAGAACTCTCCTTCCAACGACCAGTACTTGCGACGGAAGGCCATATAGGTGCCCACCAACTGTTGATAGTAGGTGACATTAGGTTCATTTTCCCTGACACTTTGCATACCAATGTTCATGCCTAACAACGAGATACCAAACATTTTCTTTGGCGTATCATAGTGGTACCAAAGGGTTTGCATCGTTTTGTAAGGTTGCAGGCCACCCGAATAATAGTGGGTTCCGTTATCTATGTTGTCTGCGTCTTGGTTATAGGCCGCCATCAGGTGAACCTTATGGCTTTCTCCATCATAACCCAATTTCAACACATCATGGGTAGGTGCAGTCATTGTCCAGTCGTCGTTGCCGATAATACGCCCGTTGTCATAATTTAACTCTTGACGACCGATCTGGGCGAAGAGGCCTTTTTTGGTCTGCAACTTGGCCCAACCTTCATAAAGGCTCAAGCCAGAGCTGCCCTGACCCCAAATGCCAGAAAACTGGGGCGACAATTTCACTTCCAGCCACGAGCGTTTATAGTCTGCTGTGATACGATATTTGCCCAAAGCGAAATATGACATACGGCCCGCGTCAAGGCTATCGCCTTTGAAACCGCCAGCGCGCAACTCACCACGGGTCACCAACTGGGCATCCAAACTGAACTCGTTGTCGGCTTCCTGGGCTTTCAATCCAAAGGAGAACAACAATAGTAATAGCATGCCAATCCACTTGGCAGATTGGTTAAAATAGTTTTTCATAAGTCGTTAATTTTTATTTTATTCTATATCAAACAAATCGATAAAACCAGTCATCTTGAAGACATCCTTGATTTCGTTGTTCATGTTCCTCAAAACAACCTTGTTGCCGTTGGCTTTGGCGCTTTTCAGCAATCCCAAAAGGATACGCAGGCCACTGGAAGCAATATAATCCAATTTGGCGCATTCAATGATGATATCTTTTCCGCTTACTTCGTGCAGTGGCTGCATGGCTTGTTCCACTTCAATGGCATGTGCGGTGTCGAGTTCGCCTTCAAGGGCGACTACATACTTTCCGTCTTTTTCTTCAATACTGGTATTCATAGTAATTTTACAAATGGTTTTAAATTTAAGGCACAAAGTTATAAAAAAATGTTATTTCATTAGTGTTTTATTAGGAAAAATGCAAAAATCGTGTTTTTTGTATGGTTTCGGTTGCCTATACCAAGAAAAAACCCAACCTTCGATAAAAAGGTTGGGTGAAAGGAAAGAATGTTCTTGTTTTTACTCCACTTTGTCCAAGTCGCCAGTCATGGTTCCAGCCAAAGAGATGGGAATTTCAACACCTTGTTGTACGGCTACGCCTGTACCCTCAACAATGCCATCGATTTTCAGAAGATTGTCAACGCGTTTGCCTTTAAGTGTATAAGTGAGGGTAAGGGTCATGACCTCTGCAACCGTTTGGCCCTCGGAATAAGGCTCGCATACGAGAGTCTCGCCTTCAAAAGTGGCGTTGATGACCCAAGGATCTCCCGAAGGTTGAGTAACAGTAACCACTGCGGTCTCTCCATCTTCGTTGATGAGGACATCCAATGTGCACAAGACACTGTCGGTAGGCATGGGCATTTCACCATATCCAGGAGCATTGGCAATAGCGTCCATGACTATATGGCCATTATAGGAACCGGCAAAGAGCATAGGCACATTTTCCAACACCTTGAATTTGACCGTAACCGTTGAGGTCTTGTCTTTGGCATCGGTAAGGACTGCGGTCATCATAATGTCGCCAGCCGTTTGGAGGTTATAAACCCTGTCAAATTCCTTATGGTTTGTGCCCTCATCAAAGGTTTCTGTAAATTCATAAACCAGTTCTTCACCTTTCTTGAAGTTGATTTGCAGGGTCTTCAGGTTTTCGCCATCGCAAATCAATCCCATACGGAATTCTACATAGGCTGTAACTTCCATCCCCTCAACGAGATAATTCTCTCCAGTTTTAAGGGTAAGGGTCGGATTGGTTTCCGGATCGGGAGTGGGGGTAGGAGTGGGGTCGTCTTTCTTGCAACCCGTGAACATCATGCCACCAATCAGTAAGGTGACGAGCAAAAACGTTAGTTTTTTCATTTTTTAGATTTTTAAGGTTGTTAGTTATTGGATAAAAATTGAATGATTACAAAATACAAAGATAATAAAAATTATCAATCTGACATGCCTTGATATCTTTTTTCCATGCGAAGGATGTTTTTCCCATCAATGCGCTCATAGTTAATGCTGTCCATCAGGTTGCGGACGAGGAAAACGCCCAAGCCGCCAATAGGACGCTCGTCTACCGTAAGGGTAGTGTCGGCCTTACGGACACTTGTTGGGTCAAAATCGGCACCTTTATCAGTAAGGATAAACCTGATTTTGGTGTCGTCAGCCTCAATGACCACGGTAACAGTTCCAATAGTACCAGGAGGATAGGCATATTCTACGCAGTTGGTCACGGCTTCCTCTACGGCCAATTTGATTTTATTGGCTAGGTTGCTTTCCATGTGAACCGCAGTTGTCGCCGATTGCACGAAGGCGTTGAGTTTCGTGATTTCGCTCACATTATTATTAATGGTCAGGCTCTCGCGCAGGATAAGCGGTTTTTCCTGAGGCGTGTATTGTATGGCCAACAAGGTCAAGTCATCGCTTTGCTCGGCATCGCCTACAAAAGCCGCAACAGTCTTCGACACTTTATTAATTAAAGCCTCTGACGCGACCCCGTCTTGTTTTTCATAGTTTTCCAACACCTTTTCTATGCGTTTCATGCCAAACAACTCGTGTTTCATGTTCATGGCTTCGGTGAGGCCATCGGTGTAAAGGAAAATCATGTCGCCTGGCGTCAGTTTTTCCTCCTGTGTGGTGTAAATCATGTCTTCCATGGCACCCAATGGCAGATGTGCCTTAGCTGGCAACACCTTGATTTCCTGACCGATAATGAAAGTTTTTTCGTGGCCGGCATTGCAGTAGCGGAGTCTTCCCGTGGGCAAATCAAGCACTCCGATGAACATGGTGACGAACATGTTGGTTTCGTTGTTCTCGGCAACGGCCTCGTTGAGGGCCTGCATGATGCGTGACGGGTTGCTCTCGTGTCCTGCCAACGAACGGTAAAGCGTGTAACCAGCCGCCATGACCAATGCCCCTGGGACACCCTTGCCACTGACATCGCCGATACAGAAGTACAATTTCTCGTCGCGGATGAAAAAGTCGTAAAGGTCGCCACCGACCAACTTTGCCGGAACAAGCGAACCGTAGATATTGAGGTCGTTGCGCTCAGGGAAAGGAGGGAAGGTTTTGGGCACCATGTCCATTTGGATCTTACGGGCGATATTCAACTCGCTGTTGATGTGTTCCTGCTCCAAAGTGGCTTGTTGCAGTTTGGAGATATTCTTAGCGGAACGTTGGATGATGAAAGCGAGTATCAGCAGACCAGCCAAGGTCAACAGCAGGTTGATCCAGCGCATTTTCCGTAAAGGCTCAAACACCTCGTCGTCGTAGTTGACAACAGCAATATGCCAGGGACTGATGGACTTGGGGACATAATATGAAATAGATCCTTTGGCATGGTCTTCCCAGTCGACGAAAGAGAGCGATGTGATAATCCCTGAAACGCTTGTTTTGTCTTTGACGGTGCTGTCGTTGATCAGGTTCATGATTTGATCCACGTCCTTGTGCCTTTGCTTACCATCGGGGCCGCAAATCAAATTGCCTTCACCAGAAAACAGTATGTTGTATGAGGAAGGGAACATGTGTCTGGCGTTCATTAATTCACCAATCCATTCTGTGATTAAGTCAATACCGACAATGGCAGCCAAATCTCCACAAGCGTCGTATATAGGTAATGTATAGGTGATGAGCGTTACCCTCGGGTCTTCTTCGTCATGATAAGGCTCGCTCCAAAAAGAACTGTCGTTTTCAGCCGCCAAAATGAAATCCGGATTTTTGCTATAGTCATGTTCTTCCGAAGCAAGTTGAACGGTTTCTATTAGATCGCCGCGGCGCAAGGTATAAGGCTCAAAGAGGTGGCCTTTCTCGGGGTAGTAGTCGGGCACCATGGCTATGCAGCAACCACCGAAATTGGGGTTCTGTTCCACGATACGGCGCGTGACGGCAAACAGGGAATCAGGATAGGGGAGGAACTGCTCGAATTCCCAAATGTGGTTCCGAAGCGCAAGTTTCACGTCATCAAGCGCATTTTTGACATCTCTGGCCTTGATAACCAACTCCATTTCGGCATTGCGTTCCAAGTCTTTGCGGATCTGCTTGCGTGCATTAATCTGTTGAATGCCTGAAATCAGTAGCATGAGTACCGCTGCCGTGATGAGGATGGCGATCCTGGATTTTGCGTCAATTTTGTTAGTTGAGTTTTGTGTCTTACCCATAATGAATTGTTTTCTATTTTCCGATGCAGAAACGAGAGAAAATGGAGCCAAGGATCTCGTCGGTGGTGATTTCTCCAGTAATGCTTCCAAGGTAATACAATGCTTCACGTAAATCCTGTGAAACCAAGTCGGTAGGAATATTCATTTCAAGTCCTTCTTTAACATGAAGGAGGGCTTCACTGGCATGGGTCAGCGCCTCGTAATGCCGCACATTGGTGACCAAAGTGGCATCAGGGGAGGCGAGAGGCTGGCTATGTTTCAGGGCGTTGTACAAGTCGCTCAAACCGAAATGCTGTTTTGCGGAGAGACAGATGACCATGATGTCGTCGTTGTCCAAATCGGCACGGAGTTGTCCCAACAAGGCTTCGCCTTGGTCATTGAGCATATCCACCTTATTAATACATAGGATGAACTGCTGATGCTCCAAATCTATTCTTTCAAGGATTTCGTGTGCTGCAACAAGCACATTATCAGTGCCTTTTGTAGCATCCAACATCCCAATGACCACTGATGCCTCGGCGATTTTCCGATAGGAACGCTCGATGCCGATTCTCTCTATGGTTTCCTCGGTCTCACGCAAACCTGCCGTATCAATGAAACGGAACAAAATGCCATTGATATTCAGCGTTTCTTCAATGGTATCGCGTGTGGTTCCGGCAATATCGCTCACAATGGCGCGGTCTTCGCCCAAAAGGGCGTTCAACAAAGTGCTTTTGCCCGTATTGGTTTGGCCCACAATCGCTACAGGTACACCGTTCTTGATGGCATTGCCGAGACGGAACGAGTCTTTCAACTTGTTGACGTGCTCCAAAGTCTCGTCCAACAAACGCTTCAATTGGCTGCGGTCTGCGAACTCGACATCTTCTTCTGAAAAGTCCAATTCCAGTTCCATCAATGATGTTATTTCCAATAATTTGGAACGCATCACTTGAAGCTCTTTGGAAAATCCACCTTTCAGTTGATTGATGGCCACACGGTGAGCAGCTTCACTCTCAGAACTAATCAAGTCAGCAATAGCTTCGGCTTGGGCAAGGTCGAATTTCCGGTTGACGAAAGCCCTACGGGTGAACTCACCGGCTTCAGCCATGCGACAGCCGCTGGCGATAAGGACTTGCAGAAGTTTTTGTTGCACATATACAGAACCATGCACGCTGATTTCAGCCGAATCCTCGCCAGTGAAAGAGTGGGGGGCTTTGAAAAAGGTCACCAAGACCTCGTCCAGCAGCTCACCATTATTAATAAGGTGTCCGTAGTAAGCCTTATGGGAGACGATTTTGCTCATTTCCAATGGCTTACCAAGATGCTGAAACAGAGAGGCAACTATTTCTATGGCTTTGGGTCCAGATATGCGAACAACAGCGATTGCGCCCATGCCATGGGGTGTGGCAAGGGCGCAAATAGTGTCGTTATCGAGGATCCGATTTAACATAATATCAGAAGGGCAGATCGTCAACGCTGTCTTCCGCAGGCGGGAAATATTCCGTCGTTGGTGCGGGAGCAGGCGGAGTCTGGTGCATTGAGGAAGGTTGTGCAGGAGCTGCGACAGGGGCAGCTGCTGTAGCTCCAACCGGGTCGAAGCGCCACACGCGCACGTCGGTGTACCATTTGCCGTTGAATTCGCGTGACGAAATCTCAATCTGCGCCTTGATGGTCTGTCCAGGTGCGAATTGTTGGATTTCATCAATCTGGTTCGTCCAGCAGATCAAGCAGACGGTACGCGGGTACTGTTCTTCGGTTTCGATGATGAGTTCTTGCTTGCGCCAAGGTCCACGGGCACTAGTGCCTTCGGTCAGATTGCCGAGTCTGACCACTTTTCCGATAATTTCCATAATATTCGTAATTTAATATTTAAAATTCAAAGATTTAAGGATTCAGAGCATTGTTTAATTCGTCTGAATTTGGACTGCAAATTTAGTCATTTTCTTCAAAAATTCATCATTATTTCAAATTTTCCCTATTTGGAAATAATCAACATTATGTTAAATAGTATATTTCAATCCCATCCTCTTTCAACTATTAACTATCAACTCTAAACTTTCAACTGACTAAAAGATATTCATCGCAATCACAGCACAAGCCTCTGCGTCAGCCACAGCATTGTGGTGGTTCTTGGCCAGGTCGTAGCCGAAATGCTTGGCAACGGTCTGTAATTTATGGTTCTCCAACTCCGGTACCAATTGTTGCGAACCAAGATGCGTGCAGTAAAATTTGAAGTTTGGGTACGGAATGTGATACAACTGATGCAAGGCCTTCAGCACGCGCTCGTCAAAGGAAATGCCATGCGCCACCATCGGCAAACCTTTCACCTTGTCGGCAATCTGGAACCACACTTCAGGAAACAAAGGCGCATGATTAGTATCCTTATAAGTGATACCATGCACTTTGGTAGTCCAAAAGTCATACTTGTTGGGTACCGGCTTGATAAGGCCGTAGAACTTCTCCACAATTTCATCATCCCTCACGACGACAACACCCATGCTGCATGCGCTGGTCACCTCTCCATTGGCTGCCTCAAAGTCGATGGCGGCGAAGTCATTCAGATGGTATTTGGGAATGTACGACGGCCATTCCGCATCGGACCAGTTTCCTTCGATTTTCCTTTTTTGTAGTTCCATAAACATATTGGATGCAAAAATACGCAATCATCGCTTTGAAATCCGAAAAATTATCCTAATTTTGCCAAATCATGAGGGTCACCCCTACCCTTTTTAATGCAGAATTTATTTTAACATACATAATATCAACTAATTAAGCAACTACCATGGAATTAAAAGGTTCAAAAACTGAAGCCAATCTGATGGCTGCATTTGCAGGCGAATCACAAGCCCGCAACAAGTACACCTATTATGCCTCAAAGGCACGCAAGGAAGGCTACAACCAAATCGCCGACCTTTTTGAGGAGACGGCACGCAACGAACAGGAACACGCCAAAATCTGGTTTAAACTCCTGCATGACGGCGACGTTCCGGATACAAAAACCAACCTGAAGGATGCTGCCGCTGGCGAGAATTACGAGTGGACCGACATGTACGCTGGTATGGCCAAGACCGCCCGTGAGGAAGGTTTCACCAAAATTGCCGTCCTGTTTGAGATGGTCGCCAAAATTGAAAAGGAACACGAGGAACGCTATCTCAAGCTCTTGAAGAACATTGAGGATGGCATCGTCTTCTCACGTGAAGGCGATATGGTCTGGCAGTGCTCCAACTGCGGCCACATCGTCATCGGAAAGAAAGCCCCGCAGATCTGCCCCGTGTGCAACCATCCCCAGGCATTCTTCCAAATCAAAGCAGAAAACTATTAACTGTCAACTATTAACTAATAACTAACAACTATGAAAAAGTACGTTTGCGACGTCTGTGGTTACATTTATGACCCAGAAAAAGGCGATCCCGATAGCGGCATCGCTCCCGGCACGCCTTTCGAGGCCATTCCCGACAGCTGGTCCTGCCCGCTTTGCGGCATCGGCAAGGACAGTTTCTCTGTCATGGAATAATCTGATTGTAGGGCTGCCGTATTACGACAGCCGCATTATGGATAACCAATGCGGCTGCCATGGTATGACAGCCCTACAAATCGTAAATTTTTGAAAACCAATGGATACCAAAGCATTATTCAACATAGGTTACGGCCTTTATGTCCTGACCACCAACTACGACAACATAGACAACGGCTGCATCGTGAACACGGTAACCCAGGTCTCGAGCAACCCCTTGCGGATTGCTGTGACGGTCAACAAGGGCAATTATACGCATGACCTCATCAAGGATTCCTGTGTCTTCAACGTCAGCATGCTGACCACCGAGACACCGATGAAGGTCTTCGAACATTTCGGGTTCCAGTCAGGCCGCAAGGTGAACAAATTCGCCGACTGCGAGGCTGAACATCGTGCCGTTAACCATGTGCTCTACATTCCGAAATACACCAACGCTTACCTCGCCTGCCGTGTCACCAAGAGCATCGATGTCGGCACGCACACCATGTTTATCGCCGATGTGCTTGATGCTCAGGTGCTTTCCGACAAGCCCTCCGTGACCTACGACTATTACCAAAAGAACATCAAACCCCAACCACAGCCCACCGAGAAACCCAAGGACGGCAAACGCCGCTGGGTGTGCAAGGTGTGTGGCTACGTCTACGAGGGCGATTTCCTCCCCGATGACATCGAATGCCCGTTGTGCAAACACGGTAAGGAGGAATTTGAAGAGGTTTTTTAGCCGTAGAGACGGTGTGCACACCGTCTCTACCAAACAAAACAACAGTATCATCTATGCAACAAATCCAATTAACCGATAACATTTTTTATGTCGGCGTGAATGACCGCCGCACCGACCGTTTCGAGAACCACATGGAACTGCCCAACGGCGTTTCCTATAATTCCTACCTCATCGTTGACGACAAGGTCGCTTTGATTGACCCCGTTGAAGCAGGTTTCATCGAAGAATACCTCTTCAAGGTGAAGTCGGTGCTGCAAGGCCGTAAAGTCGACTACCTTATTATTAATCACGACGAGCCTGACCACAGCAGCAGCATCGCTGCCGTGCTGAGAGAATGGCCCGAGGTGCAGGTGGTGGGCAATGCCAAGACCTTCCCTCCTCTTGAGGCTTTCTATGGTCCCATCGAGAACAAGAAGGTCGTGGCCGAAGGCGAGGCCTTGAGCCTTGGCAAGCACACCTTGCAGTTCTTCATGGTGCCTATGGTGCACTGGCCCGAGTCGATGGTGACCTATGAACAAAACAGCAGCATCGTCTTTAGCAACGACGCCTTTGGTGGCTTCGGTGCATTGAATGGTGGCATCTTCGACGACCTGGTCAACCTCGCCTTCTATGAGGATGACATGCGCCGTTATTATGCCAACATCGTCGGCAAGGTGGCTATGCAAGCTCTGAAAGCCATCGAGAAACTTGGTGCATTGAACATCAAGATGATTGCTCCCTCCCATGGCCTTGTGTGGCGTAGCAACCTCGCCTGGGTTTTGGGCAAATACACGCAATGGAGCAAGCAGGAAAGCGAAGAAGGTATCGTCATCGTCTACGGCTCGATGCACGGCAACACCGGCGTGATGGCTGACATCGTGGCTCGTGGTGCCGCTGAGGCTGGCATCAAGGAAGTGAAAGTTTACGATGTTGCCAAAACAGAAGTGAGCTTCATCATGAGCGACATCTGGAAATACAAAGGTGTCATCATCGGCGCTTGTGCCCATTACGCCAGCATGTTCCCCAACATGACCCTGCTGACCCATGAAATCAACGAGTTTAAACCGAAGGACAAATGCTACGGCATTTTCGGTGGCATGAGCTGGAGCGGCGGCGGCGTGAAGACCCTCGCCAAATACGCCGAGGAAGGCAAATGGAACCTCGTGGCTGAGAATGTCGAGGTGAAAGGTGCACCCATTCACGAAGAGGATTGGGACAAACTTTACAACCTTGGAAAGGCTGTGGCCGAGGCTGTGAAAGGCTAAGCCTCTACCCTATCTTGTTTACAAAAAACTCCGTCTCTAACAAGAGGCGGAGTTTTTGTTTTTCAGTTACCGAAAACCTCATCCATCAAGGTGACAAATTCTTTGTAGGCAAGCGTTTCCGAAAGCTCGGACAAGGCCTTCGCCAACGATCGGTAATACCATTCTACATCCGGTTTCCCATTGGGCGCATGGAACAGGCTCCAGACTTGGTCACCAATCTTGCGGTAGTCCAAAGTAATGCCACGCATGTTGGATAGCTTGTCGCCAATGGCCACCACCTTACTATCGTATGACGCAGAGAGGAGTTTCGCTACTTGAGCCTCTTTTTTCTCACGCCACGTCAGGCCGTCGGACAAAGGGGCCGTCTCACATTGGACGAGGGTCGCCACCCTTTCACCGAACCGTTCACGGATTTGTTCAAAAGTCACGTCGGTATCTTCTATGGTGTCGTGTAGCAAGGCCGCAGCCAACATCTCTGGGTCGTTGGTAATGGTGGCCACGATGCTGGCAGCCTCCATGGGATGAAGGATATAGGGATAGGCCTTACCACGGCGTTCGGTGCCGCTGTGGGCTTCGATGGCAAACTTCGCTGCCTCATCAAAGAATCTGGTTTCCAATAAGTTGTTCATATCAAATCAGATTGATTTTTTGTGCTTGATCGAAAACGCGTTGGGCGCGTTGTTTGTTGTAGGCGTTTTCGCCGTAAAGTCCAGCAAACAGACGAGTCAAACCCGCCACGCCAAAACCTTGTTTGAGGATGGCAACGATACAAATATTCTGCAACACCATGGAATAGTCCATAGTGCCAGATTGCGTACTCGCCATCCGAATGAGCGCTAACTGATAGGCACCTTCACTGTAGGTATTACGCAGCCGCTCAAGGTCACCGATAGTCTTCATGCCCATGTGGAGCAACACCGAATAATAAGGAACAAGGCTGTCTTCATACAGTTGGGCGTTGCTGATGCCAGCAATTTTCTCGGCCAGACGGCGGTATGGCTTCAACTCCAGGTAACTGTGGAAGGTATCGCCATTCAGCGGCACCTCATTGTAGTTGCCCATAGCCACAAGGGATTGCACATTGCGACGATAGTCGTTAATCTCCCTTCGGATACGTGTGAACTGCTCGTCTGCCAGTTCCAACAAGCCAGCCAATCGGCTCATGTCGCGTTGGTATGCGACAGGAATCTCCACATCGTTTTTATAGCCCATGTCGTGATACAGGTTGGCCCATGCGTGTTGCAGCATGCTGCGGATCTGCAACTCAAAGCGTACTTGGTTGATTTCGGGCATGTCGGGGTCTTTGTATAACGACTCAGGAATGCGACAAATATAGTGCAGCGACATATAGCCGAAACGGTCGGTATCCAACATCTTACGTTTGTCAATGGAGTTCTCCCAGTCAATGTCGAGGAGCTGCTCCACATGTGCTGAAATGTAGTCCACCTCGTTACTATAAAAGGTGATAATGCGTATACCAAGAATGTCGGTGACATCGGAAAGAGAATGATATTTATATCCCTTCCTCACCATCTTGCCCGCCAAGCTTTTCTCCGTCTTAATGCGGGATTCCAGTGCGGCAATAACGATATGGTTTTCGTCCAATCTGGTACGAATCTTATTGAGGATGAGACTTTGCATCCGTTCGAAAAGCGGCTGTTTCTTGCGATACTCAACGAGTATTCCTTCATAGTGCTTATCGGGTTCCATAGAGACAATATTGAAGGGTATTAAAGTTTGCAAATTTACAAAAACCCAAAGAAAATGAAGTGTTTCTTGCTTTTTTTCTACCTTTGCCATCAAAATACGGCATTATGGAAGCCATCAAAATATCCTTGGACGACTACATCCTCACCGGCGGAGGCTACAATGGCGAGAGCTACGACCACAAAACCGACCCGTCGGTGATGCTCAAGTTGTATTTTCCAGGCAAGGTACAACAGCCCTTGGATGAAATGTTGTTGGCACGCAAGGTATACGAAACGGGCATTCCCACACCGAAACCTGGCGAATATGTGGTAACGGAAGACGGTCGCTATGGCATTCGTTTCGACCGTATCCCCGGAAAGATTTCCTTTGCACGTGCCTCGGGCGACCATCCTGAAAACGTGCCACAATATGCCGAAGAGTTCGCTCAGATGTGCCTTCAGTTGCACAGCACCTATGTCGACACTACTCAATTTGAGAATGTGAAAGACCGCTACTACCGTCTTTTGAAGGAAAACCCGTTTTTCACCACGAAAGAGAAGAACAAACTTGGGAAGTTCATCGCCGATGTCCCCGACCGCGACACTGCCATCCACGGCGACCTCCAATTCTCCAATGCCATCTTTACCAGCAACCAACGTTATTTCATCGACCTGGGGGATTTCTGCTACGGCTACCCGCTCTTCGATGTCGGGATGCTGTATCTATGTTGCATCCTCGATGTCGAGGAATACCTTCAAGAATACTACCACATGGACAAGCCGACAGCCGTCCTTTTCTGGGAATGTTTCGCAAAGACCTATTTTGGCAAAGGCCGTTCCCTAAAAGACATCGGAGATGAAATCATGCCTTTCGCCGGTCTCAAAACCCTCACCATTGAACGTGATACGGGTTGTCCTATGCCCTTGTTCCGTGCGGCTTTGGAGGGGATTTTGAGATAGAAAAATCTACAATAAATCGCCCGAAATCCATCTGCAATGCGTTGAGTTGATTTGCTTGTTGTAAATGCACTACATCACAAAAAAATCAAGTGTTTAGCAACCATTTCCAAGCAGGAATCACTTCGATGGACTGTCCACCCCCTATGTCAATAGTCGTTTCCTCATCGTAGGTAACAATCACCATTCGGGTGAGAATACAGAAAGCATTGAGTTTCTTAAGCGCCCCTACTTCTCGCTCATAGGTCTCAATCTGTTCCTCACCCAAAATGGAATATGCCGCTTGTATGGCGCATGCCTCATCGGGAATATAGAAATCGACCTCCACATTCTTGTTGTAGAAATAAAGTTGTTCACCATATTTTTTGTAAAGATGAATGGCACAGACATTTTCCAAAAGAGCCGTTTCACCATTCGTCAGGAAGATACTCAGCAGACCATTATCCGCAAAATAATGTTTCTTCACCGTCTCCTTCTCCACGAATTTTGAAGCGTAATTCTCTAACGAAAACATCATGCAAGCATCCTTGGCAAACTTCACATAATCGATGACCGAAGCTGTTGAAGTACTAACCCTTGTCGCTTTCACCAGATTGGCCACCCTTGTGAAAGAGGTTGGTTGTTTTACGCTCTCTGCCATCCGTTTGATGACCATTCTTAATGCCAATTCGTTCTTCACCTTGTTACGCTGGATGATATCGCCAAGCAGAATCTTCTCATAGAGGTCGTTCAACCAATGCCGTTTGTTGCGATAGTGCAGCAAGTCAGGGAACCCACCCCATAGCAAGTACTGCATAAAAGCCTGCTGCACCTTTGAACGTTCTCGACCAAATTGCCACTCTTTCGACAAGATAACACCTTGTGCCTCCAAATACTCTTGAAAAGAATATGGATATATGGCCTCATCCAAATAACGGCCACCCAACACGGTTTGGATATCACGACTGAGCATCTTGGCGTTGCTACCCGTGATAAACACTTGATACTTCCTGTTGGCCAGTCGTCGGGCAAAATGTTCCCAACCTTCTATGTTCTGAATCTCGTCGAAGAAAAATAAAGGTGTATGGACATAGACAGACTGATACGCTTGTAGAATCAGGTCGAAATCCTCCGCTCGCATTCCTACCAAACGTTCATCATCGAAATCGATATAGACAATCTCCTCCAGCAGATGTCCACTGTGCAAAAGCTGTTTGGCACGCTTATACAGCATGTATGACTTGCCAGCCTGACGGACACCAACAAGCACATATCTGCCTTGTTCTTCAAATTCGAAGGGACGGTCGTAGAGTTCCACGTCCCTAATTTCTTCTTGTCCTTCGCGGATGAGAGTTCGGAAAGTCTCTTTTGTGATAGCCATAACGATGCATTTTGCGTGCAAAGGTATGCATTTTGTTTAATATTACAAAACAAAAACAAATATTTTTGTTTATTGAAGATAAACAAATTTTGATAACATTTGTCTACATAGTATCGAACAGCCCAATTTCTCAATAATACCATGCAGCATCTCCACGAAATGAGCGTCTACTCATCCTCCACCACACAGCGTACAAACTCCCTTTAATATCCTTCAGAAACGCCCTTTCGTTTTTCATTTCTTCCCTCAACCGAAATCCATTCGATTTCAGAATATCTTACCCTCCCATTCAGAATATGCAATTCCACATAATTCAATACAAAAACCCGAAAAGCCAGAGAGGAATCTTGTTACCAAACACATACAGGCGTTTCACATTCATGACATCAAAAAGGTTCAACATACAAAACACAAAAAATCTCCACCCAATCGGATGGAGATTTTTTCATGTCCCTATATATAAATAAGGTGTAGAGACGCGGCGCGCCACGTCTCTACAAAATCCAATTATTTATACTCAGCCAGCACGTCCTTGACGCGGTCGGGGGTCATACGGCCGTAGACCTTCTCACCGACTTCGATGACGGGGGCCAGACCGCAGGCACCGACGCAGCGGAGGCAGGTCAGTGAGAACTTGCCGTCGGGAGTGACCTCACCGACGTTGATGCCCAGCTGACGCTTCAGCTCGTCCAGCACCTTCTCGGCACCACGCACGTAGCAAGCGGTACCCAAGCAAACGCTGATCGGGTGCTCGCCCTTCGGCGTCATGGTGAAGAAGGAATAGAACGAAACGATGCCGTAGACTCTCGAAACCGGGATGCCCAGTTCCTTAGCCACCAGCTCCTGGACCTCAGCCGG
>LXOW01459490.1_pt1 | contig 21723 bp, 19 predicted proteins | sample 1368591 | NCBI WGS metagenome assembly LXOW01 (sample SAMN04884650, study PRJNA319009) | bovine gut metagenome | isolation source: Cow rumen | host: Bos taurus | place: Italy: Legnaro (PD) | collected 2014-07-09
GCCAAGGTGGAGATGGAGGACGAGGTGTACACCGTGTCCGTGGACGCGGACGCCATCGTGAAGGACTTCCACCTGCCGGACCCCAAGAGCACCAGTTTGGACCTGAGCCGCTACCCCGACGTGGAGACGGTCTATTCCCTCACCTTTTTGGTGACCCCCCGGGCGGAGGGAGGCTGGCTCATCCAGACCGGCAGCGATCGGCCCACCGCCGCGGCGGACCTTCGTAAAGGGGGCCTGAAGCTCACCGACACCGAGTGGGTCTGGACCGAGCAGGACATGAAGAACGCCTACCGGGCGGACATCGAGTACCCCCGGAAGCTGAGCATGAAGAAATACGTCCTCTGCGGCAAGAACACCGCCGGGGGCTTCGTGCTGACCGTGGACCACCAGCGGATGCTCCGCTCCGCTGGGTGGGATCTCCCCGCCGACGAGGACGCCAGGAAGGCCCACACGGGCTATCGGGCCATATTGAGCCTCGGCTACTACGTGACCCCCCTCGACGAGGGGTTCAAGGTGGAGACCAGCAGCACGTTGGAGAACGTGTACGGCATGCTCCTCGAAAACGGGGTGAAGCTCACGGACACCACCTGGACCTACACCCTGGCCGAGGTGGAGGAACTCTATAGTGACCAGCATCCCGACCTCCCCGAGGCGGGACCGGAGCCGGAGGAGCCCGTCCAGGAGGCCCTGTCTCCCCAGGCGAGCGAGGTGATCGCCAGCCTCTACCACGTGGACCAGACCCCGGTCCGCACCGCCATCCAGACGGCCAAGGACCAGTGGTACGGCAAGGCCCTGAAGACCAGCGAGGTGTCCGCCAACTACTTCATCGTGGCGAAGACCGACTCGGCGGCCCATAAGAACGTGTTCCGGGTGGTCTACGCCATCACCACCACCGCCGGGAAGGAGTACATGGTGGCGGACGCCTACGACGTGCGGGGGGACGGCTCCCCCACGGGCAATGTGAAGCTCAGCGTGAAGACCTCCGCCAGCGAAGCGGCCAGGACCAGCGAGTTCGACGCCGGCCAATACGCCGTCTATCCCCTGACCGGCGGCTCCATGGTCTACCCCCAGGACGCCGGCGCGTCCCCCTTCAACAGCGACGGCCTCGTCTTCCCCAACAGCCTGACGGAGCAGGTCACCGCCCAGGACATCTGGTCCCTGCCCATCCCGGAGGACAAGACCCTCTATCAGCTCCTCGGGTACGCCCGGAACGAGATCTTCGCCCGCTGCGGCAACAAGTTCTCCGACACCAGCGTCTATACGAAGCTCTACTCGAACTACCCCTGGTTCCAGCCCAAGGGCAGCGTCAGCAAGAGCGCCATCAAGCAGAGCTATCCCGTGGCCTCGGACAATATCGATTTCATCAAGAGCATGGAGAAGCTCATCAAAGAGGGTTGATCTGTACGCGGGCCGGGCAAGCCGCGGCCTCCACAGTCGACCTGGATCATATTTCGCAGGGGAGGGGCTTGCTCCTCCCGCAGAGCCAACGAAACCTTTTCGAAAAATGTTCATCCTCCCGCAACCCATGGACCGGGTGCGGAGTGTTGTAGATGAAGAAGGGAGCAAGGGGTGGAGATACGGTTCAAACCCGCCGGGAAGGCTCCGGTGCCGCTGGATCTGGGGGCGCTGTACGAAGCGTACGCCGATATGATCTACCGGCTGGCCCTGGTGCGGACCCGCAACCGGGCGGACGCGGAGGACGTGCTGCAGGACGTGTTCTTTCGGTGCCTGCGCCGTCAGCCCAACTTCCGGGACGAGGAGCATCAGAAGGCCTGGCTCATCACGGCCGCCATCAACTCCAGCAAGAGTCTTTTGACCACCGCCGACCGCCGCCATGGGGCCGGCTCGGAGCCGTTGGAGACGCTGTCCTCGGAGGACGACACGGACACCTCCGTGTACAACGCCGTCATGGAGCTGCCCGAGAAGTATCGCACCGCCGTGCACCTGTTCTATTACGAGGGGTATTCCGTGGAGGAGATCGGCAAGATGACCGACACCAATCCCTCCACCGTGAAGTCCCACCTGCATCGGGCCCGGGAGGCCCTGCGCAGGGCGCTGAAGGAGGATGAGCCGGATGTTTGAACAACGGTATACACGAGCCAACGACCGGATCCATCCCCGGGCGGACCTAAGGCAGGAACTGGAAGCTAAGTGGGCCGCGGAGCAGGCCAAGGCGCCCCAGGAGGAGGAGCGGGGCCGGATCGTGCCCTTCCCCGCCTGGGCCCGCTACGCCAGCGTGGCCGCGGGGGTCCTCCTCTGCGTGGGGGTGGGCATGGGCTCCATGCTCCTCTACGCCCGGAGCCAGGGCATCCAGAAGTCCGCCTCCGCTGAGATGAAGATGACCGCCTCCGGGGCCGTGGCCCAGGAGGAAGCCTATATCCTGACCGAGTCCGCCATGGAAACGGCCGCTGAGGACGCGGCCCTGCCCCCCGAAGCTATGCTGATGACCAGCCTGGCCGCCGCGCCAGCCCAGGGCATGCACCCCGCCCAGGACGAGGCGGAGGTGGAGGACGCCGTCCTCTACAGCGACCGGGGCCAGCTGAAGGTGGATATGGAAGCCGCCGACGGGGCCAAGCTGAAGGCCGCGGCGGTCAACGAGGTCCCATACCCCGCCGGGGACATCCGCCAGCGGAACGAGCTCATCGCCGTGTTCATGCCCACCACCAGCCGGGTCCGGGTGATCAAGTACGCCAACAGGAAGGTGTCCAACCTGTTCTCCCTGGACCTTTCCGAGAAGGGGGCCCAGGCAAAGCAGGTCTTCTGGCTGGAAAACCAGATGGTGGGCGTCCAGGAGACGGACGGGGAAGTCCGTCTGATCCGCACCGACGTGACCAGTTGGACCGCCCCCCGGCACCTCAGGAACCTGACCCAAAGCGGCGCCTTCCTGACCGCCGCGGAGATGGGCGGCAGGATCTTCACCCTGTCCCTCTACGAGGCGGGGGAGGAGGAGCCCTGGCCCTGGGTGGACGGTCAGCGCATGGACTATGCCGACGTGCTTCTCGACAGCGCCCGCCCCGGCAGCGTCTACACCGTCGTCACCGCCTACGATCCCCAGGGCGGGGACGGCTTCGCGGCCCAGACCGCCATCCTGGCGGAGGCCCGCGGGGCCCTGGTGGAGGACGACCGGCTGCTCCTCTGGGCCGGGACGGAGGAGAGCTGCCTGTACGTCTTCACCTGGGGGGAGGAGGGCCTGACCCTCACCGCGGAGGACGCCCTGCCCGGCACGGTGCTGGGCGCCGGGCTGGTGGGGGAGAACTACGACATTTTGCTGCAGCAGGGGGAGGACGTGACCATGCTGACGGTGGACCCCGATCTCAACGAGGTCCGCGCCGCCACCGCCCAGGCGGTGGGGACCGCCCGCTTCGCCGCCGTGTATGAGGGCGGGGCCGCCGTCCTGACCGAGACCAGCTTCCACTGGCTCAGCGGAGCCGTGGACGCGGCCGTGGAGACCGCCGCCGACACCTTCACCTGGCTGGCCCCGGATAGGGGGCTCCTGATCTCAGCCGACGGGAAGCTGCAGGTGGTGGACATCGAGGGCCCCGAGCCCGTTCTCCGGGGGACCGTCCAGCTGCGGGAGAGCCTCCAGCTCCTGGTCGAGGACCCCAACCGCCTGGCCTTCGAACTTGAGACCGGTCGGCTGGCCCTGCCCGCGGGGCAGAAGGTGTACCAGTACGTCGTCAGCGACCAGGGGGACCTGACCCACCGGGGCACCCTCACCTTCGGCGACCACAACGAAACGGAGCAGCGGGAGCTCCGCTGCCTCTACGAGGGCGACAGGACCCTCGTCTTCTACAAGTCCGGCGTGATCGTCTGCAACCAGAATTTGGAAAAGCAGATGACACACAGGTATTGAGCAAGACAAGAACGGGCCGGGCAAGCCACGGCCCCTACGATATGACAATGCGATATGGCGTAGGGGAGGGGCTTGCCCCTCCCGCTTTTGATTTTTCGTTGCATTTGCGCGGTTTTATGGTACAATGGAACAAACGGAAAAGGGGGAACGAGCATGATCATCGTAGGCGTATGCGGCGCGTCCGGCAGCGGCAAGAGCACGCTGGCGAGGCGGATCAAGGAGGCCCTGTCCTGCAGCTGTGAGATCGTCGGCCAGGACTGCTACTACAAGAGCTTCCCGGAGATCCCCTTCGAGCAGCGGGTCCACCTCAACTACGACGAGCCCACCATCTTCAACTACGACGAGATGATCGAGGATCTCAAGACCCTCTCCGCGGGCCAGCCCATCACCAGGAAGGGGTACAACTACGCCAAGCACCTGAGGGAGGACTCCGACGAGCTCATCTACCCGCCGGAGGTCCTGATCCTGGAGGGCATCCACATCTTCTACGACAAGCGGCTCTGCGAGATGATGTCCCTGAAGGTGTACATGCAGGTGGACATCGACGTGTGCCTCCTCCGCCGGATCTTCCGGGACATCAAGAGCCGGGGCCGGACCATCGAGAACATCTCGGAGCAGTACCTGACCACCGTGAAGCCCATGTTCGAGAAGTATATCCAGAACTATATCAACGACGCGGACTTCGCCATCATGCGGGGCGGCAAGAACCGCATGGCCATCGACGCTATCTCGGCCTATCTCACCACCAAGGTCCTGGCCGAGCGGTTCGAGAAGGAGAAGGCGCAAGCGGAGGGATAAAACTTCCTTTTCTGCGACTTTTTCTCTTTTAGAAAAAAGCAGAAAAAGTCGCCCAAAAAGAGAAACTCATAGGGGATAAGGGGGATCGCTGCGAAAACACGATCCCTTCTTACGTTCTTTTTGATGCACTTTTTCTTTCAAGACAAAGTGCAGGGAAACCCCCCGTAAAAGCGTATTAGTATCGAAAGGAGGCGGACATGGAGAGAAAAAAAGACAACTACCTATCTGACGGCGACATCGTCCGCATCGTGGAGACCTATTCGGATATGCTGCTGAGGATCGCCCTGAACCGGGTGAAGAGCCGCCCGGCGGCGGAGGACATCGTGCAGACCGTCTTCGAGCGGCTCATGCGGCGGCGGCCCGTCTTCGAGAGCCGGGAGCACGAGAAGGCCTGGCTCATCCGCACGGCGGTGAACCTGTGTTTGAGTGATCTCAGGGCCCAGAGCCGCCGGGGCAGCGTGCCTCTGGACGAGGAGCAGGTGGGAGAATGGGAGGAGGACGTTTCCGAGGTCCTGGACGCGGTCCGATCCTTGCCCCTTCAGGACCGGTACGCCGTGTATCTCTATTACTACGAGGGCTTCGCCGTGAAGGACATCGGGAGGATGCTGAAGGAGCCGGAGGGCACCATCAGCTCCCGGCTCTCCCGGGCCCGGAAGAAGCTCAGGACCCTGCTGGAAGGAGGCAGCCATGGAAGACAGATACAGCAGCGCCTTTGACGAAGTGCGCGCATCGGATACATTCAAGGCCCGCATGGTGGAGCGGATGCGGGAGCTGAACCAGGCGGAGCCCGAAACGGCCACCCGCCGCGCCGTGACCGTTCCCCGGCGGATGNNGGCCCTGGCCCTCGGCCTCTCCGCCATGATCGGCACCAGGGATAGGGCGGCCCAGGCCGTGGCCTCCTACCAGGCGGTGCTGGAGGGGAAAGGGGTCCCGGAGGAGGTGAACCTGCCGGGGGACAGCGTGCCCCATCCGTCCCCCTACATCACCTATTCCAAGTTCCAGGCCGACGAGGAGGGCAAGTGGGTCCCGGGCACCATCCCGGACATCGACGTCAGCGCCAGGGTGGGCGAGCTCACGGTCCGGCTCACGGAATTGATCTCCCGGACGGAGTTCGAGCAGCTGGCCTGCTACCTCGTGGTGGAGGGGGAGAAGCCCGTGCCCTACGCCCTGACCGAGCTTAGGATGTCCGTCAACGGCGGGGAGCCCCTGAAGACCTATTCGGAGCTGGAATGGGAGCGGAGCCACAGCAGCTTCCGGGCCACGCCCGAGCCCGCAGCGGACTGGAACAGGGAAGAAAGCGACACCAACTACCTGACCTTCCCCCTGGCGGGGAACCCCCTTAGGGCGGGGAGCACCTTCACCCTGACCGGCAAGCTGAACGGCGAGCCCTTCACCCTCACCTACACCTTCGACGAGGACACCTACGAGGCCCTGCGCCAGACCCAGCTCCAGGAGGTGAACGCCATCGGCGCGGTGATCAACGCCATCCCCGACGAGACCATCCCCGTGAACGTGACCGGCGGTGGGTACATGGTGGAGGAGATCGCCCTGGTGGACCACTTCATCTACTTTACGGCGACCCTGGACCCCGCCTGGCCCGCTGGCAAAGACCATCCCAGCGCGCCTTACGACACCTACGACCAGGGCCTCTGGATGGCGGTGGACGGCATGCTCTATGAGGACGAGTTCGTCAGCGCCGCCGACGACGAGAACGGGGTCCACCATGCCATCTACCGGGCCTACTTCCCCTACGACGAAACGAACTTGCCCAAGGAGTCCCTGCTGTCCATGATGCGGGTCATCTTTAGGATCGACTGGGCCACGAAGAAGGTCACGGGGCCAGTGGAGGACGTGGAGTACAACGAGTGGCGCAAGGAGAGCATGGAGCTCAGCGCCCCGGACTACGGCACGGACTATATCGCCAAGGTGGACGCCAAGGCGGACACCTTCCGGGTCACCCAGGCGGTGTTCTTCAACAACTGGGCCGGGTACTTCGGCCTGGCGGTGGAGCCCAACGAGCCCATCGACAAGCCTCTCTACGGCATGGACCGGCAGCCGGAGGTGACGCTGAACGGGGTGCGGCTCAATAACCATACCAACTATATCCAGACCCCCAACGACTTCATGGGCGGCTCCGATAAGGACGGCAAGCGGGCGGGCTTCTGGCTGGACGCCCCGGCCCTGCGGCTCCTGCCGGACACCTTCGACGTAAAAGTGGTCTGGAACGGCAGCGAGACCACCTTCATCCTCCATAAGTCGGACTTCCAGCCCGGCGACGCCCAGAGCGGAGAGTACCACAAGCTGTTCGGGTTCTGAGCGCGGCCCCTTCAGTCACTTCGTGACAGCTCCCCCATTCTTCCTCACGGAAGAACAGGGGAGCCTTTTGGCGTAAAAAAGCCTCCCCTGTTGGGCGAATGCCCAATGGGGGAGGTGGCTGCGAAGCAGACGAAAGGGGTTTATTTCGCGTACAGGAGGCCGATCAGCCGGTTCGCCAGGCCGCTGGGCAGGAGGCGCATGAGGACGTTGACCAGGTTGTAGGAGAAGCCCGGGATATAGAGGGGCTTGACCCGCTTTTTCAGGGCCACCTTGGCGATGAGAGCGCCCACGGCGGCGGCCGGGACGCCGTTCTGCTCGTCGTGCTCCATGCGGGAAACGGAGCGCTGGATGCGGCCCCGGTAGAGGTCCTCGGGGTCGTCGATCTTATGGCGGGCGGCGGTAAAGCCGGTCCTGGTGTCCCCGGGCAGAACGGCGGCGAGGGTGATGTTAAAGGGCCGAAGCTCGTTGGCCATGGCCATGGTGTAGGATGCCACGGCGGCTTTGGAGGCGGAGTACCAGGTCTGGAAGGGGATGGGCACGAACCCGGCCACGGAGCCGGTGTTGACGATGCGCCCGCCCCCCTGCTCCCGCATGGCGGGGATCACGGCGTTCACCATGTTGGCCGTGCCGAACAGGTTCACGTCCAGCTGCTTCTTGGCGGTGTCCAGGGGCGTCAGCTCCGCGGCCCCGGAGATGCCGAAGCCCGCGCAGTTGACCAGGATGTCGATGCGGCCTTCCTTGTCGAGGACGGCCTCCACGGCGGCTTTGGCGCTCCCCTCGTCCGAAACGTCGCAAGGGATATGGCATTCGCCATCCCCGTGGCGGCTCAGGGCGTAGACCGTGCAGCCACGGGCCCGCAGGGCGTTGACGGCGGCCAGGCCGATGCCGCTGGTGCCGCCTGTTACGACGGCAACTTTCGTGGCCGCTGCGACCTTAGACATGGTGGGCTTCCAGGACCTTCTGGAGCACGTCGGCGGCCTCGTCCAGCAAGGTTTCCGTATGGGTGGCCATCAGGCTGGTCCGCAGCATGCAGCCGTCCGCGGGGGCGGCGGGAGGGAGGACCGTGTTCACGTAGACGCCGTTCTCGTACAGCTCCTTGGCCACGATCATGGTCCGGTCCATGGTATAGGTGAAGATGGGCACGATGGGGGTCCGGCTCTCCCGGATGGCGATGCCCCGTTCTTTCAGGGCCTGGCGGAAGTGCTCGCTGAGGTCGCTGAGCCGCTGAGGGAGCTCCGGATGGGCCTCCAGATGCCTGAGGGCCGCCAGGGCCGTGGCGCAGCTGGCCGGCGGGATGGAGGCGGAGAAGATGAAGGGGCGGGAGCTGTGGCGCACGTAGTCCACCACCCGCGCCTCCGCGGCCATGTAGCCGCCCAGACTGGCCAGAGACTTGGAGAAGGTGCCCATGTACACGTCCACCTCCTTCTCGAGGCCGAAGTAGCTGGCGGTGCCCCGGCCCCCCTCGCCGATGGTGCCCAGGCCGTGGGCGTCGTCCACCATGACCCGGGCCCCGTACTGTTTGGCGAGGCGCACGATGCTGGGCAGGTCCGCGATGTCGCCGCCCATGGAGAACACGCCGTCGGTGATGATGAGGGCCCCGGCGGTCTCGGGCACCTGCTGGAGGCACCGTTCCAGGTCCGCCATGTCGCTGTGCCGGTACCGGAGCATCTTGCCGAAGCTCAGCCGGGTGCCGTCGTAGATGCTGGCGTGGTTCTCCCGGTCCAGGATCATGTAGTCGCTGCGGCCCACCAGGGCGGAGATGATGCCCAGGTTGCTTTGGAACCCCGTGGAGAAGGTCATGACCGCCTCCTTGCGGAGGAATCTGGCCAGCTCCGCTTCCAATTCGAGGTGCATGGTCAGCGTGCCGTTCAAAAACCGGGAGCCGGAGCAGCCCGTGCCGTACTCTTCCAGGGCCTTCACCCCCGCTTCCACCACCTGGGGGCAGCTGGTGAGGCCCAGGTAGTTGTTGGAGCCCAGCATGATGCGGCGCTTGCCCTCCATGATGACCTCCGGCCCCTGCCGGGTCTCCAGAGCCCTAAAGTAGGGGTAGATGCCCTTCTCCCGGTACTCGTCCGCCAGGGACGGGGCGTAGCATTTTGCGAACAGGTCCATAGGTCTTCCTCCCGATTGGTTCAAAAACTTGAATAATAAAGCAGTATACAATCATTCCTCCCATCTGTCAAATGGGATCTGCGGGGCCCCGCGTATTTTGTCGAATATACGGGGATCATATTCCCAAAAGCCATTGACAACCGGGGCCGTATCTGGTATAAAAGGTATGGTTTCGTTTAGTGATTGTAAACTTGAAGTTTAGAAAGGCTAACGCATGGAGATCGGGAGCAAGATAAAGCGCATGCGGGTCCGCCTGGGCCTGACCCAGGAGGAGCTGGCCGCCCGGACGGAGCTCACCAAGGGGTTCATCTCCCAGCTGGAGCGGGACATCGCCTCGCCCTCCATCGCCACCCTGATGGACATCCTGGAGGCCCTGGGCAGCAACGTCAGCGAGTTCTTCAGCGAGAAGGAGGAGGACGGGCTCGCCGTCTACGCCGCCGAGGACATGTTCATCAAGGAGGACGCGGAGGCCGGCGTCAGCATCCGCTGGCTGGTGACCAACGCCCAGAAGAACGCCCTGGAGCCCATCCTGGTGACCCTCAGTCCCGGCGCGTCTACGGAACCGGACGATCCCCACGAGGGGGAGGAGTTCGGCTACGTGCTCTCGGGCGCCATCACCCTCCTCTGCGGGGAGCAGAAGCACAGGGTCCGGCGGGGGGACGCCTTCTATTTTCACCCCACCGGGGTACACTATTTGATCAACAGCGGCAAGACCGAGGGGAAGGTGCTCTGGGTGAGCACGCCGCCCTCATTCTAAGTTTAGCGGGAGGAGCAAGTTATGGGCAAGAGATTGATCGAACTACGGGACGTTTCCAAGGAATACGACGGGGACCTGGCTCTCGACCACGTGAACCTGTATATCAACGACGGGGAGTTTTTGACCCTGCTGGGCCCCTCGGGCTGCGGCAAGACCACCATGCTCCGGCTCATCGCGGGCTTCATCATGCCCACCACGGGCCAGATCCTGATGAACGGCACCGACATCGCCAAGGTCCCCCCCTACAAGCGGGAGATCAACACGGTCTTCCAGAAGTACGCCCTGTTCCCCCACCTCAACGTCTTCGACAACATCGCCTTCGGCCTTCGGATCAAGAAGGCCCCCAAGGAGGAGATCGAGAAGAAGGTGGAGGCCATGCTGAAGCTGGTGAACCTGGAGGGCTACGGCAAGCGGTGGATCGACCAGCTCTCCGGCGGCCAGCAGCAGCGGGTGGCCATCGCGAGGGCTCTCGTGAACCAGCCCAAGGTCCTGCTCCTGGACGAGCCCCTGGGCGCCCTCGACCTGAAGCTCCGCAAGGAGATGCAGGTGGAATTGAAGCGGATGCAGCAGCAGCTGGGCATCACCTTCATCTACGTCACCCACGATCAGGAGGAGGCCCTGACCATGTCGGACACCATCGTGGTCATGAAGGACGGCGTCATCCAGCAGATCGGCAAGCCCACCGACATCTACAACGAGCCCAAGAACCCCTTCGTGGCGGACTTCATCGGCGAGAGCAACATCATCCCCGCCGTCATGCTGGACGACTACAAGGTCCGCATGAAGGGCCTGACCTTCAAGTGCGTGGACGCCGGCTTCGGCAAGAACGTGGAGGTGGACGTGGTGGTCCGCCCCGAGGACATCGACATCGTAGCCCCCGACAAGGCCCGCATCACCGGCAAGGTGGTGTCCGTGGTGTTCATGGGCGTCCACTATGAGATCGACGTGGACTGCGGCGGCTACGAGTGGGTGGTCCATTCCACGGACTACGCCGCCGTGGGCGACACCGTGGGCATCTCCATTCCCCCCGACGCCATCCACGTCATGAAGAAGACCCGGGAGAAGAACCTCTTCGACGCCGAGGTCTGGCCCGGCGAGGGCATGATCTACATCGACAACGTGGGCTTCGCGGCGAGCGGCCTGGAGGAATACGACAACAAGGAGATCGCTCTCGTGGAGATCGCCCCCGAGAAGGTCCAGATCGTGAACCCCCAGGACGCCAAGCTCACCGGCACCATCAAGAGCTGCATGTTCCTGGGCACCCACTACCAGATCACCGTCTCCTGCGAGGAGAACGACTGGATCGCCCATTCCGAGGAGTTCATGGAGGACGGCGAGGAGGTGGGCATCCTGGTGGCTCCGGAGGACCTGATCCTCACCGACAAGGAGGAGTAAGGGAAGATGAAGCGCAAGTTCTTCGCCTATCCATACATCGTGTGGATGATCCTCTTCATCGTGGCGCCCATGCTGTTCATCCTCTACTACGCGGTGAACGTGGGCGGGGTCTGGACCGTCGCCAAGGCCTGGGCCACCCTCTCCGACGGGGGGAAGTGGAACATCCTCTGGACCAGCGTGGTCATGGCCTTCAAGACCACGGCCATCTGCCTGCTCCTCGGCTACCCCATCGCCTACATCCTGTCCAACATGAACAAGACCGTGGCGGGGTTTTTGTCGGTCCTCTTCTTCGTGCCCATGTGGATGAACTTCGTGCTCAGGACCTACGCCTGGCAGGCCATCCTCGAATACTTCCTGCCGAACCTCCTGGGCATGAAGGACGGCACCCTCACCGGCACGGAGGCGGCGGTGCTGATGGTGCTGGTGTACAACTTCCTGCCGTTCATGATCATGCCGCTATATAACACCCTGGCGAAGCTCGATAAGTCCCTCCTGGAGGCGGCCCGGGACCTGGGGGCCAACAGCTTCCTCACCTTCACGAAGGTGGTGCTGCCCCTGTCCGTGCCCGGCATCGTGTCCGGCATCACCATGGTGTTCATCCCCGCCATCACGGCCTTCACCGTCCCCGCCCTCATCGGCAACGGGAAATACTACCTCTACGGCAACGAGATCGAGCTGGCCTTCAAGACCCTGTCGGGCCAGGGGGACTACGCCGTGGGCTCCACGCTCAGTATCATCCTCTTGATCTGCGTGGTGGTGTCCACGATCATCATGAACTACTTTGACAAGGACCAGAAGCAGGGAGGGCAGATGTGGTGAAAAAGGTATCCAGCTCTCTCAAATACGTGTATCTCGCGTTGATGATCCTGTTCCTGTACATCCCCATCCTGTATCTGATCGTGTTCTCCTTCAACGATTTCTCCACGGGGCGGCGGATCAGCTACGCGAATTTGGGGGCGTGGAAGGGCTTCACCCTCCACAACTACACCACCCTCTTCGCCGGCGAAGCGGGCAAGGCCCTGCTCCTCACCCTGGAGGTGGCGGGCGTCACCAGCGTAGTGGCCACCATCATCGGCACGGCGGCGGCCATCGGCATCTACAGCATGAAGAAGCGGACCAGGAACCTGGTGCTGAACGGGTCCCAGCTCCCGATGGTGAACCCGGATCTGGTCACCGGCATCACGTTTATGATGCTCTTCGCCTTCGTGAATACCATGCTGGTGAAGATGAGCCTGAAGCAGGTGGGAGACATAGCGAAGCTCCTCATCGCCCACATCTCCTTCAGCATCCCCTACGTGATCTTCTCGGTCATGCCCCGGCTCCGGCAGAGCTCGGACCTTCTCTACGAGGCGGCCATGGACCTTGGCTGCTCCCCCATGCAGGCCCTCTTCAAGGCCGTGATCCCCGACATCATGCCGGGCATCACCTCGGGCTTCGTCATGGCCCTGACCATGTCCCTGGACGACTTCGTGGTCAGCTACTTCGTCAGCGACCTCAAGAGCGTCCTGTCCGTCTATATCTACTCCGCGGCCCGCGGCGCCAAGGGCGTGAACCCGGCCCTCGCCACGGTGATCTTCATCCCGTTGGTGACGCTGCTGCTCATCGTGAACCTCAGGCGCATCGCCAAGGAGCGGGAGTATGAGATCCAGAACAAAAAGGTGAAACTGAAGGATAAGGGAGGAAAATGAAATGAAGAAGTGGTTTGTGCTCCTGCTCTGCGCCCTGCTGGTGCTGTCCTGCCTCGCCTGCGGCAAGAAGGAAGCGGCGGTGGAGGAGGACGAGGAAGCGGCGGATTACAGCTTCGCCGACGGGGACCAGTACGACAAGATCGGCGGCGTCCTCAACGTGCTGAACTGGGGCGAGTACATCGATCCCGAGCTCATCAGCCTCTTTGAGGCGGAGACCGGCGTCAAGGTGAACTACACCGAGATGACCAGCAACGAGGAGATGCTCATCAAGCTCCGGTCCGCGGACAACCCCTACGACATGTGCTTCCCCTCCGACTATATCATCGAAAAGCTCATCAAGGACGACCTGCTGATGGAGCTGGACATGAGCAAGATCCCCAACAGCAAGAACATCGCCGACCGTATGTTCGAGGTGACCAACACCTTCGATCCCGGCAACAAGTATTCCCTGCCCTATATGTGGGGCACCGTGGGCATCCTCTACAACACCAAGATGGTGGACGAGGACGTGGACAGCTGGGACATCCTGTGGAACGAGAAGTACTCGGGCAAGATCTGGATGTACGACTCCGTCCGGGACGCTCTGGCCATTTCCCTGCTGCGCCTCGGCTACGACATGAACAGCACGGACCCCGCTGAGGTCGGCGCCGCCAAGGAGGAGCTCATCCAGCAGATCCCGCTCCTCAAGGGTCTCGGCACCGACAACATCCGGGCCTCCATGATCAACGGCAAGGCGGCTCTCGCGGTCACCTACGCCGGCGACGCCATCCTCTGCATGGAGGAGAACGAGGACCTGGCCTACGCCATCCCCCAGGAGGGCAGCAACGTCTGGTTCGACAACGTGGTCATCCCCAAGACCGCCAAGAACGTGGAGGCGGCCCTGGCCTTCATCAACTTCCTCAACGACGCCAATCTGGCCGCCCGGAACACGGAGTTCATCTACTACTCCACCCCCAGCCAGGGCGCCATGGACCGCCTGGACGAGGAGCTGGTCAGCAACGAGACCTTCAACCCCACGGACGAGACCCTTTCCCGCTGCGGCGTCTATCACGACCTCGGCGCCGCCATCGAGCTCTACAACAGCGCCTGGGAAGAGTTCAAGACCGCCATGGGAAAATGAGTTATGGAGTTATGGAGTTATGGAGTGTAGAGTTAAGAGTCGAACTCTAAACTCTAAACTGTAAACTCTAAACTCTGCACGCAAGATGGCTTATGACTGATGAAAGAATCCTCCGGCTCAACGAGCTGGCGAAGAAGTATAAGAGCGGCGAACCGCTGACCGAGGCGGAGCTTCAGGAGCGGGACGCCCTCCGCAAAGAGTACGTGGCCGCCTTCCGGGAGAGCCTCCGGGCCCAACTGGACAACACCTACATCCAGCGGCCCGACGGCCGGCGGACCAAACTCCAGCCCAAAAAATGAACGCGAAAAAAGCACCGCCCGCGCGGTGCTTTTTCCTACGGTGGTTTACTTGTAGAGATAGAAGATGACGCCGTCGTAATCGAGGGCGATGACGCCGTTCTCCAATGTGCCGTCGCAGTCGATGCCGCCGCCCTCCACGTGGAACTTGGCGCCGTCCAGGCTCCACTTGCCGCTGGCTGTGGCGTCGTCGGCGGTCAGCTTGCACTTGCCGCCGGACTTCAGCTCGATGGAGAAGCCCTTCTCAAAGAACTGGTCCACGGACACGGTGATGCCGCTGTATTCGGCCTCCTTGGCCGTGTATACGCCCAGGTTGGGATCGTCGTCGGCCTTGCCGCCGCAGCCCACCGCCAGCGTCAGCAGCAGGACTATGAGCAGACAGGACAGGAATCTCTTCATATGCATACCCTCCTTTTGGATTTCCTCAGCTTCAGTATATCAGACCCCGGCGAAAATGCAAGAAAAATCAGGCCCCGCCGAAGAAGTCCAGGATGGCCTTGACGGCCTGGTCCATGGCCCGGGGGTCCTGGAACCGGTGGTCGGCGTTCTCGATGGGAACCAGCTCCAGGAGCTGGTCGTCGGCGAACTTCTGGACCATCTCGAAGGGCACGATCTCGTCCCGGAGGCCATGGAGGAGCAGAATATCGTCCATCCAGGGGGTGAAGTCTCGGCCCATGAGGTCCACGGCCTTGATCTCGTCCAGATAGGTTTTGTCCAGCAGGATCTTCCTATCCCAGCCCGCGGCCGCCTCCTTGCCCTTTTCGAGGCGCAGAAGGTCCTCCGCCGACAGGATCCTCTCCGTCTGGACCCCATAGAGGTCCACGGCGGGGCAGCGGAAGGCCGCCCGGATAAAGGGGCTGCCGTGCTCCGAGATATATTTGAGGAACAGGAAGCCCCCGAAGCTGGTGGCGTAGGCGTACAGCTTCGGGTCGCCGTACCGCTCCCGAACGTCCTCCATGACCGCGGTCAGATACCCGTCGCAATCGCCGAGGCGGAGTTTCTTGCGCACGTCGTCCCCGTGGCAGGGCCAGTTGAAGGTCACCGTGGCCATGCGGAGCTTGTCCAGGGCCCGCTGGGCGAACTTCTCCGCCGCCTTGTTGTCCTTGTGGCCCCCGAAGCCGTGGCCGAAGAGGACCACCGCCGGGATGGCCTTTTTGTCCTCGTAATAGAGCTTGCAGCTCACGTTGTACCCATTGCGGGAGACGGTGTAGTCCTGGGCTTTCATGTCCTCGCCTTAGAAAAAGCGCCCTGCCCGCAGGCAGAGCGCCGGTATAGGTCACTTACTGTTCGTTCCGAAGGGCCTCCAGGGCGGCCTTCCGGGCGGCCCGGCGCATCTCGGCCTCGGCCTGGGCCTTCTGCTTCTCCTCCTCCACCTGGGCGCGGATCTTATTTTCGATCTCGTCGCAGAGCTCGGGGTTGTCCTTCAGGAACTGGCGGGCGTTGTCCCGGCCCTGAGCGATGCGCATCTCGCCGTAGTTGAACCAGGCGCCGGACTTGGTCATGATCTTCCGGGCCACGGCCTGGTCGATGATGCTGCCCTCCCGGGAGATGCCCTCGCCGAAGAGCATGTCGAACTCCGCCGTGCGGAAGGGCGGGGCCACCTTGTTCTTGACCACCTTCACCTTGGTGCGGCTGCCCACGGCTTCGCCCCCCACCTTGAGGGTCTCGATGCGGCGCACGTCCAAACGGACGGAGGCGTAGAACTTCAACGCCTTGCCGCCGGGGGTGGTCTCGGGGTTGCCGAACATGACGCCCACCTTCTCGCGGAGCTGGTTGATGAAGATGACCACGCAGTTGGACTTGTTGATGGCGCCGGTGAGCTTCCGGAGGGCCTGGCTCATGAGCCGGGCCTGCAGGCCCACGTGGGAGTCGCCCATGTCGCCCTCGATCTCCGCCTTGGGCACCAGGGCCGCCACGGAGTCCACCACCACCACGTCGATGGCCCCGGAGCGGACCAGGGACTCGGTGATCTCCAGGGCCTGCTCGCCGGTGTCGGGCTGGGACACGTACAGGTCGTCCACGTTGACCCCCAGGCTTTCGGCGTAGACCGGATCGAGGGCGTGCTCCGCGTCGATGAAGGCCGCCGTGCCGCCCATCTTCTGGGCCTGGGCCACCACGTGGAGGGCGATGGTGGTCTTGCCGGAGGACTCGGGCCCGAAGACCTCCACGATCCGGCCCCGGGGGATGCCGCCCACGCCCAGCGCGATGTCCAGATCGATGCAGCCCGTGGGGATGGCGGAGATGTTCATGCTGGCGGTGTTGTCCCCCAGCTTCATGATGGCTCCCTTGCCGAACTGCTTTTCGATCTGCGCAAGGGCTATTTCAAGGGCTTTTTCCTTATCCAGCATAGCGATACCGTCCTTCTCGTTTCTTCTGTTCAGTATACCATAAATCGGTCATTTCGTACAGCTTTTTCTGTCCATACGGTCCTATAAACAGATCAGTTTCCGCCGCAGCAGGTCCAGGGCGTGGAGGACGGCCAGGCGCCGTATCCGGTTCCGATCCCCGGTGAGATGGAGCTCCTTCACCTCTACGCCGTCAGCGGAGGCCAGGGACACGAAGACCAGGCCCACCTGCTCTCCGTCGGGACCGGCGTAGCCCGTGGTGGCCAGGGCGTAGTCCGTATGGGCCTTTGCCCGCATGCCCGCGGCCATCTCTTCGGCGGTCTCCCTGGACACGGCGGTGAACCGGTCCAGGGTTTCGGCCTTCACCCCCAGGGAGGCCATCTTCGCCTCGTTGGAATAGGTCACGTCCCCCTCCATGAAGTAGGCGGAGCTGCCGGAAAGGTCCACGAAAGCGGAGGACAAAAGCCCGCCGGTGCAGCTCTCGGCGCAGGCGAGGGTGGCTTTCTGCTGGATCAGCAGCCGGTGGCACACCGCCGCCAGCTCCTCGTCGTTCTCGGAGTAGACCACGTCGCCGAAGCGGCGCTCCACCTCAGCGACCACGGGGGAGAGGAGGGCCTCGCCCTCGGCGTCATTTTGGGCCTGGGCGGTGATGCGCAATTTGACCTCGCCGGTCTCGCAGTAGGTGGCCAGGGTGGGGTTGATCTGGCTGTCGAAGAGGTCCTTCAATTCGTATTCCACGTCGCTCTCGCCCTTGCCGAAGATGCGGAGCATGTGGGTGTAGAGCCTGTGGCCGCTGCGGGCCTCCAGGTAGGGCATCACGTAGTCCGTGAACATGGGCCTCAATTCCCGGGGCGGTCCCGGCATGAGGATGGCCGCCTTGCCGTCCTTCTCCATGAGGCAGCCGGGGGCCGTGCCCCGGGGGTTGGGGAGGACGGTGCAGTTGGCAGAAGGGAACATGGCCTGCTTCTTATTGTTGGGGGCGGCCTTCCGGCCCCGGCTGGTGAAGTAGCCCTGGATCTTCTCCCATTCCTCGGGATAGAGGACAAGGTCCAGGCCCAACGCCGCCGCCACGGTCTCCTTGGTGAGATCGTCCTCCGTGGGCCCAAGGCCCCCGGAAAACAGCACCACGTCGGACCGGTCGAGGGCGGTCAGCACCGCCTCCGTCAGCCGCCTGGGGTTGTCCCCCACCACCTGCTGGCGGTACAGGTCCACGCCCAGGGGGGCCAGCTTTTCGGCCATGAACTGGGCGTTGGTGTTGACGATCTGCCCCATGAGGAGCTCCGTGCCCACGCAAATTATCTCAGCGATCATAATGTTTACACCTGCTCGATCAGATCTCTGTTCCTGTACACGTAGTCCCAGCCGGACCACACCGACATGAGGAGGGAGGCGTAGAGGAGGATATAGCCCAGGATCTTGAAGGGCTTCCAGCACTCGCTGACCATGAGGAAGGGTAAGGCCAGGTCCTGCAGCGTGGTCTTGATCTTGCCCAGGTTCCCCGCCGCCAGCACCACGCCCTTGCCCGCCGCCACCAGCCGGAGGCCGGAGACGACGAACTCTCGGGCGATGAACAGGATGGTGACCACGGCGGGCACCTTCCCCTGGGCCGTCAGCATGACCAAAACGGAGTTCACCAACAGCTTGTCCGCGATGGGGTCCATGAACTTGCCGAAGTCCGTCACCAGGCCGTGGGCCCGAGCGTAGCGGCCGTCGATGGTGTCCGTGACGGCGGCCACGACGAACAGCACCACCGCCGCCCACATGCCCCAGCTGGGGGGCAGACAGAAGCACAGCAGGATGAAGGGCACCAGCAGTATCCGGAGCACCGTCAGCTTGTTGGGGAGATTCATGTTTTTCACAGGCTTTCTCCTTTCATATCGTACTCCCCGGCCTCAGTGAGCACGATGGGCTCATAGTCGCCGATGGCGTGGTAGCTCCGGCGGGGGATCATGACCCGCCCGTCCACGTCCGGGGCCTCCCGGGGGGTCCGGCCCAGGGCGTGGGTCCTGGTCAATTCTTCGATGAGCAGCTCCGTCTGCCGCCCCACCCAGCGGCGGTTCCGCCGGAGGGAGATGGGCCCCTGCTGGGCCATGAGAGCGGCCAAACGGGCCTCTTTGACCTCCTGGGCCACCTGGTCGGGCATGGCCGCCGCCGGGGTGCCTTCCTCGGGGGAGTAGGCGAAGGCCCCCACCCGGTCGAAGGGGTAGTCCCGGAGGAAGGTCAGCAGGGTTTGAAACTGCCCCTCGGTCTCCCCGGGGAAGCCCACCATCATGGTGGTGCGCAGCGTGAAGTCGGGATAGTTCTTATAGAGGTAGTCCAGGAGGGACCGGATATAGGCTCCGGTGCCCCGGCGGTGCATGCGCTGTAATATGTCGTCGTCGATGTGCTGTAATGGAATATCCAGGTACGGAATGAGTTTCTCTCCTTCAGCCAGGGTATCCAGCAGTTCCTCGTTCACCGTGTCCGGGTAGGTGTAGAGGACCCGGACCCAGTGAAGGCCGTCGATGCCGTTCAGTTCCTTCAAAAGGGGGATCAGCATGGGCTTCCCGTACCGATCCTTGCCGTAGCCCGAGGTGTCCTGGGCGATAATTGTCAGCTCCGTGACCCCCCGGTCGACCAGGCCCTTCGCCTCGTCGATCAGCTCCTCCATGGGTTCGGACCGCAGGTTCCCCCGGATCAGGGGGATGGCGCAATAGGTGCAGCGATTGTTGCACCCGTCGCCGGTGCGGAGGAAGGCCCGGTAGGGGGGCGTGGTCAGCAGCCGGTCCCCGAGACCGCAGCTTGCTTGCGGCAGGGGCTCCCCCAGCTTTTCAGCGAGGAGGGCGGGGAGCTTCTCATACTCCCGGACCCCCAAAAGGATGTCTATTTCGGGCAGCTCCGCCGTGAGCTCCGCCCTATACCGCTCCGTGAGGCAGCCCGTGGCCGCCAGGACCCGGCAGCGGCCCTGGTCCTTATACTGGGCCATCTCCAGGATGGCGTGGATGGATTCCTCCTTGGCCGGGTCGATGAAGCCGCAGGTGTTGACGATGAGCACATCGGCCTCGCCGGGGTCGGGGGTGAAGCCGTAGCCGAACCTCCTGAGCAGGCCCAGCATCCGCTCCGTGTCCACCTGGTTCTTGGCGCAGCCCAGGCTGATGACGCCTACCTTCATAGCTTACTTCTCCTCGCTCTCCTCGTCCCAGGGGGCCTCGTCGTCCCCGGCTTCCTCGTCAGCGTCTGGCACGTAGGTGCCGTCGCCGAAGATGGCCTCCCACTGGGACCGCTTGATGAGCACCTTCCGGGGCTTGCTGCCGTCGAAGCCGGACACGTAGCCCTCCTCCTCCATCATGTCCACCAGCCGGGCCGCCCGGGCGTAGCCCACCCGAAGCTTCCGCTGGATCATGGAGATGGAGGCCTGGCCGGAGTCCAGGACGATGCGCACCGCCTCGCCCAGCAGCTCGTCCTCCTGCTTGCCCTCGCCGAAGACGCCGCCCTTGGCGCCGCCGGCGGCGCCGGACATGGCCTGCTCGGCCTCGCTGTCGAACTTCTGCTGGTCGCCGTTCTGGGCCTTGATGTCGTTGACCACCGCCTCCACCTCCTCGTCGGAGACGAAGGCCGCCTGGAGCCGGGTGGGCTTGGACGCCCCGTTGGGGTGGAAGAGGCAGTCGCCCCGGCCGAGAAGCTTCTCCGCGCCGGTGCTGTCCAGAATGATCCGGGAGTCGATGGCGGAGCTGACGGCGAAGGCGGCCCGGCTGGGGATATTCGCCTTGATGAGGCCCGTGATGACGTCCGCCGAGGGCCGCTGGGTGGCCACGATCAGGTGGATGCCCGCCGCCCGGCCCAGCTGGGCGATGCGGCAGATGCAGTCCTCCACCTCGTCGGGAGCCACCATCATCAGGTCGGCCAGCTCGTCCACGATGACCACGATCCGGGGCAGGCGGGCGGTCTCGTCCTCCTGGATCTCGTTGTACCGGGCCAGGTCCCGGGCCCCCCGGTCGCTGAACTTCTTATACCGCATGGTCATCTCGTTGACGGCCCAGCGGAGGGCGCTGGCGGCCTTCTTGGGGTCGGTGACCACGGGGATCAGCAGGTGGGGCAGGGTGGAGTAGACGCTAAGCTCCACCTGCTTGGGGTCCACCATGATGAGCCTCAGGTCCGCGGGGGCGGACTTGTAGACCATGGAGAGGATGATGTCGTTGATGCACACGGACTTGCCGGAGCCGGTGGAGCCGGCGATCAGCATGTGGGGCATCTTGGCCAGGTCCGCCACCACGATCTTCCCGCCGATGTCCTTGCCGATGGCCATGGTCACGGGGGACTTCATGTTGCGGAACTCGTCGGTGTCGATGATCTCCTTCAACAGCACCGTGGCGGCGGTCTTGTTGGGCACCTCCACGCCCACGGCGGCCTTGCCGGGGATGGGGGCCTCGATGCGGACCCGGGGCGCGGCCAGGGCGAGAGCGATGTCGTTACTGAGGGTGGTGATCCGATTCACCCGGACGCCCCGGGCGGGCTGGAGCTCATATCGGGTGACCACGGGGCCCACGGACCAGCCCAGGGGCCGGCACTCGATGTTGAAGCTGGCCAACGTCTCGATCAGCAGCTCCATGGTCTTCTCCGGGGTCTCGGAGGCAGTGCGGTAGCTCTTCTCCGGGGTCTTCAGCACGTCCAGGGAGGGCCGCTGATACTCCTTCTGGGGGATGGCGATGGGCTCCGGCAGGGCTTCGCCGGTGGCCTCGTCGTGGTAGACGAACTTCTTGTCCGGGGCCCGCTCCGGCTCCGGCAGGGGCTCCTCGCCCTCCTCGTAGGGGGTGGCCTCCGTGAAGGCGCGCAGGTCGTCCATGGTCATGTTTTTGGGATCAGCGGGCCGGACAGTGGGCACGGCGGGGGCCGCGGGCTCCTCCTTCACCGGCTCCTGGCCGAAGACGGTCACGTCCTCCAAAGGCTCCGGCTGGGCGGGGGCCTCGGGAGCGGGGGCCTCCTTTTCGGGGGCCTTCATCCTGGACCGGCGGGGCGGCAGCTTGAACAGCTCTTCCTTAGGCAATTCGGGGGTCAGATCCGGCA
>LXOW01356145.1_pt1 | contig 21718 bp, 13 predicted proteins | sample 1368591 | NCBI WGS metagenome assembly LXOW01 (sample SAMN04884650, study PRJNA319009) | bovine gut metagenome | isolation source: Cow rumen | host: Bos taurus | place: Italy: Legnaro (PD) | collected 2014-07-09
AAAGCACATTCATTTCTCCTTGAAAATTCAGATTCGAGATGTTTTAGCGCATAGTCATCTCTTTTTATAAGGAATTCATTTTTTAATAAATGAATACTTTTACACTATAGACTTTTGACTGAGCTCTGCGAACGATATTGATGTATAATTTGGTGGCAAAGGCCGTAATTATTTTGATTTTTCTAAAATAAGGAGAAGTATTCTCGCTGGCAGATTGAATAGCTTACGGCCCAGCTTTTATTTCCCAGGCTGGGACTGTTTTATTCCCAAGGTGGGAACATTTCATTCTTAACGTGGGAATGGATAAGCGGTTGTTATTCATCGAAACGATGCTGTTGCTTCGAAATAAGAGGCTTCTGAAAAACCTGAAGACACTCCACCCGATTGCTTGAAACGTCGATAAACAAAGGAAAAGCGTTGGGTTGGGTGTTGCTTGGACACTCCCCCTGACTCCCAACCAACACCCACCCCTTCGCTCCCTCAGTATTTAAAGGCATTTAAGAGATTTGGGTGGAATCACCCGATCGGACTCGCAGTCCGACGGGATGGACATGTCAAGGGACCTCTGGCTCCCAGAGGTGGTGCTGCATGTCAACGTGGCCGTTGGGCTTGAAGGTAACGCCTTCGGACTCTAACAACGGACGCTGGCGACTCCAGCCCGGGGCGGTGCGGCCAACGTTATTCACCACGCGATGGCAGGGGAGCGATTCTGCTCCAGGTGTATAACGCAATGTGCGGCCTACCATCCGCGAGTGGCTTGGCCAGCCTGCCAAAGCCGCGATATGGCCATAAGTCGTGACGCAGCCACAAGGAATCTGGCTAACGATGTTCAGCACATCATCACGAAATGTCCTCGCCTGCTCTGGCGTCATTCTGTCGGGATAATCCTTCATTTTCAGCAGATCAGCATCTTGTTAAGTTCCTCCCAGAAGCCTAAGACGGTTGTCGTGATGGCGTGTGAAGGCTCTGGCTCATGGGCCATCGTGCCAGTTGCTTCGTAATATTGCTGTCGGAGCTGCCGGATGGCATCGGCGCATTTTAAAGTATCGATGGTTTGGGTATAATACGACAGGAGCGTCGGATAGAGATGGTTGAAGTCGTCGTAGATACGGTGGGCCATCTGTCGGTGTGGTTCATCAAGGTGGAGCTGTTCGCCACAGAGCAGTCGATTGCGGAATCTGGCGAGATTGTGTTTCATGCGATGAGCCATCACGCGATAAGATAGGTGCGTCATCTGGAGGGCGGTAGCCATATCCTTATCAGGCAATGCCTGCTGTTTGTTGAGCAGAGTAAGAAGCGAGCGAAGGAAGATGAAGCGGCCACGAGGGTAGAACACCTGATGGGCGTAGGCGATCAACTGCGATGCGATAATAAGTTTTTGCTCATCGGTAATGGCAGAAGCCGATGCCTCATCAAAAGTGCTGTTGCGAAGTGTATAGAGACTGGCCTCTGCCTCAGCACGGTTACTGAGATAATTACGAAAGGTGTTCAACAGCCAGGTCTCAAAAGCGTCCTTTTGCTTGATGCGTCGTAAGGACTGATATGACTGTCGGTTTTGTCCGTCCTCCCCTTCACGGAGATAGAGGAAGAAGTCTTCCACAACGTCCTCGAAGTCATCATATATTTGTTGGTGATAAGCGTCAAAGCGTTCACGCAGTTGATGACAGAGACGTTGATGCAACAAGTAATACATCGCCTCATCACTCCTGTCGCCCTCGCGGAGGATGATATCTACGAAACCAGGGACTGCAATGCCCGCAAAAGGACTTGTCTTCACAACGTAATCGCTCACAGACTTCTCTGCAGGAATACTCATCCACTCCTTTCGTTCCTTTTCAGGCATCTTTTCGATGGCATAGCGGAGCATGGTGCGAGGCATTTCGTGAGCATGCTGGCGGAGGAAGTCGCGAAGGAGGTCCATCGAGACACGCTTGCCCATTTCACGGAGCATCCAGCCGACGGCCTTGTGCATGAGGTCATGAGGATGGTGAAGGTGGATCTCGGCATAACGGAGACACCACGAGGGGTCGCCCTGCTGTGAGGTCTTCCACGAACAGACGATACTCATGCGCTGCTTCCAGAGACAGGGGCTGGCAGCGAGCGCATCGAGAAGCTGGTATTTGTAGTCGGTATGCAGTTCCGTCGGGCCCCCGCCGAGCGTCGTGGGCAACAGTAGCCAGTGGCCGAGAATCTTATGTACGGAGAGGTCTACCAGGTCCCAGTTGTTCGCCTGCTCAGCATACTGCAGATACATATTCACAATCTCATCGCGCTGACGGATGGCCTCAGCATTGTTTTCCAATCGTTTCGTGGCCAGCTTTTCGAACTTCGCCACGAGAATCAGGAACCCACAGAGCCGCACCTCATGCCAGCGGTTCATCAGCAGTGTCGGCACTTCGCTCAACGGGAAGTCCGTACCAGCCGCCTTGACCACCTCGCGTGTCTGAGGTACTTTCAGCCCCAGGAATTCATCACCAAAGCCATATTCGCCAGGGCCGGTCTTGAAGAACCCCATCAGTATCTTTCGCTGCTCATCATTGCGCAGCGACTCCATGTGTCCGATTATCTGTTGAGCGTTTGCGTTACGTGTCATATACATCTCCTTTTTCGGCTACAAAGGTAGTGATTATTTCACAAAAAAGTTTGGTTATGTCGTAAATAATGCGTATCTTTGCGCCATTATCAAAATAATGAAGTGTATGAAAAAGCTATTAACGGTATTAACAAGCCTGCTTCTTATGGTGACTTTCCATGCAGAGGCAGCTGATTTTGAGACGGCTAAGGACGCAGTAAAGAACATGGGTGTGGGTTGGAACCTGGGTAATACCCTCGATGCCTGCAGCGGAAGTGCACAAGGACTGGAATCGGAGACTTACTGGGGACAGCCCCAGACCAAGCCCGAACTCATGAAGATGATGAAGGAGGCCGGTTTCAGCGCCATCCGCGTCCCCGTGACATGGTACAACCACATGGATGCCGACGGCAAGGTGGATGAGGCTTGGATGAAGCGTGTGCATGAAATTGTGGACTATGTCATCAATCAGGGCCTGTACTGTATTGTGAACGTGCATCACGACACAGGCGACGGCAAGCAATGGCTGCATGCCAGCACGAAGACCTACAACACTAACAAGGCCAAGTTCGAATACCTGTGGCGGCAGATTGCTACGGAGTTCAGGGACTACGACCAGAAACTGCTCTTCGAGGCCTACAATGAGATGCTCGATGACGATAACCGATGGAACGAGCCCGCTACGCAGGATGGCTATGATGCCATTAATAAATATGCGAAGAGCTTTGTCTCAACCGTGCGTAATACGGGTGGCAATAATAAGAATCGCAACCTGGTAGTTAACGTCTATTCGGCCAGCAGTACCCCAAATGCGATGAAGGCTCTGGAACTGCCGGAAAGTTCAGGACATATCATTTTCCAGATGCACAGCTACCCTAACTGGCAGAATGAGACCAATGCCAAAAGGGAAATCGATAATCTGATCAGCAACATCAAGTCGAATCTGCTGAACAGGGCTCCTGTGATCATCGGAGAATATGCCACCTTCACCACATGGCCTTCTAATATAGACTATTATAATACTAATCGAAGTGTAGCCCTCTATGCCATGGACTATCTCATCAAGCAGGCAAAAATCGCAGGTATCGGCACGTTCTACTGGATGGGCCTCTCCGACGGATCTTCCCGTTCGCTACCTGTCTTCAACCAGGCAGATCTGGCAGAGACACTTATCAAGGCCTATTATGGCAGCACGGCAGGCTATAAGTTTCCCTCGACTTCAACCTCAGAAATCATTTACACCGTGAAATACAACGATGAGTGGTCGGAGGCCTTTCTCTATGGCGACTGGAATCGTACGACCGTGAAACTGAGTGACTATAAGGGTATCCGCGTGGAGATGATGGATGACAGCTATTCAGACAAACTGCAGATAAAAGTGTATGGCGACAAAATCAGTGGCACCACATTCAAAGAGCAATATATTCCGTTGGCTTCCGGTTCAGCGACCACAGAGGCGACCTTTGACGCATCTACACTCGGCTCTACATTTTGGGGAATCACGCTACAGACCTTCACTGGCGCACAGACGGCCAAGGTAAGGAAGGCTTCCCTCATCAAGGCTGATGGTTCTGAGATGGCTCTCACCGTGACGGCAGCCTGGGGATGCGAAGTGAGCTCAGAAACGGTGACAGGCATCCGACCGGTAAAAACCATGCAGACAGATGGTAACGTCTATGACCTCAAAGGCCAACGCGTGCAGAATCCTCAAAAAGGCATCTATATCAAAAACGGAAAGAAGTTCGTGAAATAAAGCGTATGAAGAAACTATTAACTGTTGTTGTCGGCCTGCTTATGATGGGAACAAGTCAGTTGTGTGCTCAGGACCAGAACTTCTGGATTTTCCTTTGCTTTGGACAGTCGAACATGGCGGGCATGGCTCCCATTGAGGAACAAGACCTGACGGTGAGCGACCGCTATCTTAGCATGGCGACGACTGATGGTGGTGACGGTCGCGTATTAGGCACCTGGCGAAAGGCCGTGCCGCCTCTCTGCCGCGCAGATGCCCACCTTGGACCAGTCGACTATTTCGGACGCACCCTGCTCGAAGCAGTGCCTGACAGCGTGCGTATCGGCGTTGTGTCGGTGGCTGTTGAGGGCTGTCCGATTACCTTCTACGACAAGGACAAGAACGCGCCCCTCATCGCCAAAGAGGATCGCGATTGGATGAATGGCATTCTGAATCAATATGGACGCGACCCATACGAGCGGTTACTCAGTATGGCGAAGATCGCTGCCAAGGACGGTGTCATCAAGGGTATTCTGCTACATCAGGGTGAAACGGATGCCTATAATGAGGAGTGGCAAAAGACGGTCAGGAAGATCTACTGCGATCTGCAGCAGACGCTTCAGTTCGATCCGGCGGCCGTTCCCCTGTTAGTCGGCGAGGTGGTGCGCGCAGAATACAATGGTGTCTGTGCCCATGCCAATCCCACCATCAACGATATTGCCAACCACTATCCCAATACTTACGTCGTGTCCTCTGAAGGCTGTCCTCCAGGCGACGACAATGTCCATTTCAGCAGCGAGGGCTACAGGNNTAACAAAAAGAAATAGTAAGAATCTCTATCGTCCTCAGATTTAATCCGCGAGGCTTTACATCATAAGAAATCGTTCATTGCATGTAAATATGTTGCAATGAACGATTTTTGTTAGCAATTGAAACATTATTTATTGTATGTATCCGGTTTTTACTGTACTTTTGCAGCAGAAAGTTCAAAACAACAAATGAATAACAGAATGAAAAAGGTAATGACAACAATCGTGGCTGCGGTGCTGATGGTGACATCTGCACAGGCTCAGGTGCAGCCAAGCGTGCTTGGTGAAAACCATGCTATGATGCGGGTTGAGCAAGGTAAAAAATACCTGTTGCTTCCCGTGCAGGAAAAAGAAGAGAACGCGCACATTGCCGTACTTAACAATCGCAATGAGATGGTAAAGCGACTAAACGTAAGATTAGCTGTGGATAAAGTTGATTATTATGTGCCGCTGGAATTGAAAAGTTGCAAACTGCTCGACATCACCTTTCAGGGTGACCGTCGTACAACAGGAGCCGTGAAGGATTTTGCATGCTGGAAGGAGATGAAGTATAGTAATACATTTGACACAACGAACCGCGAAAAGTACCGTCCTACATATCACCATACTCCTTTATATGGATGGATGAACGATCCTAATGGGATGTTCTACAAGGATGGCGTGTGGCATCTTTATTATCAGTATAATCCTTATGGTTCTCAATGGGAGAATATGACATGGGGACACTCCACATCGCGCGATCTCATCCATTGGGAAACACAGCCATTAGCAATTGAATCCGACTGGTTAGGTTCGATTTTCTCTGGTTCGTGTGTGACAAACGGCAACGAAGTAGTCGCTTTCTATACCTCGGCAGGACAGCATCAAGTGCAGTCGATGGCTGTATCAAAGGATGGCGGACAGACTTTCGAGAAATATAGTGGCAATCCCGTGCTGACAAGTGACGTGCCAGACTTCCGCGACCCAAAAGCTTTCTGGAATGAAGAGACCAAAGTCTGGAATCTGATCTTGGCTGCTGGTCAGGAGATGCGAATTTACTCTTCTAAGGACTTGAAAGCGTGGAAGTATGAGTCCTCATTTGGTAAGGAATATGGTAACCACGGAGGCGTATGGGAATGTCCAGACCTATTTAAGATTGATAAGAAGTGGGTATTATTATGCAACATTAACCCTGGCGGCCCATTTGGCGGAAGTGCTACACAGTATTTTATAGGCGACTTCGACGGCAGGAAATTCACCTGCGAGTCGATGCCGAAAGTAACAAAGTGGTTGGACTATGGCAAGGATCACTATGCAACGGTATCATTTTATAACGCTCCACAGAACCGTCGAGTAGTGCTGGCATGGATGTCANNTCGTCGGCAGCGTCAGATGTGTATAAGAGACAGCCACAGAACCGTCGAGTAGTGCTGGCATGGATGTCAAACTGGCAATATGCCAATCAGGTGCCTACAAAACAGTTCCGTAGCGCCAACTCCATCCCCCGTGATCTTGGTCTGTTTATGCATGGCGAGGAAACCTATGTAAGTGTGGTCCCCTCTGAGGAAATGCTTGCTGTGCGTGGCCAAAAAATTAAGAAGCCGACAGAGGCATGCGAGATAGTGGTAGACGTAAAAGGCTCCACAGAGATTACCCTATCGAATACCAAGGGTGAGCAGGTCGTTATGAACTATGACGCTCAGAAACAAACCTTCTCTATGGATCGTACAACGAGTGGCGATGTAAGTTTCAGCGAGGCATTCCCCTGCGTGACCACAGCCTCCACATACGGTAATATCCGCCAACTACGCATCTTTATCGACCGCTGTAGCATAGAGGCTTTTGACAGCGACGGTAAGGTGGCAATGACCAACCTCGTATTCCCGAATGAGCCTTATAATAATATAAAGGTAAGGGGCGGCAAAGCAACCATTTACGAAATCAATAAATAAAAATATCATCATGAGTAAAGTTAACAAACTCGCCCTCATCCCAGTGATGCTCTGCTTCTTCTGCATGGGCTTCGTGGATCTCGTGGGCATCGCCTCCAACTATGTGAAAGAAGATCTGGCTCTTAACGACTCTACAGCCAACATCTTCCCCTCACTTGTGTTCTTCTGGTTTCTTATCTTTAGTGTACCTACTGGTATGCTGATGAACAAGATCGGTCGTAAGAAAACCGTATTGCTCTCCCTCGGCGTGACGGTATTGTCTCTGCTGATTCCTCTCTTTGGCAACAACTTCGCCATTATGTTGATTTCATTCTCGCTATTGGGTATTGGCAACGCCCTCATGCAGACCTCGCTGAACCCGTTGGTATCGACGGTAATGGGTGGCGGCAATCTGGCATCGACACTCACCTTCGGACAGTTTATCAAGGCCATCGCTTCATTCCTGGCACCGTATTTGGCCATGTGGGGAGCTACACAAGTAATACCATCCTTCGGTTACGACTGGCGCATCCTCTTTGGGATTTATTTCGTAGTAGGCATCCTGGCTACGGCTCTGTTAGGTGTGACACCTATCGATGAGCCAAAGATAGAAGGAAAGGCATCGACCTTTGCAGAGTGTTTCAAGTTGTTGGGCACACCCATTGTTCTGCTATCCTTCTTTGGTATCATGTGCCACGTGGGTATTGATGTTGGTACTAACACCACAGCCCCGAAGATCCTGATGGAGCGTCTGGGCATGACCTTGAATGATGCCGCCTTTGCTACGAGCCTTTACTTCATCTTCCGTACCATCGGCTGTCTGACGGGTTCGTTCTTCCTTCGCGTGCTGCCCACACGTACTTTCTTCATCATCAGCGTTGTGATGATGGCCTTATCAATGTGTGGACTTTTCTTTGGAACAGAGAAATGGGTGCTCTATATAGCTATTGCATTGGTCGGCTATGGCAACTCAAACATATTCTCTATTTGCTTTGCACAGGCACTCACTTCTATGCCTGAGAAGCAGAACGAGGTCAGTGGTCTGATGATCATGGGACTCTTTGGTGGAACGGTATTCCCATTGTTAATGGGCTTTGCCAGTGATGCTATCGGACAGGCAGGTGCCGTACTGATCATGGCCCTTGGCGTTATTTACTTATTCACTTATATCAAACAACTTAAAACCGTAAAAGCATGAAACGTTATATCATTGGCCTCGGAGAGGCATTATGGGATGTACTTCCCGAAGGAAAGAAACTAGGTGGCGCTCCTGCCAACTTCGCTTATCACGCCGGACAATTCGGTCTTGACACCATTGCCATCAGTGCCTTAGGCGAGGATGCTTTGGCTGAGGAAACCATTGAGGCTCTGAAGGAGCATGGATTGAACCACCTGATGCCTCGTGTACCTTATCCTACTGGTACTGTACAGGTGACATTGGCCGAAGGAGGTATCCCCACATATGAAATCAAGGAAGGTGTGGCATGGGATAACATCCCTTATACCGATGAAATGGCAGAAATTGCCAGGAATGCACGTGCTGTCTGCTTCGGTTCTTTGGCCCAGCGCAATGCCGTTTCTCGTGAGAACATCCGCAAGTTCCTGGCTGACACCCCTGCCGACTGTTTGAAGATCTGTGACATCAACCTTCGTCAGCAATTCTATTCAAAAGAGGTGCTTGAAGATTCTTTCCGTCTTTGTAATATTCTGAAGATCAATGATGAGGAATTAGTAGTAGTGAATCGCATGTTTGGATACGAAAGGCTACGGGTCGGCGCGTCAGCGGGAATTGGGTTAGATATGCGCCAGACTTGCGAAAAGATGGTACAGGACTATGGGCTGAAGATGCTTGTGCTCACCTGTGGTACCAATGGGTCGTATGTCTTTACTGATGATGGGCTGACCTCATTCCAGGATACGCCGAAGGTTGAGGTGGCTGATACTGTCGGCGCAGGCGACTCATTCACGGGTTCCTTCTGTGCCTGCATTCTGAATGGCAAGTCCGTACAGGAGGCTCATAAGACAGCCGTCCAAGTGAGTGCTTTCGTCTGTACACAAAATGGTGCCATGCCCGTTATACCGGAAAGGCTACGGGTAGGCGAGCGCAGCTCGGGAATCAAGCTTAAAACTGTATAATCCCCGCCATGAGGTTCAGTTTAGCGCTGAACCTCTTTTTTATCCTTTGTTACATTTTTAGAGAAAAGTTTGGCAGTCTCGCAGAAAATCATTATCTTTGCCATGAAATTACTAACAACAACAATAAGCCAATGCGTAAGACCATACTTTACCTAATCGCTCTGATTGCAGCCTTCGCTTCTTGCTCAAAGAGTGAGAAGACTTACAGAATCGCAGTGTCGCAATGCTCTGAAGACATTTGGCGTGACAAATTGAATAATGAGTTGAAGATCGGTACATACTTCCACGATGATGTAGAATTGCGTTTTGCCTCTGCCGATGATAGCGACGAGAAGCAGATAGAGCAGATCCACCAGTTTGTCAATGACGGCATCGACCTGTTGATTGTTGCGCCGAATCAGGTAGCTACGGTCTCTCCAGCTATTGATGAGGTTTTTGACAAGGGCATTCCCGTTATTGTGTTTGATCGAAAGACCAATTCCCAGAAATATACGGCTTATATCGGAGCCGATAACTTCGAAATGGGTCGTATGATGGGCGAGTATATTGCCACACAACTCAAGGGTAAAGGGCGTGTGCTTGAAATCATGGGCTTAAAAGGCTCTTCACCTGCCATCGAGCGACATAATGGTTTTGTGAGTGCATTGAAAGCCTATCCTGGCATTACGCTTGTTGCCTCCTTGCAGGGTGACTGGACAGAAGAGAGTGCAGTCAAAGCCATTAAGGATTATCAAGGTGATCTCTCAAATATAGACTTTGTTTTCGGCCAAAACGACCGTATGGCTGTTGGCGCCTCAAAAGCCCTTTCATCTGATAACATTAAATACTGCGGCATTGACGGATTGCCAGGCGAAGGAAATGGTATAGCTTGCGTGCGTGACTCTCTTCTTGAGGCATCCTACATCTATCCAACCCATGGCGACGAAGTGCTCCAATTGGCGATAAATATATTGGAAGGCAAGCCTTATAAGAAGGACAACCCTTTGATGGCAGCACTCGTAACAAAAGATAATGCTAATGTTTTGTTGATGCAAAATGAAGAAATGGTGCGTCAAGGGGACAATCTCAACCAGTTGCATGAGCGTTCGGATCTCTATCTGAAACAACTTAGCGAACAAGGCATGGTATTGGCATTGGCCCTCGCATTCATCCTTCTATTACTGGTTTTGATTGTATTCATTTATCGCTACCATCTCCAGAAAGCCCGTATCCAAGAAGAACGTACTCAGATGGAACGAGAACAGCTGGACTTTTACACGCAAGTGAGTCATGAACTGCGTACACCGTTGACGCTGATTGAAGGACCACTGACACAATTAGCTGAGACCAAGGACATCAAAGAAGCCGGTGCCGAGGCTTCGGGACTCTTTGCCATCATCCAGCGTAACACTCACCAGTTGACTCAGCTAATTAATAAGATGCTAAACGTTCAGGCTACTGGTAGCATTGATGACCTGAATGCAAGCCAGCAAGAGGCAGCCTTTATAGAGTCGCCAACAAAAGCTGCCGAAGCAGAACAATCCCTTACTGACGATATGTCAACGGTGCTGATTGTCGACGACAATGCCGATATTCGCGCCTATCTCCGTACCATCCTGCAAGACAAATACCAAGTCAACGAGGCTGCTGATGGTCAGCAGGGTCTTGCCATAGCCAACGAGATTGTACCCGACTTGATTGTCTCCGATGTGATGATGCCGGTGATGAACGGTCTGGAATTCTGCCAGCGAGTCAAGAGCGGCACGGCGACCTCTCATATTCCTGTCATCCTTCTTACCGCACGAGCTTTAAGTCAGCACCAGATAGAAGGCTATGAGAGTGGTGCAGATGCCTATATCACTAAGCCTTTCTCAGCAGATCTGCTTTTGGCACGTATCGGTAATCTCTTGAAGAGTCGCCTCGTCCTTAAAAATCTGTTTAGTGTAGGGGCTAACAGTAACAACGAGGAAACAGACGAAGCTCCCCAAATCGTATTAAAGGAAGATACTTTCTTGCTTAAGTTCCGCGATTTCGTCGAGAAGAACATGGCCGACAGCGACCTTAGTGTTGAGACCGTTGGTGCCGAGCTTGGCCTTTCTCGCGTACAATTATATAGAAAAATAAAAGCCCTTACCGGGCAGTCGCCTGTAGAACTGCTTCGTACAGCCCGACTCCAAAAAGGTCGTGAACTACTTCAGACCACTAACAAGACCGTTTCAGAAGTGGCTTACGAAGTCGGCTTTACCGCCCCTTCTTATTTTACCAAATGCTTCAAGGACGAGTTTGGCATCAGTCCATCCGAAATGTAACAATTTGTGGGGAATGCAAGGAATGATAGAGCAATTTTTGTGGGGAATGGCAAAAATATAGCAAATAAATTTGTGGGGAATGGAATTTTTTAGCTATCTTTGCACCATAAAATAAAGAGTTTTATGGAAAAGAGACTATTCAAGAGAAAGATTTATGCCCATTTACTGAAGTGGAAACAGGAATCGGGAGGCAAGACAGCATTGCTTGTTGAAGGTGCACGCCGTGTGGGAAAATCGACTATCGTGGAAACTTTTGCAAGGAACGAATATGAGTCGTACTTGCTTATAGACTTCAACAAAGCATCGAAGACGATTAAGGATTTGTTCAACGACTTAATGGATCTGGATTACCTGTTTCTCTATCTCCAGACGACATATCACGTCACGCTGAAAGCGAGGAAATCTGTCATTATCTTCGATGAGGTACAGAAATGCCCGATGGCTCGTCAAGCTATAAAATATCTGGTGGAAGATGGACGGTACGACTACATCGAGACGGGCTCGCTCATCAGCATTAAGAAGAATACAGAAGGTATCACTATTCCCAGCGAGGAAGACCGCATTCAGATGAACCCGATGGACTTTGAGGAGTTCCGTTGGGCTTTGGGTGACGAGGCAACAGTTCCTTTGCTACGTAAGTTCTGGGAGCAACAGCACGGTCTCGGCCCTGCCCACAGAGAGATGGCGCGTAACCTGCGTCTGTATATGCTGGTGGGTGGCATGCCGCAGTCTGTGAATGCTTATCTCGATACTAATAACTTCAGCAAGGTTGATCAAGTGAAGCGGCGCATCCTGAAGCTGTATGAGGATGATTTCCTGAAGATTGACCCATCGGGGCGTGCGTCAGTCATGTTCCGCAGCATACCCGGTCAACTAAGTCGGAATGCTATCCGATATGTGCCTTATTCAGCAGTCGGAAAGGTGGATGACGACAAGATGACGGAACTGCTGAAAGACCTGGAGGATAGCAAGACGGTGAATATGTGCTACCATGTGAACGATCCACAAGTTGGTATGGGACTGACGAAGAATAAGGATCAGTTTAAGATGTTCGTTTGCGATACGGGACTTTTCATAACGCTGGCTTTTTGGGACAAGAGTTACACTGAGAATGTTATATACGAGAAGCTCTTAGCTGATAAACTGCCTGCAAATTTGGGATATGTCTATGAGAATCTGGTTGCTCAGATGCTGGTGGCTACGGGCAGTGAACTGTACTACCACACTTGGCCACGCGATGAGAAACATTACTATGAAATAGACTTCCTGTTGTCTCGCGGAGCCAAGATTTGCCCTTTGGAGGTAAAGTCATCGAGTAGTAAGACCCATGCTTCGCTTGACGAGTTCTGTCGCATTCATGCTTCCAGAATCTTGTGGCGCTATCTGGTGTATAACAAGGATTTTGCAAAAGACAAAGAGACAATCATGATGCCGGCATACCTGGTGCCGTTTTTGTAAAGGCCATAAATGGTGTCATCGATGATTTCCACTTTCAATCTCACAGTTAGCAAAAATCGTTCATTTCATCGCAAATATGTTACATTGAAACAAATTTGGGGTGCGATGAACGATATTTTAAATACCAACACATCTTTAGTTTGTACTTTTGCAGCAGTTAATTTAAGTACAAACCCAAAAAGTAACAAACAATGAAAGAAATGAAAAGACTGCTACTGAGCCTGACGCTCGCTCTTGTGAGTACAATAATGTACGCGCAAGCTGAGATTAGTGGTACTGTCGTCGACGCTACTGGCGAGACGGTCATCGGTGCCACGATTATGGAAAAAGGTACGTCGAATGGTACCATTACCGATTTCGACGGTAACTTCAAGATTAAAGTTGCAGTAGGAACGACACTCGTTATTTCCTATATCGGCTTTGAGACACAGGAACTGCCCGCCCAGAATGGTATGCAGGTGACACTGAAGGACAATGCCAAGGAATTGACAGAAATCGTGGTAACGGGTTATCAGACCCAGCGTAAGGCAGACCTTACCGGTTCTGTTTCAGTTGTAGAGACAAAAGACCTGAAGACATCATCAGACACCGACCCAATGCGAGCTCTGCAAGGTAAGGTGCCTGGTATGACTATTTCCAGTAATGGTTCTCCTGTAGGTGCAGGTACTGTTCGTATTCGTGGTATCGGTTCGTTCAATTCGTCGCAGGATCCCCTGTTTGTTATCGATGGTGTGCCCACAACGACGAACCTGAACACCCTGAACATGAATGATATCGAGTCTATGCAGGTGTTGAAGGATGCTGCTTCTGCTTCTATTTACGGAAGCCGTGCTGCTAACGGTGTCATCATCATTACTACCCGTAGTGGTAAGAAGGGTGACAAGGTAAAGGTTGATTTCTCTGCCAACCTGACTGCTCAGTTCTACAACTCTCAGACCATGATGAAGCTGGCTAATACTGCAGAGTATGCCACATCAATGGCTCAGGCTGCCATGAATGATGGTCTTGATCCAGAGCAGTATGCCAACAACTACGGATTGACTCTGAATGCCGCTTCCGGTACTCCAATCAGTGCCTATGACCCCGCTACAGGTCAGATGCGTAACTTTACGGTCAACGGTTTATATGACGGTTATATCAACTCAAAGCGCACCATGCGTTTCAGCGACACCGACTGGCTCGATGCGATTTCTCGCACAGGTTTCTCACAGAACTACGACCTGTCGCTATCTAATGCTACTGAAAAATCTTCTGCTCTTGTCTCTTTCGGCTACAAGAAAAACGCAGGAATTCTGAAATATACCGACTTTGAGAGTTTCTCAGGTCGTATCAACACCAGCTTCAAGGTAAACAAACTGATCACTGTGGGTGAGAATGCTACGATTACCTATTCTAATCAGGTTGACTGTCAGCCTTTGGAGAATGCTCTGAAGATGGCTCCTACAGTACCCCTTTATGAAGAGGACGGTGTTACTTTCTCAGGTCCTGTTGGTGGCATGAGCGATCGCCAGAATCCTCTGCGTGAGCTCTATCACAACCGCGACAACCGCTTGAAGATGTGGCGTATCTTTGGTAACGCATTCGTTAACATCGAACCCATCAAGGGGTTGCTGCTTCGTTCAAACTTCGGTCTCGACTTATGGTCAGAGAATATTCATAGTGTGACCTATACATGGCATTCGGATGTCGTTAACAACTCAACACCGTCAGCCAACATGGGTGCTAAAACCTCTACAAAGTGGACCTGGTCGAATACCGCCAACTACAATTTCAACCTTGGTGTAGACCATTCGTTTACAGTACTGGGCGGTATCGAACTCCACCGCGACATAGATGAGCACTCAAATGCCTATGCACAAATGTTTGCTCTTGAGAACTACGACTATATGTATCCCGATGCCGCTACAGGCACTCAGCGTGCAAGTGGAATACAAGAAGGCTACAATCTTGTATCATTCTTCGGTAAGGTTGACTATAACTGGAAAGACCTTCTGCTCGCTTCGTTCACGATTCGTCATGATGGTTCAAGCCGCTTCGGTGAGAATAACCGCTATGGTACCTTCCCCGCAGCCACGCTCGGTTATCGTATCTCCCAGCACCTCGGACAGAGTTGGATTGACGACTTGAAGATTCGTGCTTCTTGGGGACAGACTGGTAACCAGGCTATCTCTAACTACGCCCGCTACGGTCTCTATGCTGCTACTTACGGCGGCGGTCGCAATGAATCGACAGCCTACGACCTAGCGCTTCAGGGCAGCGGTATTTTCCCATCCGGTTTCCGTGCCACACAGGCTCAGAACAACGATCTGAAGTGGGAGACCACTGAGCAGTGGAATGCCGGTCTCGACTTCCGCTTCCTGGGTAGTTCCATCTATGGTACGTTCGATACCTATATTAAAAAGGTAAAGGATATGCTGATTAATCCTGCTTATCTTGGTTCGATGGGCGAGGGTGGAGCTTCATGGCTCAACGGTCCCAGCCTGCAGAACTGGGGTATGGAGTTTGCGCTCGGCTATCGTCACACTACCGAATACGGCCTGAAATATGACATCAATGGCAACATCGACTTTTATCGCTCAAAGGTGACCTATCTGCCTGAGACAACAACCGGTTCGTATGTTCACACAGCCAAGGAGAATCTCGTAGAGTCTGGTCGTCCTTATGGATCAATCGTAGGTTATGTGGTCGACGGACTGTTCCAGAGCCGTGAAGAGGTGCTGGCCAGTGGACAGGAGAACGCACGTGTAGGTGGTTTGAAGTATGCCGACCTCGATGGTAACGGACTCATCAACGAGCAGGATCAGACTTGGATCTTCAATCCTGTACCCAACTTCTCTTGGGGCCTGAATGTTGATCTCAGCTATAAGGACTTCGACTTTAATATGTTCTGGCAGGGCGTAGCTGGTCAGGATGTATACAACGACCAAAAGTTCCAGACCGACTTCTACAGCATTACGGATGCTGGTTCTAACAAGGGTAACCGCATGCTTGATGCGTGGACTACAGCAAACACCAGCAGTACTATTCCTGCCCTTACTACCAACAATGTCGGTAACGAGAATCGTACTTCTACCTACTTTGTTGAGAATGGCTCATACGCTAAGCTCCGTCAGGTACAGATCGGTTACAACCTACCCAAGAGCCTTATTGGCAAACTGAACATGACAAGTGCACGTATCTACATTTCTGGTCACAACCTGCTCACCATCAAGAGCGGCTCACTGACCTGCTCTGATCCTGAGAACCCTCGTTGGATGTATCCTAATAGCACAAGCCTGTCATTTGGAATCCAAACCTCATTTTAATTAAGAGTGAAGAATTAAGAATTAAGAAAAATAGAAGATTATGAAGACAATATATAAAGCAATCTGCGCAGGTCTGATCGTTTGCGGTACGCTGACTTCTTGCAACGATTTCATAGATGTAGAGCCTAAGGGTGTTATCAGCGAGGATTTGGCTATGAGTCAGCCCGATGAGATGGTAACCGCTGCCTATGCTAAGCTGGGCGATGACTGGTACACTTATCCATTCAATATGTGGCCTTATGGCGATGTGAGTAGTGACGATGCCATGAAGGGCGGTTCGGGAACCACCGATACCAACTATCATCCCGTAGAGGTATGGTCGACACTGACCGCTTCAACTCCCGACCACATGGATGAACTGTGGTACCACTTCTATTGTTCAATCAGCCGTTGCAATCGTGCACTGGTATCACTTGAGGAATATGGTGACGATAAATTAGGTGCAGCCACTAAAGCTATCCGTGAAGGTGAGGTTCGTTTCCTCCGTGCCCACTTCTACTTCAAGCTCGTGCAGCTCTGGAACCAGGTGCCCTGGGTTGATGAGGAGGTCTACAAGAACCACTCAGAGGAGCAGACTCCCAATAATGAGTTTACTCATCAGGAGCTCATGGAAAAGATTATTGCCGACTTCAAGGCTGCTTACGATGCACTGCCCGTTACACAGGCTGATGGTGGTCGTGCCAACAAGATTGCTGCAGCTGCTTATCTGGCAAAGTGTTATCTTACCCTGGCATGGGGCGATGGATATGAGGCTAGCACTGGCGTAAACCACATCAACAGCCAGTACATGCAGGAAGTATTGAAATATACTAAGGAGGTCGAGAATTCAAGCTACGGCTATTTGGAGGACTTTGGTGACATCTTCCTGCCTGAGTATAAAAATTCTAAGGAGAGTGTATTTGCTGTACAGCACTCTGATTATCAGGATGACAATACGCTCTACGGTCGTGGCAACTGGAGCAACATGCTGAATGGTTGCTGGGGTATCTGGTCATGCGGATGGGACTTCCATAAGCCCACACAGAATCTGGTGAACGCCTTCAAGACCAAGGACGGTCTTCCCATGTTTGACGATTATAACAAGGAGATAGCCTATCCTACCAACGGTGTACCCAATGCACAGAAATGGGATCCACGTCTCTTCCATACGGTTGGACTGCCTACCTTCCCATATAAGTATGAGGTGGAATATACGATGACGAAGGACAACTCCCGCACCCCCAACACCTATGGTTACTATGCCTCTCTGAAGGAAGTTCCTCAGCGCAGCAAGGGTGAGACCTACGATATGCCTTGGCAGGCTTTCGCCATGAACGATTACGTACTCCGTTATACTGATGTGATGCTGATGCGTGCAGAGGCCCTCATCGAGACTGGTTCACTGGAAGAGGCCCGTACCATTATCAATGACATTCGCCAGCGTGCCAAGAACTCTGTTGCTAAGCACATTGCATACGCTGCTGATCAGTGCGAGATTGCACTCTATCCGGCAAGCTATTTCAGCACAAAGGATCAGGCTCGTCAGTGCTTGCAGTGGGAGCGTCGTCTGGAGTTGGCTATGGAGAACGGCCGTTTCTTCGACCTCCGTCGCTGGGGTATCGCTTCTCAGACTCTGAATAACTTCTTTGAGGTAGAAAAGGATATGGTTTACGATGGACAGACCTATGCTCAGTACTATAAGGACGCTCACTTTACGCCTGCAAAGAACGAGTATTTCCCTCTGCCTTACATCCAGCTCTACTACGTACCTGGCCTTTACACTCAGAACAAGGGATATAATTAAGTGAAGAGTGAATAGTGAAAAGTGTAAAATTTGCTACCGCTCAGAATTAGTAACATAAAAAAGAAAAAACGATGAAAAAGATATCAATCATGATAATGGCGATGTTCGCACTTATCCTGACCGCTTGTCAGGATAAGGACATCGACCGCGAGGCAATGAAGCTTTCGGCTCCCGATGCCGCCCAGATCACAGGTTCGCTCTCTGGCGATGATTATACATGGACCTGGCCTGCACAAAACGGTCAGATGCAGGTTGTCATCTACCGCAACGGTACGCTTTCTGCAAGCGAGACCGTCAGTGGCAATAGCTTCACCCAGAAGAACGTGCCAACTAATGTGCCATTTGAATATGTGTTTAAACTCACTGATGGCACCAATTTCTCCACTGGCGTGATAAAGAACTATCTGCGCGAAGGAGCTACTACTATCAATGGTGTACAGATGAGTCAGGTAGACAAGGCAGGTGGCTACGATGCCCTTGTTGAGTGGAACAAGGCTGCCGATGCTTCTAGCATTCTCTTCACTGCCACCAATGGCAAGAAGACCATCAACGAGACCCTGAGCGGATCAGCTACCAGCTATGTTATCAGCGATGTTGAGACTGGTGACACATGGGAAGTAACATTGGTTGCCCAAAACGAAAAGGGTACTTCTCTTTCTACCAAGTCAAGTTTGCGTATCGGTAAGACCGCCATCGGTTTCCTGAGCGTATATGCTACACCTGAGGAACTTATTGAGAATGGTGACGATGACGAGGCTTCTGCTTGGCTGTGGCTGCATGAAACCTATCCGACGGCTCAGTATCTGTATTTCGGTGATATCAAGAGCATCGACGATGTTGATCCGTATCGTGTACTTTTCTGGCTGCGTGATCTTGAGGGAGTTGGCGAAGGTGAAGTATTTGCTATGCCAGAGATTGTAGAGGCTGCTACACCATTTATCAAGGAGTGGTATAAGGAAGGTGGAAGCCTGCTGCTGTGGAGTCATGCTACAGTTTATGCCGGACATCTCGGCCGTATCAGTCTTGACGAGATGAAGAGTAACGACCGTGCTATCGGAACAGGCTTTGGAGGTATCAACAACGATGTATGGCGCATGGCCGTAGAGCTCTATCCTGATCATAAGTTCAAGAAGGACCACTCTACACATCCTATCTATAAGGGACTGGAGATTGAGACCAATGCAGACACCAAGCTCATCGCCTTCAAGGGTCCAGGTTGGACTGAAGACCACAACTGTCTGTTCTTCAATCTGCCATCGCTGTGGACAGGTATCGGCAATACCGAGGAGGCTTGCTACACACAGTGCACCCAGACCTACGGCATATATCCACTCGGCACATGGGACAGCCAGATATGGTGGGTTAGCCAGATGAACGTATGGGAGGCTCAGCAGGGCAATACCGAATTCAAGGGCACACTGCTCTGCATCGGTAACGGTGGCTGCGAGTTCTCGATGAAGAATGCCGACGGTACTCCTGACAAGAGTGCTCATCCAAAGAACAATATCTATCAGGACAATGTCCTTACACTCGCCAAGAACTCTCTTGAATATCTGAAGACAAGATAATTATACTTGAGTTAGCTAATAGAGTTAGTAATGAAAAGGAATTATTTCTTTTTACTCACATTGGTAGCCGTCGCGATGGCGGCTACCTTTGCCAGTTGCTCGAAGGATGACCACAAACAAGATTACAATCCCTTGATTGACGATCCGAAGCCTGAACAGCCTGAAACGCCTAATGATCCGAATACTCAGATTGGTCGCAATGAATTATATCGGCCGCAGATACACTTTACCCCTGCAAAGAACTGGATGAACGATCCCAATGGAATGGTGTTTGTTGATGGTACTTATCACCTCTTCTATCAGTATAATCCGCAAGGCAACGACTGGGGAAATATGTCGTGGGGACATGCCACTTCTACCGACCTCATCCACTGGACAGAGCAAGCTGTTGCTTTGACTCGCGATGAGTTAGGTGATATTTTCTCTGGTTCTGCTGTTATCGACAAAGATAACACGGCAGGTTTCGGAGCCAATGCCATGGTGGCTCTTTACACCTCTGCTGATGGCAAACAGCAGCAAAGCCTTGCATATAGCAGTGATGGCGGTAAGAACTTTACACGTTATACAGGAAATCCTGTTATCAAAAACGATGATGACAACTTGCGTGACCCCAAAGTGTTCTGGCACGAGGACAGCAAGCAGTGGGTGATGGCACTGGCTAAAGGTTGGAAGATGGGGGTTGAGCTCTATGGTTCAAAAGACCTCAAGACCTGGAGCCACCTCAGCACCTTCTTTGTACCACTGGAGGGTCGTCCTAGTCTACAGTGGGAGTGTCCCGATTTGATTCAGTTTGGCAACAAGTGGGTGATGATTGTCAGCGTAAATCCTGGTGGTCCTATCCTTGGTTCAGGCACAATGTACTTCGTTGGCGATTTTGATGGCAAGACGTTTACTGCCGACAACCTGGGTTATCCGCTTTGGCTTGACTACGGTATGGACAACTACGCAGGAGTAACTTGGAGTAATACTGGCGATCGCAGAATCATGATAGGTTGGATGAACAACTGGTCGTATTCAGGTGACATTCCGTGTTCGCCTTGGCGCTCAGCTATGACATTGCCTCGCGAATTGAAGCTCATTGAGTATGATGGCAAGCCACTACTGGCAAGTACCGTTGTAAGCGAGATAGACAAGATTGCCGATGCTTGGCAGACGGCAGGTGCTAGTCTTGACGTAAAAGACGCCTACCAGTTGCGCATAACACTCAATCTCGACAAGAACTCTACCATCATACTTAGCAACAGTTCCGACGAGAAGTTTGTGCTCGATGTAAATGCCTCTGACCGCATTGCTACTGTTCATCGCACCTCAGCTACAGGGCAGACCAGCTTTAATGGCACGTTCTCTGTACCTTCCATGCGTGCTCCGCTTAACACTGTTGGCAACACCGTTACGCTCAACCTCTTTGTTGATCAATCATCAATAGAGATCTTTACACAAGATGGCTCAATGTCTATGACCAACCTCGTGTTCCCAAAGTCCATCTACAATAGTTTGACCATCTCTGGTGCATCTTATGAAGCACAAGTGCGTCAACTGAAAACAATTTGGAAATAACTAAAGTACGAGAAAGGTTCTCATAATAATCGTTCAATGCTAACAATTTTGTTGCGGTGAACGATTTTTGTTAATCATTGAAACATATCTTATCGTGGTTAAAGGTAATTCGTTGTACTTTTGCACCAGAGTTTTTAATCATACATTGGTTAGTTGTTAGTAGTAATAGTTTTAGGTTAATTAGTTAGTAATTGGTTTTGAAAAGGCGCGGCTCGTGATGAGTCGCGCCTTCTTGATTCTCATGAACGTTTACTTCGGCTGAAGGCTCTGGCGGTACTCGCTGGGTGACTGGCCAAGGTGCTTGATGCAGTAGCTCACGATGAAGGCTGTGCGCTCGCTGTGGGTATCGGTAGCATCACGGTGAGCAGCGACATCGACAGGATGGTAGCCGTCACCTTCTTAGAAAGGCTACGGGTAAGCGAGCCCTGCTCGGGAATGACGTTAATCTGTTCCATAAAATTTGTGGAGTTCTTGCGCCCTTTCAGTAGCAAGCGGCGTTGCCGAGCGTCAGCTCTACCAAGCTATAGAGTCATTGTTCAAAATCGGCCGCAAAGGTACGCAAAAATCATTTTAAAAAACCATTTCTGCATCTTAAAAAATCCA
>LXOW01234935.1_pt1 | contig 21717 bp, 22 predicted proteins | sample 1368591 | NCBI WGS metagenome assembly LXOW01 (sample SAMN04884650, study PRJNA319009) | bovine gut metagenome | isolation source: Cow rumen | host: Bos taurus | place: Italy: Legnaro (PD) | collected 2014-07-09
ACGAAGCCATTGCAGGAGAGGAACTGGGCATGATCCGTTTCGGCTCGCGCGTTGATGTCTTTGTGCCTTTGGATGCTGATGTTAAGGTGAAGATGGGTGGTAGGACTACTGGCAAAGAAACGGTGTTGGCGACGCTGAAATAAATCCTGTTATTGATTCTCAAGCCAACGCTAAATGAAGACGTTATATACATTGTAGGATACGCCTTCAAGGGTTGAATTGGCAAGTATCTTCAATTCAGAAATACTACTTTTTTGTATTATACAAAATAGATAGTGAAAAAGCTAGTGAAGTTGTGGAGTATAGCTTCTCATAAAGAATCTACCTAAATGCATTATAGAATATGCATTTTATTTGCGATAACTATCACCTTGTATCATACTATATGAATAATAGTCTCCGAAATAAGACGCTTGTTCATACCAATAATACGCTTTTTTGACGTTTCTAGCGCAACCAACTCCGTCTTTATAATGATCGGCAAGACGCATCATGGCCAATACATTCCCTATCTCCGCTGCTTTCTGATACAGTTGATTCGCTTTCCTCGTTTTGCCGCTAAATTCTAATTCAAGAGCTTCACGATAGATTTCCATTGAGTTCTCCACAGTACTACTATCAACATAATCAAAACTTTTCAAGCTGAAAGACGAGTCTTTTTGCGTACTGAAACATCCAATAATAGCTTTGTCCGAATATGGATTATCCACTCTGAAAACAAAGAAATTGTATTCTTTAGGAAAATCTAAAACAAGCACATATTGAGCACCATCTTTTCGATAGTTGGGTTCCATGGGAACATTAAAGAAATCATCGGGGATACTTGTTGGTTCTGTTTCCAATGAATCTTTCATGAAGGTTACAGTTCGGTCTGGACCAATGGGAAGCTCCATATACATGGTAACTGTTTCTTGGGCAGTTGAATTAATAGTCGTCAAGCCTAATAAGCTTATTAGTAATAAGGTTGCCTTTTTCATATCAAATGTTTTACCAATTATCATTATAAAGCATTAAATTCATTCCCGTCCAAGTGGATGTATCCCAATTATCTTCGTCTTTGTACCTCATATATCTGTCATAATTTATCGATCGCTGTCTATACATAATAAAGTGAATTGCTCCGTCTTCCAATGTGAGAGTATAGTACCAAGTTAAGTCACAATATTCGTCAATTTTGCCATCAGAATAAAAAGGTCTTTTTTGTTCAGATGCTTGTAGCCACATCCTATTACCTTCTATTCTTGTAATGGTAAATTTTGGGTGGTATTTGTTATAGTTAGAGTCGTTCACTTTTATTGTTTTCGCCCGAACGGAATAATTATCTCCGTTATTAGCTATTCTGAATACTAATCGATAATCCGTGTATTTCACTTCTTGTATATTACCTTTAGTATCTTTTGTGGAGTTGGTTGCATCCCAATCCACATCATTATAGGTTTCTGAGATCCATTCACCCACCCAAGGGTCGACTTCTTGTGCTGAAAGTGAAATTGTTAAACCCAACAATGCCAAACATAGTAATAATAACTTGTTTTTCATGGTTATGCTTTTTAGTTGTTACCAATCGTCATCATCTTTATACAAAGCAACCCTACTGCTTGTAGGATATAGGTTTTTCTTTTCGTATTGTGAAACAATATTCCCATTCCTATCATATTGTTTGCAAACTTCTCTCCCACCGTCATAATACAGTATTCCATTGTTTAAAGTGACCGAAACGTATGAGATGCAATGAATATAAGCTATCTTGATACCTTTTTCTGAACCCCATCCGTAACCACCGTTATCATCTTTCCCCCAATCCCAATACCAGCTAATCTTATTTTGCGTTACGTTTTGAATAATACATTCTGGAGCATAAACATAGTCCGAGGACCCATCTGCCAATCTATCCTTTATCCGAATAATATAGTTATCATCCACTTTTTTTATTCGAATATACAATTTGTAGTCGGCAGTGATGGTTCGATCCTCTGTGGGATGCATCTTGCTCCCTTCGAAAACGCCAACCCAATCGCCACATATTTCGCATTCCTGTGCACGTAATTGAATTGAAAACAAAGAACAGAAAACTGCTATTATTAGTAGACCCTTTTTCATATTTCTATGATTGTTACATCAAATTGGGTGCGAAACTCCTCTGTCTCGCACCCAAATTATGGTTTAGTCTTTATAGATTTTCCCACAACTTTTGCACACATATCCGCTTTTCCACTCATAATCTTTACCCGACCCTTTGCAATTCGTACATGTTTCACTGCCATAAGTTCCCGTTCCTTTGCAAAGGCTACATGTTATGTATTCTTTGTAAGCTTTGGCAGTCCATTCCAATTTGCCGCCACAGCTACATTCTCTGCCTTCTGTATCTGGAACAGCCTTCAATCCCACTGGTTGGTGTTTTAACAAATCCCCCATTCGCTCAATATTAACAATGTGGTCAGAAAGCGGTGATTTGGCTTCTGTTGTTAGGTCTACAGACACTGCTCCTAGAGAAAGCATTGGCGGGGTCAAATTAGATGATTGTTGGGCTTGGGTATTCGCTTTTGTTACAGTTTGGGTGGCTTCATACCCAATGGCGGGTGCTGATTTAGCCATGGCACGAAGAATTGGTCTTTGTGCGCAAACGGTAGCTGTTGTAAACGCAATAACTGCAATTGTCAAAATGAATCTTTTCATGTTCTTGAATTGTTAGAGGTTTTACGAATTATTCACTTCGCAAAATTATCCCTAATAAGAGTATTGGTAAAGGTTTTACTATCCTCGTTTTGGGGATATTATGTCTCCAAAATGGAGACACTATTCTTTCATCCTATTGCTGATATCCAAAAAGAAATCATGATCAAGAACTTTTGAGGCGCGGGCGATGATTTCGCTGTTGAGATCCGACTTTTCAAACATCTTGTATATGTTCGTGCGGTTACAATGCATCTTTTCAGCGAACCATTTCACCGTCCGCCCTTGCTCATCGAAAACCGCTTTAATGATATGTCCTACATGAAAATCAGCCATCTGTGTACAAAAATATCGTGAACTTCTGTTTGAAGTGGAGGTTCTGGAATACCCTTTATCACAACAAGAAAGCCCACGATATATACACGCGGGCGATCCACTTTCTTGGTGATAAAGATGAAATTTTCCAGATTTCCACCTCACAAAGAAAAGCGAAAACGCCTTTTTACTATTTATGATGTTAGTCTGTTATTGCTTCATTCAGAGTTAGTTAATTAGACTAAAGGTTTGTATATGCAAAAGTAACAATTCTAATTGAATTGGCAATCAAAGAATCTTCATTATTTCTATTAGGCTCCGTACTTCAAAAGTCCTTTCCCCTTTCTCCTCTTTTCCGCTTGGATTGAAAAAGATTTGGTCTATGCCCGCGGCACGCGCCCCATCAATGTCGACGGCCATTTCGTCGCCGATGACGATGCTTTCATCTGCGGTGGCGTTGGCTTTGCGCAAGGCATAATAGAAAATCTCAGGGTTGGGCTTCTTTACGCCGACTTCCTCTGAAACGGTCAAGGTCTCAAAATAAGGCTCCAAGCCCGAGCCACTCAGTTTGGTATGCTGCACCTCTTGGAAACCGTTGGTGATTAGATGCAGATGGTATTTCGGCTTCAGATAATCCAGCAATTCCATCGTTCCAGGTACGAGCTTGACGATGCGTGGAGACCAATAAACATAGTCTTCGCTGAGGTGGTCGGCCAACTCAACATCATGGATGCCGTAATGTTCAAGAGGTCTCAGGAAACGAGTGCGGTTGAGGTCGTCTTTGGTGATTTTGTTCTCACGGTACAGTTCCCATAGACGTTCGTTTAGCGGATGATATACCTCGTGGAACTCATGTGCGCTTGGGATACCGAGACTTTTCAGATTGTATTTCTCGTAAATGCGCTCAAAAGCCACTTCGGCGGCAGCATCGAAATCCCATAGCGTACGATCCAAATCGAAGAAGATGTGTTTGTACTTTTTCATCGGGATAGCATTTGTCGTTGCCACTCAAACAATGCCACTGCTGCAGCATGGCTCACATTGAGCGAGCGGGTGGGGCCGGGAACAGGGATGTAGACTACCATATTGCATTGGGCCAGCAACTCGTCGCTGAGGCCGTTACGCTCACTGCCAACGATGAAAGCAACATCTTCTGGTAGCTCGGTATCGTAGATGCAGGTGGCGTTGTCGGAGGTCTCAATGGCGACGATGGCCTTGCCTTCGGGGACGATGTTGCGCAGGTCGCTTTCCTCGCTGAAATACCAATGGATGTTGTCGCGGCTGGAGGCAGCAGCACGACGCACCTTGCCCAAGCGATGTTCGTCTTCCTTGCCCAAGAAACAGACCTCTGTGGCCCCGATGTTGTCGGCCAAACGTATCATGGCCCCGATGTTGTCGGGCGTCATCAGATGGTCGGCGATGACCATGGGGTGAGGCACACGCTCGAAGAGATGTTCAGGCGTGAGTCCTGCGAACAAGTCGTTGGATTTCAGATAAGCCATAACCGCAAGTCAGGGGTGTAGCGCGTGTCAATCCACGTTGCCATGCAAGTAGGAGTTCTCTCCGCTGATGCCGTTTTTGGAGGTGGAATAGTTCGACAGGTCGTTGTCGTCAGTATGGTTGATATCGACATTGCGACGCAGGTAGGCGGGCTGGTTTTCAAGCTCTTCCAAACCTTTTGCCGTCCTAAAGTTCATGCTCAAGGCGCGCAGACGCTGTTTCTTCAGCTCTTCCTTCGGGTCGATGGTCTTGATTTTCTTGGCTTCAATGACAGCCACTTCCTGTTCTGCCTTCGTCTCGACTTCTTCTCTTGTAATGAAGCGTGAGGTAATTTCAAAGCCTTCGTCGTCACCGCCGTTGGAGCGGAACGGGTTGTCGAAGACCCTGACGACAGGTCGTTCTTCTTCATAACGCGTCACAGGCTGCGTGTCTTGTGAGGGAGCTATCGGCGTTGCTTCCACGGTGGGCTCAAAGAGCGGCTCATCGTCTTCGACGGCAGGTGCTTCTTCTTTGGCCTCGGGAGCCTCTTCCACGACTGCTGGCGTTTCCTCTATAGGCTCCTCAAACGAGAACAGGTTATGAACGGTTTTTTCCTCAGGTTTCACTTCGGGTTTCACTTCAGGCTTTTCTTCCTTGGTGATGACACTTTCCACCTCGGTTGCTGCAATGGTACCCACGGCGGCGCCTGCGGGAGCTACTGGAGCCTCTTTTGCCTCGTTTTTCACTTCTCCGTTTAGGTCGTATACTTTTCTCGGCTGGGTTGAAGCTTGTTTCTCGTTGATTACTGTATTGTAGGGCTTGGCATCATGGTTGAAGCCGGTGGCAATCAGGGTTACACTGAGGGCTTCGCCGAGGCTTTCGTCGGTGCCATTACCCCAGATGACATCGGAGTTGTTGCCGCAGGCATTTTGGGCGATTTCGAGGATTTCGTCGACTTCGTCCAATGAGACCTCGTTGGTGCCAGAGGTAATGTAAAGCAGGATATTTTTCGCGCCTTCGATGTTCGAGTCATTGAGCAAGGGCGAGTGGATGGCATCCTTTATGGCCTTCTCGGCACGGTTCTCGCCTTCAGCGGTACCCGAGCCCATGATGGCCTTGCCACTGTCCTTCATCACCGTCTTCACGTCCTCGAAGTCGACGTTGACATAGCCAGGCACAGTGATGATTTCCGCGATGCCACGCGCTGCCGTTGCCAATACATCGTCAGCCTTTTTGAAGGCTTCGGAGAGCTTCATGTTGCCATATTGGTCGCGGAGTTTGTCGGTGCTGATGAGGATAAGGGTGTCGACGCACTTTTTGAGTTCCTCGATGCCCGACAAGGCCTGCAACTTACGGCGACGGCCTTCACGTTCCATCGGCATGGTGACGATGCCCACAGTGAGGATACCTTTCTCCTTGGCCAGCTTGGCCACAACAGGTGCCGCACCCGTGCCCGTGCCGCCACCCATACCAGCGGTGACGAACAGCATCTTGGTGTCGTCATCCAGTAGGGCCTCGATCTCATCGCGGCTCATCTCAGCAGCTTCACGGCCGATGTTGGGGTCGTTGCCGGCACCGAGTTCACGCTTGCCGAGGTGGACGGTGGTCTTGACGTTGCTCTTCAGCAGGGCTTGGTGGTCGGTGTTGCAAAGGATGAAGTCGACGCCTTGGATACCTTCTTCCATCATGTGGTTGACGGCATTGCCGCCGCCGCCGCCTACACCGACGACTTTGATATAGTTAGGCTTGTCTGCATCAACGAGTTTGAACATCTCATTGCTGTCGTTATTGTAATTGGTGTAATCTTGTGCCATGGTATTAGGGTTTTCAGCAGTTATTCAATGTCTTCTGGGACAAAGATTTGGGATAATGTTGCTACGATGTTCGATACGCTGAACTTCTTTTTCTTGTCCTTCTTGGAGCTTGTCTGGGCTTTCTCTTCAGCCGTTTCGTCGGTCTCGGTGTTATCATTGGTGTCGTCTTGCGGCAAGGGGAGCGGGCTTGCCTTCGCTTTGGACGCGTTCAGGAATTCCTCGTGTTCCATGTGATTGATGGCTTCGATGACGAGGCCGATGCCTGTGGAATACATCGGGCTTGCCATTTCCTTCATCGTGTTCTTGTTGAGGTGTTCGTTAGGGTAGCCGATGCGCACTTCCAGTCCGGTCTTGAACTCGGCCAGTTGTTGGATGTGTTTCATCAAGGCGCCGCCGCCAGTGAGCACGATACCTGCTATGAGTTGGTTTTCGGATTTCGCTTTCTGGATTTCGTAGTTGACCAGTTCGAAGATCTCCTCCAGACGAGCTTGGATGATATGCGCCAAGTTCTTGAAAGAGATTTCCTTGGGGTCTCTTCCACGGATGCCGGGGATGGAGACCACTTCGTCGTCGCGGTTTTCGCTGGCCAGCGCCGAACCGAATTTTACCTTCACCTCTTCGGCGTAATGCTTGATGATAGAACATCCCGTGCAGATGTCCTCGGTGATGATGTTGCCGCCAAACGGAATCACTGCGGTGTGTTGGATCTTCTTGTTCTTGAAGATGGCGATGTCGGTGGTGCCGCCGCCAATGTCGACGAGAACCACGCCTGCGTCCTTCTCCTCTTCGTCGAGCACGGCCTGTGCCGAGGCGATAGGCTCAAGGATCATGTAGTCCATCTCCAAGCCAGCGCTTTGGATGCATTTCACGATGTTTTTGGCCGCTGAGGTCTGTCCGATAATGACATGGAAGTTGGCTTCGATTTTGTTGCCCAGCATGCCCACGGGGTTGGAGGCCGCCTCGCCGTCGACGTAGGTGTCTTGACGGATGACGTCAATGATCTCCTCGCCGGGAGTCATGTTGATTTTAAAGGTGTCGTTGCGCAGGCGTTCCAGCTCGGCCTCGGTGATTTCTGTCTCGTGGTTGTCGCGCATCAACACGCCACGGTGTTGCAGGCTCTTGATGTGCTGGCCAGCAATGCCGACGCTGACGCGGTTGATTTCCACGCCTGACTGTTCCTCCGCTTGCTTGACAGCCGTCTTGATAGCTTCAACGGTGTCGAAGATGTTGGTGACGACGCCTCTGCGCACGCCTGTGGAGATGGTTTTTCCGTAACCGAGAATTTCAATTTTCCCGTTTTCCGCTTTCTGGCCCACGATGCAGGCCACTTTGGTGGTGCCGATGTCTAATCCGACGATGATTTTTCCTTCACTCATAGCATTATCGTTTTGTACAGACAATTTGATTTTTATATTGCAGGTTTATGGTTTTCATGTTTTGCGTCTCCATCCGGTTGAGCCTCTGTTTCATAAAGGTTTCCAAGCGATACAGCTTGTCGGCGGCGAGACAGGTGTCGCCCACGATGACGCGGGCATCGAGGCCTTTGACGGTGAGTTCGAATTCGTTCTTGGCATTGCAGTACAACTGACCGACGCAGTTCTCGATGAACGGATTGGCCTTGATGACTTTGTGCCAATACAAGGCGTTGATGACGTTGCGGTCGCTGTCGAGTGTGTCGCAAAGGATGTATGTGGCCGTGTCGCCAGGCAGGTTAAGATTACCGCTGGCAACCAGCACGTATGGCGTGTAGTTGCTGCATGACGGTACTACTACGCCTTCGTCGGTGATGTACGCCGAACGGCCGTTATTGCCGAAGACCCTAAGTTTAGGTTCATATTCTTTGAAGCTGACATTCAGGTTGCCATCAAGGCCGATGTGAGCGGCATTGCTTTCAATCCAAGGGTTGGCGTCAAGGCTTTTCTGGATCTTGACCATGTCGACGGTGCCGATTTTTTTGGTCCGACCATATTCTTCACAATAGCTCTCGATTTCTTTTTGCAGCACGCTTTTTCTCACAAAGCCGCTGTCGCTTGCAAGAAGCAAGTTGACTGCTTTTATGGGTGTGTTGAGGTAGTGCTCTCTTGCGAAGATGAACAAAACGACAATCGCAGCGGCTGTAATTACCCACAATGTTATGCTCAATATTTTATTTACCATGTCTTTATCAGTTTTTCGAGAGGTTCAACAAAACGGTCGATGTCGCCGGCACCCATCGTCACTAGGAGTTCGGGCTTTTCGCTGTCAATCAGGCTGATGAGTTCGGCTTTTGTGCAGGTTCTCTTGTTTTCCATCTTGACCTTGTCCAACAAGGCTTGTGAGGTGATGCCTTCGATAGGCAATTCTCTTGCGGGATAGATGTCCAACAGGATAAGTTCGTCGGACAAGGCCAAAACGGATGCGAATTCATCCATGAAATCGCGTGTGCGGCTGAAAAGGTGGGGCTGGAAGACCAGCGTGAGGCGTTTCTCGGGGAAGGAGGCCTTGACTGCTGTCAGGCAGGAACGTATTTCCTCGGGATGGTGTGCGTAATCGTCTATATAGTAGTGTTTTTGGTTGTTGACACGGATGTCGAAACGGCGCTTCACACCTTTGAAGGTAGTCAAAGCCTTGGCGATAGTCTCGGCGTCGAGACCGATTTGTCTGGCAGCGATGAAGGCGGCGGTGGCGTTCAGCACGTTGTGGTTGCCCGCCATGGGAAGACGTACCTCGGTCTTGCAGCCTTCGCCAACGATGACGAAATCGGTGATGCCTTTCTCCGACTTAATAATTTCGGCGCGGTAGTCGCAGCCGTCGCCGAAGCCGAAGCGGATGCCGCGGTCGGTGTTGACGGCCAAACCTTCCTTGACGATGACCTTGCCCTCGGTAAGTTGGGCGAAGTCGTTGAAGCTCTGCACCAAATGTTGTCTGTCACCATAGATGTCGAGGTGGTCGGCATCAATGGAGTTGATGATGCTGACGTTGGGGTGGAGGCGCAGGAAGGAGCGGTCGAACTCATCGGCCTCCACGACCATGATGCTGTCTTTGCCTTGGCCCAACAGCAGGTTGCTGTCGAAGTTGTTGGCGATGCCGCCGATGAAGGCGGTGGTGTCTTTGCCACAAGCGTTGAGGATGTGGGCAACCATGGCCGTGGTGGTCGTCTTGCCATGCGTACCGGCGATGGCAATGGTAAAATGTTGCTCCGAGACCAGGCCCAAGGCCTCGGAGCGTTTCATAATCTTTATATTGTTTTGTCTTAGGGTTTCAAATTCTTTCAGGTTTTGCGGGACTGCGGGCGTGTACACCACGAAATCGATGTGGGCAGGCAACAGGGCCGGGTTGTCTTCATAGTGGATGGCCATGCCTTCGTTTTCAAGCTGAAGGGTGAGCGGGGAAGGGGTACGGTCGTAGCCAGCCACGGTGTAGCCATGGCTGTGGTAGTAGCGGGCCAGGGCGCTCATGCCGATGCCGCCGATACCTAACATGTAAATCGTATGTCCTTCTCCGTTGTTCATTATATGGTTTGGTTTTGCGGCTGCCACGGTGTGACAGACCTACATCTCTTAACTTATTGCTTTGATAATTTGGTCAACAATGTCATCCGCAGCGTTCGGGCGAGCGAATTTGCCGATGTTGGTGCTCATCTTTGTCTGTAATGCTTTGTCGTCTTTCAGGCGGAACAGCGTCGGGATGAGGTCTTTCTCCGTGTCGGCGTTACGTACCATAATGGCGGCTTCGGCGTCGACAAGTTGTTGGGCGTTTTTGGTCTGGTGGTCTTCGGCTGCAGTGGGCAGCGGCACGAAGATGACAGGCTTCTGCACCAAGGCCAGCTCTGAAATCGACATGGCACCGGCGCGTGAGATGACGACGTCGGCCAAGCCGTAGGCTAAGTCCATGCGCTCGATGAAGACGGTAGGCTTCACTTGGTTTTCAAGTCCCAAGGCCTTGACTTCTTCTTGTGCCTGCGTGATGTAGGTCTTGCCAGTCTGCCAGATGAGCTGCAGGTCGCTGTCCTTGAAGGCGGCGAGCTGTGCGCTGATGCCTTTGTTGATGCCCAAGGCACCTTGGCTGCCCCCGACGAGCAGGGCGACGGGCTTATTAGGGTTGAGGTTGAAGAACGCGGCGGCTTCCTCATGGGTGCCGTTGAGGGTGATGTTGGCCCTCAAGGGGTTGCCGGTGAAGTGTATCTTTTCGGCAGGGAACCATTGGTCAAGGTGGTCGTAGGCCACGCAGATGGCCTTGGCTTTTTGGCCCACGTTGCGGTTAGTCTTGCCAGGATAGGAGTTCTGCTCCTGGATGATAGTCGGGATGCCAAGCCAGTTGGCGGCTTTCAGCGTGGGACCACTGGCGAAACCACCCACTCCGATGACGGCATCGGGTTGGAATCGCTTCAAGATGCGGCGAGCTTTCGTCAGGCTGCTGGCGAGCTTGAACGGCAGGCTCAGCACCGACAGGTCCTTGGTGAAGCCGCTGATCCACAAGCCTTCTATCGGGTAGCCGGCTTTGGGCACGCGTTCCATCTCCATGCGGCCTTGGGCACCGATAAACAGGATGTCGGCCTTGGGAAATCTGCGTTTCAAGGCATCGGCGATGGCGATGGCNNTCAAGTTCTCTTTCATTTTGTGTGGTTTCTGTTGTCTCTATAATAGCTTGTATCTCTTGTTCTTCGGTCATGTCTTCTTCAGATTCCATGCTGCGAGTGACACTCAAAATCATGCCCAAGATGAGGCCGGTGGCCATCAGCGAGGTGCCTCCCATGCTAACGAAGGGCAAAGGTTGTCCTGTGACAGGCAGCAGACCGATGGAGACTCCCATGTTGACCATGGCTTGTATCATGATGAGGAAGCCCAGCCCAAAAGCCATCAGCGAGCCGAAGCTGAGCGGACGTTTGCCCACAATCCTGATGACACGCGTGAAAAGGATAACATAGAGCAGGAGTACGACGATGCCTCCCACAATGCCGTATTCTTCGATGATGATGGCATAGATGAAGTCGGAGTAGGGATGAGGCAGGAAGTTACGTTGTTCGCTCTTGCCAGGGCCTTTGCCAAACACCGAACCCGAAGCCACTGCAATGTCGGCGTAGGTGCGCTGCATGTGCTTATCGTCGAAGCGGTTGATTTCGCCCTTGTCTTCACCCATCGATTTCAGACGGTTTGACCAGGTCTGGATGCGGTTTTGTTTCTCCTTGAACTCACCCGTCTTTTCACTGAGGACCATGGTCTCCTGTGCTTTCTTGCGTCCATGTTTATTGTCGATGTTGGTCTTGACGATGTCGAAGACGAGGTAAAGCCCCATGCCGACGACACAAAGTCCCACGAGAGCAAGCATGTGGACGAATTTCACGCGTCCGATGAAGAGCACCACCATGCAGACGAAGACCAAAATCATGGCTGTCGACAGGTTCTCGGAGAAAATCAAGCCCGCGGTGGCCAGGATGGGTAATGCCAGCTTGACTAGGAAGTCCTTGATGTTGTATTTCGAATCGCCCATCATCACCAGCTGACGTGCTAGGTAGGTGATGAGGATGATTTTTGCCATCTCGCTGGGTTGGAACGAGAATCCGCCGACGTTGATGGAACGGCTGGCGTCGTTGATGTTGCGTCCGAAGACGAGCGTGTAGAGCAGCAGTGCCAGGCAGGGAATCCACAATAGCCATGCGGCCTTGGCGTAGTGCTTGTAGTTGACTTTAGAGGCAGCATACATCATGATGAAGCCGAACACCAGCATTGCTAAGTGTTTCATCAACACCGTGCCTGTGCTGCCCGAGTATTTGGAGACCGCCAAGGCGCTGGTGGCACTATACACCACGATGAGCGAGATGATGCCCAAAAGCAGCGTCACGATCCAGATGACTTTGTCGCCTCTCAATATTTTATTGACGATGTTCATTTTCTAGTCTCTTTACGTTTTCAGTGTAGAGGTTTCCGCGTTCGATATAGGTTTCTTTCTTGTTGTCCGACTTGCAGGCAGGCGAGAAGAGCACGATGTCGTTCTCTTGGGCCAGAAGCGAGGCCATGGTCACGGCTTCGTAGAGGTCACTCACCTCGTAGATTTCTTTGATGTTCTTCTGGAAGGTTTGCTTAAGGTTGGTGTTGTCTTTGCCTACGCAAATCAAGGTCTTGACATTTTTTCTAGCCATGGGTTTCAGATCGCTGAAGTCGGTATATTTGCTGTCGCCGCCGGCAATCCAAATCACGGGACGAATGAGGTTCTCGAAGGTGAACCAGGTGGCGTTGACGTTCTCGGCGCGCGAGTCGTCGTAGTACATCACGCCGTCGATGGTAGCCACATAGTCCTGTCTATGCCCGATGGTGTTGAGGTCGCTCAGGCTCTGTTTGATGTTTTCTTTTCTGATTTGCAGTATTTTCGAGGATATGCTGGCTACCATGGTGTTAGGTTGTCGTAGTCTAGTGTTAGTGATTTCTTCAATTTGTGTCATGGTATTTTTGGTTGTTGGGGCAGACAGTGTGTCTGCCCAAGGTTTCAATTTGGTTTATCTGATTTTAAAGGTCATCAATGTAAATGCGGCCAAAAGTATAGTCACAATCCAGAAACGAATGGTGATTTTCACCTCATGGTGTACGATGTTGTGGTCTTTGCCGTATCCTTTGAAGGTGACGGTAGAGTTGGGCCAGACCCTCTTGAAGTCACTATACGATGTCCTGAAGTGATCATGCAAGGGGCCTTTCTTCCATATACGGTGTTTTTTGCCCGTTTTCACGAAACGTTTCACGTCAAGGTCGGAGAGGATTTCGAAGAGGAACACACCGCAGAGCAAGGGCAACAACAGCTCTTTGTGCATGATGATGGCAGAAACAGCAATGATGCCACCAATCGTCAAGCTGCCCGTATCGCCCATGAAGATTTGGGCAGGGTAGGAGTTGAACCACAGGAAACCGATGAGGGCGCCCACGAAGGCAGCCATGAACACCACCAGCTCTTCACTGCCAGGGATATACATCAGGTTGAGGTGGCTCGCCGTAATGGCGTTACTGGAGATGTATGCCAAAATGAGCAGCGTGATGCCGATGATGGCTGAGTTGCCCGAGGCCATGCCGTCCATGCCGTCGTTGAGGTTGGAACCGTTGCTGACAGCGGCCACGATGAAGACGGTGAGCAGCACGAGGAACACCCATGCCAGGTTATACATCCACTTCGGTCCTGCCCAACGGAATAGGTCGGCGTAGTTGAGGTCATGGCTCTTTATGAAGGGGATGGTCGTTCTCGTCGACTTCACGTCGGGACTCTTCACAACGACCTCTTTGTTGTTCTCGATTTTCACCTGCACGGTCTCGTTGATCTGCACAGCGGGGCTGAAACGAAGGGTAAGACCGACGATGAGGCCCAACAATACCTGTCCGCCGAGCTTCACTGCGGGCTTCAAGCCGTCTTTCTGGTGCTTGAAGGTTTTGATGTAGTCGTCGGCAAAGCCGATGATGCCGAGCAACAGCGTGGTGACGATCATCAGGATGGTGTAGACGCTGTGCAACTTGCAGACAAGCAGCACGGGAATCAAGATGGAGGCGATGATGATGACGCCACCCATGGTGGGCACGCCGACCTTCTTGGTGTTGTAAGGGTCGATGGCGACGTCGCGCTGTGTCTCAGTGATTTTCTTGCGTTTCAGCATTTTGATGAACCAGTAGCCGAACCATACCGAGACAATCAACGCCAAAATAACGGCCGCCGCGGCGCGGAAGGTGACGTAGTTGAATACGCCCGCGCCTGGGAAGTTGCACTTTTGCAGATAATTAAAGAAATAGTATAACATCAGCGTGCCTCCTTAAAAGCTTCCGACAAGACTTCCTTGTCGTCAAAATGGTTCTTTACTCCGTTGATTTCCTGATAGTTTTCATGGCCTTTGCCTGCCAACAAGATGATGTCGCCTTTCTTGGCGAGGGCCACGGCGGTGCGGATGGCTTCACCACGGTTGGTGATGCTCAGCACCTTGTGTTTGTCTTCCTCGGCGATGCCAGCCTTCATCTGTCGGATGATCTCGTCGGGGTCTTCGTTGCGCGGGTTGTCGCTGGTGAGGATGACCTTGTCGCTCAGCTTCACGGCCACGGCAGCCATCTCGGGACGCTTGGTGGTGTCGCGGTTGCCGCCACAGCCCACGATGGTGATGAGCGTCTCCTTGTGGCAGCGTACATCGTTGATGGTGGACAAGACATTCTCCAACGCATCGGGCGTGTGAGCGTAGTCGACGATGCCGACGATGCCGTTCTCGGAATGCACCATGTCGAAGCGGCCGTTGGCACCATGCAGCTTGCTGATTTCAACCAACAGCTCGTCCTTGTTGAAGCCCAACGACAACGCTGCGCCATAGATGGCCAGCAGGTTGCTCGCGTTGAAGCCGCCCACCAGTTGCGTGTAGACCTCGGTACCATTCACCTTGAGGAGCATGCCGTCGAAGTGGCTCTCCATGATGACACCTTTGAAGTCGGCGTCGTGCTTCAAGGCGTAACTCAGCTTCTTGGCCTTGGTGTTTTGCAGCATGACAGCACCGTTCTTGTCGTCGAGGTTGGTGAGGGCGAATGCGGATTGCGGCAGGTCGTCGAAGAATTTCTTCTTGGCGTTGCGGTAGTTGACCATCGTCTTGTGGTAGTCGAGGTGGTCGTGGGTGAGGTTGGTGAAGATGCCTCCCGCGAAATTCAAGCCTGCGATGCGGTCCTGTGCCACGCTGTGTGAACTCACCTCCATGAAAGCGTATTCACAGCCTTTCTCGACCATCTGGTTCAACAGGCCGTTCAACTCGATGGGGTCAGGAGTGGTGTGGGTGGAAGGAATCACCTCGCGGTTGACGATGTTCTCGATGGTGGAGAGCAGGCCGCAGTTGTAGCCGGCATCGGTGAAGAGCCTATACAACAGGGTGGCGATGGTGGTCTTGCCGTTGGTGCCCGTCACGCCGACCAAACGCAGCTTCTCCGAAGGGTTGCCAAAGAAATTGGAGGTGCCAACACCCAAGACATAGGCCGAGTTGTCCACCTTGATGTAGGTGACGTTGTCGGCTTTCTTCCGAGGCAGCTTCTCGCAAACGATGGCCGAAGCCCCCTTCTCGATGGCCTTGTCGATGTAGTCGTGGCCGTCCACTTGTGTGCCTTTCACGGCAAAGAAGAGCGTGCCTTGGCTCACCTTGCGCGAGTCGAAGGAGATGTCGAGGATGTCGATGTCTTTCTCTCCGATGATTTCCAGCAGGTTGCAGTTGACCAATATTTCTTTGAGCTTCATTTCTTTTCGAGTTTAAGTTGTATGACACTGTTGGCTTTGAGGGTGTCGCCGGCATGGAGCGATTGTTCCTTCACCTTTCCTTGTCCGACAAATTCTGTCCTAATACCCATGTTTTCCAAGAGGTAGACGGCGTCGGTGATGTCCATGCCAACCACATTGGGCATGATGTTAGCAGGCAATTTTGCCTCCCGCAGGCAGGTCTCGCCGTTTTCCGTCTGTTCTACGGTAACCCAACTGTTGTTAAAGGCGTAGTCGTTGAAGTCTTTTGAAAGACTATTAAGGTAGTAGATCTCTTTATCATGGCGCACGATGACAGGCTCAGTGGAGGTGGGCATGAAAGGCACGATGGAATCGTCTTCGGGGGTGCCGATGCGCATGGCGTAGACCTTTTCGGCAATCTCCCTGAATCCAGGTGCCGACACGCTGCCTGCGGCCCAGAAGCGGCCACGGGCGCGGCTCACCATGACGATGCAGCTGTAGCGCGGCTTCTCGGTGGGGAAGTAGCCCACGAAGGTGGTGTTGTACAGCTTCCTGCCAATGCCGGGCTCATGGTAGGCGTAGCCTTGCACGCGGTCGTAGTATTGCGCCGTGCCAGTCTTGCCTGCCACCTTGACCACACAGCCCGCAAACTGGCGCTTGGCCGTGCCTCTGATGACCACGCCTTCAAGCATGGTTTGGAGCTTCTCGATGGCTTCGGCATCGGCGATATGCTCGTTGAGGACGATGGGCTCGAACTTCTCAATGGTTTGATTGCCGCGACGGATCTCGGTGACAAATTGAGGCTTCATCATGCGGCCTCCGTTAGCGATGGCGTTGTAAAGCGTGAGGAGGTGCATCGGCGTGACGTTGACTTCGTAGCCAATCGACATCCAAGGCAACGACACCTTTGACCACAGCTTTCTGCCGTCTTTGGTCTTGTCGTTGGGGTGCTTGATGACGGGTTGTGCTTCACCATTGATGCCCGTGCCAATTTTTTTGTTCAAGCCTAAGGCATATAGACCTTCGACATATTTCTCAGGATGTGCAGCGAAGTACTTGTTGATGAGCACGGCCGTACCTTTGTTCGATGACTGCTCGATAACTTCCTGGACGGTGCAGATGCCGCCTTGAGCGAAGCTGTGGTCGTCTTTCATCGTGCGGTTCGAGAACTTGATGGGACCCGTGCCGATGTTCACCTTGTCACTGAGGTTAACGTCTTTGTTATTGAATAGGACAACCATTGAGGCAACCTTGAACACCGATCCAGGCTCGTAGCGTTCGGCGAGAGCTACGTTGTACGACTCCTCATATAAGCCCGTCTCATGGTTGAGCCTCAGGTTGGCCAAAGCCTTCACATAGCCCGTCTCCACATCCATGAGAATGGCACACCCTTGCTCCGCCTTGTTTTCGGTGAGGGTGTGGTTGAGGGCACTCTCCACAATGTCCTGCAATTTGATGTCGAAGGTAGTGACGAGGTCGTCGCCGTTTTGGGCGTCGATGTTCTCTTCCGAGTCGACAGGCACCCAGTCACCGTGGTGAATCCTTCTCACCAACTGGCGGCCGTTTTGGCCTTTGAGATAGTCGTTGTAGGCACCTTCCAAACCGAAGTAGTAGCCTTTCTCTTCGTTAGCCATGCCGAGCATGAGGCTGGCGAGTTCCTTATAGGGCTTATTGCGCCTCAGCTTTTTCTCATAGATGATACCGCCACGATTGGGACCTTGCTTGAAAATGACGAACCCTTGCATTTTTCGGAGCTCCGTTTGCGAGATATTCAGTGCTATTTTATAGTGGCGGTTCTTTCTGGCAAAGCCTTCGGCGAAGAAGGCTTTCCATTGTGCGGGGTTTCTCTTTGGGAAAAGTTGCGCCATCTGGATGCAAAGTGAATCTATGTTATCTTCCAGAAAGTGAGGCGGATTGTTTTCATTTACGGCTTGGTAGTCGAAGAAGACATCATATACTGGGATGGTGGTGGCCATCAACTGCTCGTCGCTTGAGAAAATGTTGCCGCGCGAGGCTTCTATTGTCCTCATGCGGTATTCTCTTTGCTCCGCCAATTGCTTCAATTCTTCGCTGTCCTTGGTTTGCACGACCATGATTTTCGCGATGATGGCTATCCCGAAAAGAAGGACGAACACATATAACAGGTTGGTCCTCCAAAGTGTGTCGGTTCTAGGGTCTAACTTCATGGCTCATCCTGTTTTTCGGGTTGTTCAACTTCGATTCGTTTCAGCGGCTCGGTGACCTCTTTCAGGCCCGTACCAGCCAGTTTCTTGGCCAACACAGATTGCTTCGATGCTTCCATGATGGCTGATCTCACCTGCACATACTCCACTTGAAGGTCATTGAGCCTGTGCGCGGTTTTCGTCAACTCACGGATTTTCCCCTCAGCAATATAGGTGTTGGTGATGATGGCCATGAGCAATAAGGTGATATACACCATGAAGGGAAACTGCTTGGAGAATTTCTCTTTTACGAGGAACTTGCCGCCCAAGAAGGACATTACGCCTTTTTTGCCTTTCTTTTTCTTCTCTTTCTGTTCTTCCATGTCTTATTTCCTTTCTGCGATTCTCAGTTTGGCGCTGCGGGCGCGGCTGTTGTTCTCGATTTCCTCGTCGGTGGGGACGATGGGTTTGCGTGTGATAATAGTATAAGGTGTATTCAAGTTGCCGAAGAAGTCCTTGTCTTCCTTGCCTTCGGCGTTGCCGGTCTTCATGAAGTTCTTCACAAGGCGGTCCTCGAGCGAGTGGTACGACATCACGACGAGGCGGCCACCTGGCTTCAGCACGTCGGGACACTGGCCGAGGAAGGCACACAAGGTGTCGAGCTCTTGGTTCACCTCGATGCGCAGTGCTTGGAAGAGCTGCGCTAATACCTTGTTTTCCTTGCCGCGTGGCAGACGGTTCTGTACTGCGGCTTTCAGTTGTGCCGTCGTCTCGATAGGCTCGGCGTCGCGGGCCATGATAATGTCGGAGGCGACGAGATGGGGCTGCTGCATCTCGCCATAGAGGCGCAGGATGCGTGTCAGGGCCTCGAGGTCGTAGGTGTTCACCACGGTGGCGGCATCGTTGGGCGTCATCTGGCTCATGCGCATGTCGAGGGGACCGTCGAAGCGGGTGGAAAAGCCTTTCTCGGGCGTGTCGAACTGGTGCGACGAAACACCCAAGTCAGCGATGATGCCGTCCACCTTTCCGCCATGGTAGAGCTGGATGAAGTTCTTGAAGTATCTGAAGTTCTGCGGTATGAAGGTGAAACGCTCGTCGTCGAAGGCGTTCTGCGCGGCATCCTCATCCTGGTCGAAGGCATAAAGATGCCCCGTTGTCAGGCGTTCAAGGATGGCACGGGAGTGGCCTCCGCCGCCGAAAGTGACGTCGACGTACACGCCTTTTGGGTTGATGTTCAACCCATTGGTGCACTCTTCCAACATGACCGGATTGTGATACATGACTAGCCTCCTCATTATAAGCTTTCAAGAATGTCGAAGTATTCCTCGTCAGAAATTTCGTTGTCAAGCGATTGTTCGTAGAGTTTCCTGTCCCAGATTTCCATTTTCGTCATGACCGAAGTTATGACAATCTCTTTCTCCAGAGAACCTTTCTCGATGAGATCTTTGGGGATCAGAAGACGGCCGTTGCTGTCAAGTTTGACTAAACGCGATCCCGAGTCGTAGCGGCGCATTACAGCTTCCTGCTTTCTCTTGAACTGCGAAAGTTTGGCACTCAAACGTGCCAGCAAGTCTCTCCAGTCTTGGACGGTGTATAGTTCGAGACACTTCACGTATGGATCGGGATGAAGGACAAAGCCCTCATTCACCTGGTCGCCAAACTGTTCCTTGAACTCGCTGGGGAACGACACGCGCCCTTTCGAGTCCAAATTGCAGTTGAAATGTCCTACTGGGTAACTCATTTTTATTTCGATGATTTTTCGGTTGCAAAGATATAAATTTCCCACTTTCCCCCACTTTATCCCACTCAAAAAATTTCTTATTTATTTTTCAACAATTATTGTTCATATCTTTGTTGATAATTTGTTAATAACTTGTTGATAGTTTGTTAATTGATTATGATACAAATCGGTTTTTGTTGTTCATAAGCGTTTCCGATAGCTGTTTTTAAGGCAATTTATTACGAAATTTGGCCAAATTTGAGGCTGTCATTTCCCTTTTTACTATTTTTGCCGATTGTAGAGAGATAGTTATTTATGGAAATGGAAGAGAGCAACTTGATTGACCTCAGGAAGATCTTCACGGCCAAGGTGCCCAAGCTGATGAAGCACATGCCCGACTGGCTGTTTCGCAAGATTCAGCGGCTGTTGCATGAGGACGACATCAACGAGATTTTGACGAAGTATGCCGACCAGGAAGGCCTTGACTTCATCAATGCGGTGGTGGCCGACTTCAATCTGGATGTGGTACTGAAAGGCGTTGATAATCTGATGGCTAGCGACCGCGTCTTAGTGGCTTCCAACCATCCGTTGGGAGGCCTCGACGGCATTGCACTCATCGGTGCCGTGGGCAACCATAGGGGAGAGACGCTGACCCCCGTCAACGACTTCCTGATGTTCGTGAAGAATCTCCGTCCGATTTTCATTCCCGTCAGCAAGGTGGGCAGCGCCACTACCAATCGAGAGGAAAATTTGCGCCTTTTCAATGAGACTTTTGCCGGCGATGCCACGATTTGTTACTTCCCCTTCGGCCTTTGCTCGCGCAAGACCAAGGAAGGCAAGATCATGGACCTCGACTGGAAGAAGACCTTCCTCACCAAGTCGAAAGCCTTCCAGCGCGACATTGTTCCCGTCCATATCGAAGGCCAAAACTCCAACTTCTTCTATAACCTCGCCTATTGGCGCAAACGCTTGGGTATCAAGGTGAACATCGAGATGGCTTTCCTCGTTGACGAGTTTTTCAAGCAACGCAACAAGCAACTGACCATTACCTTCGGCAAGCCCATCCCTTACCAGACTTTCGACGGTCGTTTCACCGATGCGCAATGGACCGAGAAGTTGCGTACTTTTTCTTACCAATTGGCACAGGACGCCGATTTGGTGTTTGACCCTCAAAAAGAATATACGATATGATGAAAGATATTATAGCTCCGGTGTCGGTTGAGGCAATCATGGATGAACTGACCCGCGACAAGTTCTTCCGAAAAACGAACAACGGAGGAAATGAGATTTATGTGCTGTCGGCACACGACTCGCCGAATGTCATGCGCGAAATCGGACGCTTGCGTGAGATCAGCTTCCGCAATGCTGGTGGAGGCACGGGCCTCGACTGCGATGTCGACGATTTCGATACGCGCGAGGAGCATTTCTTCTACCAACTCATCGTTTGGAACCCCACCGACAAGGTCATTATGGGTGGCTACCGTTTCCTGCTGTGCGACGGACTTCCCGTCGACAAGAATGGTCAAGTGGACACGCCTACGAGTGAGCTTTTCCATTATTCCGACCGTTTTGTGCAGGACTATCTGCCCGATACCATCGAGTTGGGACGCTCCTTTGTGCAGCCCAATTACCAGCCTACCAAGAACCTTTCGAAAGGTCTCTATTCGCTTGATAACCTGTGGGATGGCTTGGGCTCGCTGGTTGACATTTACCCCGAGGCCAAATATTATTTTGGCAAGGTGACGATGTATCCGCAACTTGAGCGGACGGCCCGCGACATGATTCTGTATTTCATCCAGAAGCACTTCCCTGACGAGGACAATCTCGTCACCGTGCGTCCCGAACTTGACCTGCCGATCCTCACCGACCGTGAGCGGCTAGCTTCATTGTTTTGCAGCGACAACTACCGCGACGACTACAAGACCTTGGTCAAGTTGGTCCGTGAGCGTGGTGCCGCAGTGCCACCTTTGGTGAATGCCTACATGAACCTCTCTTCGACACTCCGCTCCTTTGGCACGGCCCTCAATCCTGGCTTTGGCAAGGTGGAGGAGACAGGCATCCTTGTGACGATTGCTGACATCTACGAAGAGAAAGTGAATCGCCACATGATTTACGACAAAAACGAACTTCCTTCCCATCTAAAATAAATCGCCATGGATATTAAAAAAGCCGATTTCTTGATGAGCAACACCCGTTTCGAGTTCTTGCCCAATGATAATATACCGGAATATGCCTTTATCGGTCGTTCCAATGTGGGAAAGTCGTCACTCATCAACATGCTGGTGCAGCGCAAGGGCTTGGCCAAAACCTCGTCGGTGCCAGGCAAGACGGTGGCTATTAATCATTTCATCGTCAACGATGCTTGGTA
>LXOW01190764.1_pt1 | contig 21711 bp, 8 predicted proteins | sample 1368591 | NCBI WGS metagenome assembly LXOW01 (sample SAMN04884650, study PRJNA319009) | bovine gut metagenome | isolation source: Cow rumen | host: Bos taurus | place: Italy: Legnaro (PD) | collected 2014-07-09
GGAACATCCAGCCCCCCCCGCCCCTCCTCCGATGGCGGATTGATTGGCCGGGAGGGCGATTGCAGTCGAGTGCAATCGACGGCGAACCTCCCTTTTCTCCGATGCCTGTTCGGAGGCGTCAGGGGGTGCCGGGGGCGCCGAGGGAGAAGATGGCGGTGGGGAGGTCGGGGCAGCGGATGGTGACGGTGGGGCCGGAGAGGGTGACGGAGGAGGAGGGGATGTTGGTCCAGTTCCAGGAATGGGTGGCGGGGTCGAGGGTGACGGCGTACCAGACGGAATCGGCGAGGACGGCGGGGGCGTCGGCGGAGAGGGTGGCGGTCAGGACGGGGAGGCCGGTGTCGGGGTCGGTGGAGATGGTGGCGGCGGTGGGGGTGATGACGACGGGTTCGGGGGCGCCGGGGCGGACGACGGTGAGGGTCTGGGCGAGTTCGGGGGAGAGGTAGGGGTTGGAGCCGTTGACGGCGAGGTCGGTGACATAGAAGTTGTGGTCGGAGCCGCCGCCGGCGGTGAAGTTCCAGAAGCGGACGCAGGCGATGCGCTCGACGCTGGCGTTCTTGAGGTTCCCGGTCCAGGTGTTGGTATCGACGGCGAGGGTGTAGGTCCAGTCGGGGCCCAGGGTGAAGGCGATGCGCTGGAGTCGGTCGGTGAAGGGCAGGGCGTTGGTGATGCGGGCGGCGGCGTTGATGGTGTAGCCGTCGGAGCCGCCGTTGAAGTACCATTCGAGGGCGGTCTGGCCGTGGGCGTTGCGGAAGCCGAAGCCGACGGAGCCGCCATCGTCGATGTAGCCGTTGCGGATGCCGAAGGTCACGGTGTCGCCGGGCTGGAGGGGATATACGAAGGGGCGGGTGGCTTCGACCATGGCGCCGGAGTTGGCCCAGAAGCCCCAGCCGTCGGTGGCGTCGGTGAAGACGCCGGCGTTGGCGGCCGGAATGGCGATGCTCCAGGGGGCGAAGCCGTGGCCGCCGTTGGCGCCGGTGCGGAAGTCGGTGTAGTCGGAGTCGGCGGCGCCGTCGTTGGGGTTGAGGGCGATGAAGTGGATGATGTTGGTGCCGTGGGCGAGGGGGATGTCGGCGGTCCAGGTGGCGCCGGGCAGGAGGGTGGCGGCGGAGGCGTTGGCGTCGTTGGTCCAGAGGAGCGGGCCGGTGAAGTTGGTGGCGGTTCCGTGGACGGCGACGGCGGCGTTGGAGATGGTGACGGGGGAGGACGAAGGGGCGGTAATGGCGAAGCCGGGAACGGGGGTGGTGTCTTCGATGGCGACGGCGATGGTCCAGTTCTTTTCGTTGTTGTTGTCCCAGACGGAGGAGGAGCCTTCGCCGGAGTAGAAGCAGACGGGGATGTACCAGGTGCCGAGCGGAATCTCGACGTCGCACGTCCAGAGGTCGCCGGCGGTGTTCTCCATGGGGATGTCGCGGGAGGAGGACCATCCGTTGAAGCCGACGTGGGCGGTGATGCCAAAGCCGGCGGGGCGGTTGGTAAGGGGGCCGGCGTTGACTTCGTAGGCCAGGCGGAAGGTGCTGCCGTCGGTGGGGCGGGCGGGGTCGGCGGTGACGGCGGAAGGCAGGTCGCCGCAGTTGGCGACGGGACAGATCCAGTTGTCGCCGGAGTTGTTTTCCCAGAGGGTTTTGGTTTCGTCGTGGAAGCAGACGTGGAGGGCGGTGGTGCCGTCGGGGATGGAGAGGGTGCAGGTCCATTGGGTGCCGCCGCCGGCGCGTTCCATGGGGAGGGTCCGGACGTGCGGCTCGGACCAGTTGCCGTTGGGGGCGACAAGGGCGTAGACGGGGTCGGCGTCGGCGAGGGCGCCGTCTCCGGGGTCGAAGGCGATGGTGACATTGGTGCAGCCGTCGGGAAGGGGCGGATCGAAGGCGACGGTGGCGTCGGCGGGGAGCGGGGAGGTGCTCCAGACCTGGAGGGAGTAGGCGCCGAGGGGGACGGCGGCGATGAAGGAATCGCCGATTTCAACGGTGTCGCCGACGGCGGGGCCGACGTTGCCGAAGGAGCGGTCGTAGGCGGAGGAGTCGGAGTTGTAGAGGCAGTGCCAGGTGCCCCGGACGGGGAACTTGAGGGTTTCGTAGGGCTTGTAGGCGGTGGCGCTCCAGTTGAAGACGAGGAGGAGGCCGCCGCCGCGCGCGACGGCGACGACCTTGCCGTCGTTGTTGAGGACGGTGTACGCGGCGTTGTAGGGGTTGCGGAGGGCGTCGGTGACGCCCTTGGCGTTGCGGCGGAGGGCGATGAGGTCGGCATACATCTGGACGATGCCGGCGTTCTCTTCGGCGAGGCCGGTCCAGCGGAGGGAGTGGTCGTTGGAGAAGTCCCAGTCTTCGTTGTATTCGCTGCCCATGAAGATCATGGGGATGCCCGGCGAGACGAGGGCGACGGCGTTCGCCAGGAAGGCGCGCTTCTTGGCCCAGTAGCCCTGCGGGGAGCCGCCGTCGATTTCGCGCGGGAGGCGGTGCTTGTTGTTGAGGTCGCCGCAGGAGTCGTGGCTCTCGGGGTAGATGACCTGGCGGAAGCCGATGTGGTTGGGGTCGAGGAGGTAGTAGGCGACGACATCCATGTTGCGGTCCGCGTCGGACGGGGCGATGGCCAGGGATCGGATGTCGGAGAGGAAGCCGGGATGCCACTGCGCCTCGAAGTTCATGTTCGCGTCGAAGGCGTTGTCCTCGGCGATGCGGAAGACGTTGGGATGCTTGTCCGCGAGCTCGGTGTTGACGGCGTCCAGCATGGCGACGCCTTCGGCGTTCTGGTTGTAGCCGCCGTAGTAGGCGATGTTGAAGACGCTGTCCCAGCGGAAGCCGTCGACGTGGTAGTCCTCGACGAGCGAGAAGATCTGGTCGCGGATGAAGGCGACGACGTTGGTGTTGCCGTAGTCGGGGCGGGTTTCGCCCCAGTCGGTGTAGCGGCGGTCGTCGTCGTAGAAGTACATGCCGCCGGACCAGCCGCCGGTGCCGTCGAACTGCCAGATGGCGAGGTCGGTCGGGCCGTAGTGGTTGTGGACGACGTCGACGAGGACCGCGATGCCCGCCTGGTGGCAGGCCTTCACGAAGCGCTTGAAGCCGTCGGCGCCGCCGAAGCCCGACTCGGGCGCGAAGAGGTCGGCCGGATTGTACCCCCACGAGCGGTCGCCCGCGAACTCGGCGACGGGCATCACTTCCACGGCGGAGACGCCCAGTTTCTTCAGGTGGGGAATCTTCTCGATGGCTTCGTCGAAGGTCGAAGGCAGCCAGTCCTCGCCGTTGAAGGAGCCGACGTGCATTTCGTAGATGACGAGGTCGTTGCGGTAGATGCAACCGTTGCCGTCGGTGCCTCCGACGACGCTTTCGGCGCCTTCCCAGTCGAAGAGGGAGTGGTCGTAGATGTAGCAGTTGGCGCCGGTGGCCGAGGACTCGACGCGCACGGCGCGCGGATCCTTGCGCCAGTTGTCGCCGTCGAGGATGAACTTGTACGCCTGGCCGTGGCCCGCGCCGGGCACGTCCACCGACCAGATGCCGTTGCCTTCGGAGGAGAGCGCGACCCGTCCCCATCCGTTGAAGTCGCCGGAGACTTCGACCTTCTTCGCGGAGCCGGCCCAGACGCGGAAGGTGGTGCCGGTGCCCTTCGCGTCGGCGTAGGGAATGGCACCCATGCCGGGGCGGGTGGATTTTGCGGCGAGGGAGGGAGGGACCGCGGATACGGCGAGGCCAAGAAGCGCAAGGGAGACGGAAAGGGAACGGAGGAAGGATGGTGCGTTCATGGGAGTATCCTAGCGGAGAGGGAAAGGGGGCTCAAGAAAGAGTTTTTTGGGAGGGCGGGGGGGGGCGCCGTCGCTACCGCCCTGGGTCTGCGGAAACGCCTTGGAGCGCTGCCTCCCGCTCCGGCGCCGGGCGCGCGGAAAGTTTTCCAATGATTGGAAAATTTTTTTCCAATGGCTGGAAAAATTGCGCCGGTTTTTCCAATGAATGGAAAAAATTTTCGGCAGTTTTCCAATGAATGGAAAAAATGTTTCCAATGGTTGGAAAATCCACGGGCGGAATAGGATTGCCCGGGGAGGGGGCGGGGGGTAGAGTGGAATGCGACATCTTAGATTGCATTCCGAAGTCGGACGAAAACCGCCAATATTTTCAGGACTTCAGCAAGGGATTCAAGGCAGTGCGCGCCTTCCGGCGCGTCCGTGCTTTGTTCTCCCTTGCTAGGCGCTTGGCGGTGCCTCGTCCGACGGACAATGGCGGCCGCGCTTTTTTCGTGGCCCGTTGTCCGCGGGGCAGGAAAGGACGACATGCCACGACCGAGACGCCAACCGAACACGACGCGCACGCCGGAGGCGGCGGGATCCGCCGCGACGGCGTTCAAGGCCATCGACCAGCAGCTGTGGAAGCCGGGGAGCGGGTGCTCGGGCGCGCTGGACTACATGGAGCAGAGCAGCTGGCTGCTGTTCCTGCGCTACCTGGACGCGCGGGAGGGGGAGCGGAAGCTGGAGGCGGAGCTCTCGGGCGGCGTGTACGAGCCGGTGCTGCCGGAGCCCCTGCGCTGGGGCGCCTGGGCGTGGCCGACGGGCCCGGACGGGCGCTTCGACGCGGACCGCGCGCTGACGGGCGACGAGCTGCTGGAGTTCGTGAAGGGGACGCTCTTCCCGGGGCTCAAGGCGCTGAAGGAGGGGGAGACGGCGACGGATTCGGTGCGGTACGTGGTGGGGTCGATCTTCGAGCAGCTGGTGTGCCGGTTCGTGAACGGCTACCTGCTGCGGGAGGTCATCGCGCTCATGCAGCCGCTGCGGTTCGAGACGGAGGCGGAGCGGCACGAGATGTCGGTGCTCTACGAGGAGCGCCTGGGCGCGATGGGCAACGCGGGCCGCGACGGCGGGCAGTACTACACGCCGCGGCCGCTCATCCGCGTGATGATCCGCCTGCTGGACCCGAAGCTCGGGGAGACGTTCGACGACGGGGCCTGCGGGTCGGGCGGCTTCCTGTGCGAGGCGTTCCGCCACATGCGCGAGGGCTCGAAGGACGACCCGGAGGCGTGGCGGCGGTTGCAGAAGGAGACGTTCACCGGCGGCGAGGTCAAGCCGCTCGCGTACGTGACGGCGCAGATGAACTGCATCCTGCACGGGCTCGAGACGCCGCGCATCGCGTTCGGGGACACGCTCCGGGCGCCGGTGGCGGATTTCTCGGAGCGGGACCGGGTGGACGTGATCGGCGCCAATCCGCCGTTCGGCGCGGGCGCGGACCCGGCGAGCGTGCGGAATTTCACGGTGCCGTCGTCGGAGACGGCGCTGCTCTTCATGCAGTACTTCATCGCCAAGCTCAAGCGCGGCGGGAGGGCGGCGGTCATCATCAAGAACACGTTCCTGTCGAACGGCGACAACGCGTCGGCGGGCGTGCGCCGGATGCTGCTGGAGAAGTGCCGGCTGAAGTGGGTGCTGTGCCTGCCCCAGAAGGTGTTCACGGCGGGCGTGAGCACGGTGGTGCTGTTCTTCTCGAAGGACGGACCGACGGCGGACCCCATCCGCTACTACCAGCTCGACCTCGGCGATGTCTCGCTCGGCAAGCGGCGGCCCCTGCTGGAGAGCGACCTGGCGGAGTTCGAGGCGCTGGTGCGGGGGGAGAAAAAGCCGGAGGAGTGCCCGCGGGAGTGGGAGGTGGACCCGGCGGGACTGGATCCGGAGACGCTGGATTTGTCGGCGAAAAATCCGAACGTGCAGGAAGAGAAAACCCCCACGGCGGAGGAGTGCCTCGCGGAGTTGCGGCGGGTGTACGCGGAAGTGGGGCGCGAGTTGGAGGGATGGGAATGAGAGGGCGGCGGAAACGTGCGGCGGGGGAAGGGGATTTGTTCGGGTGGGCGGAGGGAAATGCGGATGGAGGAACGTGCCCAAACCGGCCGCGACGAAGCGCGGCCCTCCCCGCCGTGTGCAAGCCCGGTGCGAGCCAGGCACCGGGGGAGGGACGGGCTTTGTCCCGTCCGCAACGGCCGCGACGAAGCGCGGCCCTCCCTGCCATGTGCAATCCTGATGCGAGCCAGGCGCTGGGGGAGGGACGGGCTTTGTCCCGTCCGCCTTCGCGCGGGGGAGGCGGAACCTCCGGGGACGCCTGCGCCACGCCTGGAAAACGGGTGGTGAAGCTGAAGGACGTGTGCGAATTCGTTTACGGTTTTCCCTTCGACTCCACCTGTTTCAATGTCGAAGGCAATGGGCGGAAACTCATTCGCATCCGCGATGTCGTTCCCGGTGACACGAAAACGTTTACCACACAGGAAGCGCCCGAGTGTTATGCCGTGCACGACGGGGATTTGCTCGTGGGCATGGACGGGGATTTCAATGTGGCGCGTTGGCATGGCGGTGATGCGTTGCTCAATCAACGGGTGTGCATGTTCCGTCCGGACGAAAGCCAGCTTCTGTCGGGATTTCTCCAGCATTCTCTCGGCGAAATCCTGACGACCATTTGGGAAAAGAAAGCGTTTGCGACGGTCAAGCATCTGTTGAACAAGGATTTGCAGGCGATAGAGATTCCGCTCCCATCATTGGAGGAGCAGCGCGCGATCGTGGAGCGGGTGGAGAAGCGGCTGGGACGGGTGGAGCGGATGGAGGCGGGTTTCCGGAGGATGGGAGAGTGGGCGGGAAAGCGCAGGCAGGCGGTGCTGGCGGAGGCGTTCGGGGAAAGTGGAGGGGGCGAGGATGGGGAGGCGGAGGGGTATGAGGAAGAAGAATTTTGCCCAAAACGGCCGCGACGAAGCGCGGCCCTCCCCGCCATGTGCAATCCTGGTGCGAGCCAAGCATTGGGGGAGGGACGGGCTTTGTCCCGTCCGCCTTCGCACGGAGCTTGCAACAGCGTAAAAGGAGAAGAGGGCGGGCGGGCCGCCCGCGCTCCGACAGGGTGGCCGCGGGTGAAGTTGGGGGAGGTATTGGCCGACCAGCCACGAAACGGATACTCATCCAAGCCCGTTGCCGAGGCCACACATACAAAACGGTTGACTTTGAGAGCCACTACATCCGGGTATTTCAAACCAGAGGCTTTTGTGTATGTCGATGACACGATTCCGAGTGATTCGTATCTCTGGCTCAAATCCGGCGATTTGCTTGTACAACGAAGCAACACCCTGGACTATGTGGGGACATCTTGCGTTTTTGACGGGAATGAGCATGAGTTCATCTATCCGGACTTGATGATGCGCATGCGTCCCAAAGAGGTGGCCGACGTTCACTTCCTCGACTACTGTCTCAAAACGGAGGAAGCAAGAAGATATTTTCGGGAAAAAGCCACAGGTGCTGCTGGCAACATGCCGAAAATCAATAAAACCGTTGTCTGCAATTTTCCACTTCTTCTCCCTCCTCTACCTATTCAACGAACCATCGTGGCACGAATTGATGCGATGTGGCAGGCATGCAGTTCGCTGGAAAAACTTGTGGCGCGTGGTGTGACTTGGTGCGCTCACCTCCGCCGCGCCATCCTTGAGGAGGCTTTTTCATGAACGAGGAGCAGACCAAGCATTCGCTGATCACGCCGGCGCTGGTGGCGGCGGGATGGGATGCGGCGCCGGCGCGGATCGCGCTGGAACAGGTGGTGGCGCCGGGCCGCGTGGAGTCGGACGGGCGGTCGCACCACCCGAAGCGCGCGGACTACGTGCTGATGTGGGGGAACCGCCGCCTGGCGGTGCTGGAGGCGAAGCGGGACGGGGTGGAGGCGGCGGAAGGGGAACGGCAGGCGCGGGAATACGCGGAGGCGCTGGGGGTGCGGTTCGCGTACGCGACGAACGGGCGGCGGCTGGTGTCGGTGGACCGGGTGTCGGGCGAGCGGCACGAGTACGGCACGCTGGAGGCGCTGCCCGCCCCCGCGGAGCTGCTGGGCAAGCTGCAAACGGCCGAGGCCGGGGAAAGCGAACTGGAACGGATCTGCCGCGGCATCCCCTGGGCCGGCGGGCGGGGGCGGGAAATCCGCTACTACCAGGAGCGGGCGGTGGAGGCGATCGTGGCCGCGCTGGGGCAGGGGCGGAAGAATGCACTGGTGACACTGGCGACGGGCACGGGCAAGACGTTCATCGCCTTCCAGCTGGTGCACAAGCTGGTGGCGGCGAAGTGGCGCAAGGGCGGCGAAATCGGGCTGCGCAAGCCGCGGGTGCTGTTCCTGGCGGACCGGAACATCCTGGCGGACCAGGCGATGGAGAGCTTCCGGTTCCCGGAAGGGGAGTGCTACCGGCTGAAGGCCGCCACGGACGAGCCGCCGATGGACCGGACGGTCTACTTCACGCTCTACCAGACGCTCCTCGGCCGCGGCGAGGAGGAGGCCGACGACGCGGACGGGACGGAGGCCGCGGAGGCCGCGCCGCCCGCGGTGAAGTACGAGAAGTTCCCGCGCGATTTCTTCGACCTCGTCATCGTGGACGAGTGCCACCGCGGCGGCGCCAACGACGAGAGCGCCTGGCGCGCCGTGCTGGACCACTTCGCCTCCGCCTCGCACGTGGGCCTCACTGCCACGCCGAAGTGCGACGCGAACGGCTCGACCTACGAGTACTTCGGCAAGCCGGTCTACGAGTACTCGCTCGCGCAGGGAATCGCCGACGGGTTCCTCTCGCCGTACCGCGTCCGGCGCTGCGAATCCACCCTCAAGCGCTGGCGGTGGGAGCCCGGCGACCATGTCGAGCGGCCCTCGGAAATCGACAGTGCCAAGTACTACACCACCGACGAACTCGAACGCGGCCACATCGAAATCCTCGAACGCGACCGCCACTTCGTGCGCGAGCTCTTCAAGGTCATGCCCGCCGACCGCAAGGCCATCGTCTTCTGCTCCACCCAGGTCCACGCGCTGCGCGTCGCCGTCCTGATCCGCGAGGAGGCCCGCGCCCGCGGCATCTCCGCCCCCCACTACTGCGAACGCGTCACCGCCGCCGACGGCGAGGCCGGGGAAGCCTTCCTGCGCCAGTTCCGCGACAGCGACAGCGCCACCCCCACCATCCTCACCACCTCCCAAAAGCTCTCCACCGGCGTCGACGCCTGCAACGTGCGCTCCATCGTCCTCATGAAGGACATCCGGAACATGGTCGAGTTCAAGCAGATCGTCGGACGCGGGACGCGCGTGTACGAGGGGAAGCCCGGATTCGTCATCTACGACTTCACCGACGCCACCGACCTCTTCCGCGACGAGGGCTGGGACGGCCCCGTCGTCTGCGCCAAGTGCGGCCAGAACCCGTGCGTCTGCAAAGATGGCGGTGGCGATGGCGACGACGGCGGCGGCGATGGCGGAACGCCCAAGCCGCCCAAACCGCCGTGCCCCGTCTGCGGCTGCTCCCCGTGCGTCTGCCTGCGCGAAACCTCCCCGAACCGCGTCACGCTGGGCGACGGGCGCGTCATCGCCGCCTACTGGACCGACCGCGTCGTCTTCTCCGGCGAAATGCTCGAAGTCCAGGATTTCCTCCAGCGCTTCACCGACGCCGTGCGCGCCGTCGCCGCCTCCCCCGAAACCCTCCGCCGCGCCTGGGGCGATGCCGACGCGCGCGGCGACCTGCTCGACGAACTCGCCCGCCGCGGCTTCACCGGCGACAAGCTCCGCGAACTCCTCGACAAACTCGCCCGCAACGACTACGATGTCCTCGACGTCATGCTCGATCTCGCCTGGAGCATCGAGCCCGTCCTCCGCTCCCGCCGCGTCGAAACCGCGCGGCAGCGCCTCGCCGTCACCGGCGAACGCGCCCGCCTCGCCGACGTCATCCTCCGCAACTACGGCGAACACGGCATCTGGACCCTCACCCGCGAAAGCTACCAGGACCTCCTCAAGCAGCGCTACGGCGCCCTCGGCGACGCCCTCCGCGCCCTCGCCTTCCGGGACCCCGCCGAAGCCCTCTCCTTCTACTCCGCCCTCCAGTCCGCCCTCTTCGCCGCGTGACGGGCGCGCAGGGGGGGCGACGGCGGGGGCGCCGTCGGGTCAAGCAGGAGCGCCATGAGCGCTTTCAAGCTGTACGCCAGGGCCAATCAAGGGTGGCCGCAAATCGGGCCCGGCTTTGTCCGGGCCGTGTCCACAGGGCACTGCAGGGGCATGACAGGAAGACATTGCCCGCGCGGCCGCGACGAAGCGCGGCCCTCCCGGAGGGGGTCACGAAGCGTGGGAGGGCCCGGCTTCGTCCGGGCCGTGTCCACAGGGCACTGCAGGGACACGACAGGAACACATTGCCCGCAGGCCGCGACGAAGCGCGGCCTTCCCGGAGGGGGGCGCGAAGCGTGGGAGGGCCCGGCTTCGTCCGGGCCGTGTCCACAGGGCACTGCAGGGACATGCCAGGAACACATTGCCCGCAGGCCGCGACGAAGCGCGGCCCTCCCGGAGGGGGGCGCGAAGCGCGGGAGGGCCCGGCTTCGTCCGGGCCGTGTCCACAGGGCACTACAGGGACATGACAGGAACACATTCTTCACGCGGCCGCGACGAAGCGCGGCCCTCCCAGAGGGGGACGAGGCGGTGGGCACGGGGCGGGAATCAGTGGTCGAGCCAGGCAATCGGGAAAAGGGTGCCTTGGTAGGGCCAATCGTCGGGGTGGGCGGCGAGGCCCTTGCGGACGGGATTGGCGCGGATGTATTCCCACTTGGCCGAGAAGTGTCTGCCGTAGCGCAATTGGGTGTCCCAGCACTGGCGTTGCCAGAGGGGGCGCGAGTGCGGAAGCGGGAAGGCAAGGGAAACTTTGGCTTTCCAGTATTTCATCCAGCGGTGGAAGTCGGGAACGGGTATGCCCCCGGGAACGCACAGGAGGTGGACATGGTCCGGCATGACGACGTAGCGGGAGACGAGCCAGTCCCGGGCTCCGCGCCATGCGTCGAGCAGGCAGGCCAGGGCTTCGGGATGGTCGAACACGCGCTGCCTGCGGTCGGCATTGACGGTGACGAAAAGGACGACCGGATGGCTGTCGCTCCCGCGGACGGAGTTGCGGGAGGGACGTTTCCGGGAAGGGTGCGTGCTGGCGTCGGGTTGGAACATGGGAGGGAGGATGGCATGTAATAGAACGGATGTACAGATGATAATGCGGGGGGGGGTGGGTTTTCCGGGAGGCGCTCGGGAGGGCCCGGCTTCGTCCGGGCCGGATTCATGGGACGCGGCAGGGGCGAGCCAGTCGCGAGCCAAGCACGTAGGCCGCGACGAAGCGCGACCCTCCCGGCGGGAGGCGCGAAGCGTGGGAGGGCCCGGCTTCGTCCGGGCCGGATTCATGGGATGCGGCAGGGGCGAGCCCGTCGCGAGCCAAGCACGCAGGCCGCGACGAAGCGCGGCCCTCCCGGAGGGCGGCGCGAAGCGTGGGAGGGCCCGGCTTCGTCCGGGCCGGATTCATGGGATGCGGCAGGGGCGAGCCCGTCGCGAGCCAAGCACGCAGGCCGCGACGAAGCGCGGCCCTCCCGGCGGGAGGCGCGAAGCGTGGGAGGGCCCGGCTTCGTCCGGGCCGGATTCATGGGACGCGGCAGGGGCGAGCCCGTCGCGAGCCAAGCACGCAGGCCGCGACGAAGCGCGGCCCTCCCGGAGGGCGGCGCGAAGCGTGGGAGGGCCCGGCTTCGTCCGGGCCGTTGCACGCGGCCGCGACGGAGCGCGGCCCTCCCGTTGCGGCTTGAAAGACCGGAGATGTACGGCCGGGGTTACGGCACGAGAACGCGGATGCGGTACATGCGGGTGGCGCTGGCGGGGTCGGTGTCCACCCAGGTCGTGTGGAGACCGGAGGCCGTGAGGAGGGCCACTTCCTTCCAGTCGGGGGCGACCAGGGCGGCGGGGCCGTCGGATGCTTCGATGGCGTAGTGCTTGCCGGGGACGCTCGGGAAGGTCAGCGAGGCCGTTCCCGCGGCGGTGTCGACGAACAGGCTTTCCCAGCCGAGGTAGTCGGAGGGGTCGGTGGGGGAGGTGCCCGCGACGTACTCGTTCCAGTCCGGGAACTCGTCCCGGTCCCAGTCGGTGCCGGGGTTCTGGTCGAACGTCCCGAAGCGCAGGTACTCCCAGTCGTCGGGCAGGCCGTCGCCGTCGGAATCCCACGGGATGAGGATGTTCACCGTCCGGGAGGTCGTGTTGACGCCGTCGGTCGCGGTGAAGGTGACGTTCGTCGCGAAGTCGCTGGTGCGCGTTCCCTGGGTCAGGCTGGACGGCGTCCAGGAGAACACGTGCGTGGTTTCGGAGAAGGATGCGAAGGTTTCCGGCAGGTTTTCGCACTTGAGGGTCACGCTTGCACTGTCCGGGTCGGTCGCTTTGACGGAGAAGCTCGTGGTGACGCCGACGGGGAAGACCTGCGGGTCGTTGTCCGGGGTGACGGTGATGTCCGGCGGCAGGTTTTCCGTGTCTTCCACGGTGAATGCGAGCGTGAATTCGAGAGAGCCGCTGCCGGTGACATCCACCTGCCGGACGTGGGCGGCATTGCGCATGTTGACGGTGTTGAATTCTTCGGGGACATTGATCGGCTTGTCGGTGGCGGCGGTGTCGATGGCGCCGCGCGTCACGTCCAGTGTCGCCGTCACGCCGGTTCCTTCGGCGGGGCGGATGGTGGTGACGGACAGTTTCTTGGTACCGTCCGCCGTTTCGGTCATGTTCGCCTGGCCGGTGAGCATCAGGGCGTCCAGGTCCGGCGAGAGGCCCGAGCGGACCTTGAGGGCGCCGGAACCCGTGTAGGAGACGGCAAAGGCGTTGGTGGCGGGGGTGGCGAGGGATACCGTCTTGGAGAGGGAACCGTGCGTGAAGGTGAGGCCCGTCGCGGTGGTCGATACGTCGTAGAGCGCGGTGCGCGAGCCGCCTTCGACATCCTTGAGGGCGGAACCGCGCTGGGCGGCGAGGTAGCCGTGCTTGGAGCCGTCCTCCCACTCCACGTAGCGGACGAAGTCGCTTTCTTCGTCCTCGTAGCCGTTTTCGGGGATGGCGGCGAAATTGCCGACGACCTGCCGGACGCGGCCGCCGTCCTTGAGCCAGGCGCCGACCATGAGGCCGCCTTCGCGTTCGAAGAGCGCCATGAGGCGGTTGTTGCGGAGGATGTACTCCGTGTCGCCGTCGAGGTCCACGTCCTTTTCGCGGACTTCCACGTCCGGGAGCGTCCTGGTCGCCCAGTCGTCCACTTCGCCGAAGACGTTGGCGAGGCGGGTGCGGGACTGGGCGCGCCAGGAGAAGGATTGGAGGCCCATCTTCTCCCCGTGGTCCTTGAGGCCCGTCGCGGGGGAGACGTAGGTGCCGTAGCTCCAGCGGGAGAGGTTGTTGTTGTATTCCTCGTGAAAGGCGGTTTCGAAGACGCTGGCGAAGAGCGTCTCCTGGGCGAGACGTTTCACGTCGGGGTTGCGGATGCCCGAAACGGTGGCCCAGGTGTCGGCGAGGATGCCGTTTTCCTTCGTGCCGAAGGGTTTGCCAGAGGGCAACAGGACCCCGTAGCGCACTTCGTTGGTCTTGCCCGCGAGGCCTTCGTGGCGGTCGCTGCCGTAATACCAGTTGTCGTAGTTTTCATTGCTGGCGTGGTGGACCCAGTCGTGGGCTTCGAGCGGCAGGACGGAGGGGGCGGGGAGGCTGATATCGTCGCTGCGGAGGAGGTTGCCGTCGTCCAGGACGTCCTCCAGGGCGACCACCCGGGTCCACGGGTGGTTGGCGATCCAGCGGAGGTTCCGGTCGTAGGCGTCCGCGTTCTTCCCTTCCTTGAGCTCCTCCCACATGTAGAAGATGGAGGAGAGGGCGGCCTCGCCGCTGCGGGCGCGGCGGAGGAAGAGGTGGCGGAGGTCGGAGGGGAGGCCGTTGTCGGTGTTGAGGTAGCGGAACTCGTCCACCGCGGTGGTGAGGACGAACGCCCGGGTGTTGACCCATCGGTCGCCGCCGCGGTGGATCCAGAAGTTCTGCATCTTGTAGCCCGGGGAAGAGAGCGAGGTTTCTCGGTTGAACCATTCGAGCATGTGGGGCGTCTGGTCGATCAGGGTCGCCCTGTAGCCCATGGCGCCGATCTGGCCGAGCGTGTCGCCGTCCAGCACGCGCTCGGGGGCCCAGAAGATGTTGGTGGAGACGGCGGGACCGCCGTTGCCGTAGATGGCGTCGAGGATTTCCGCCGCGAGGGCGGCGTCGGCGCGGTTGAATTCCTCCGGGAAGTAGGGGAGGATGTGGTCGGAGAAGGTGCTGCCGAGGAGGCGGAAGTTGCCCTTGGCGACGCTGGAACGGATTTCGGCGTTGAGGGCGGGGCCGGAGAACCAGATTTTTTCGGTGCCGGCCTTCGCCCATTCGAGGGCCATGGCGAGGGTCGGGGTGATGTGCAGGTTGAGCGGGCAGTTGGTGTAGATGTTGTGGATCTTGATGGACCGCTGGTAGCCGGCGCCCACGCCGTTGTCCACGATGGCCTGGATGGTGCTGCCCGCCTCGATGGCCTGGTTGCCGTGGGCGACCAGGGCGATCTTCGCGTGCTTGCCGCAGTCGTTGTAGGCGTTTTTCCCGACGTAGAAGGAATAGGTGCCGTTGAGGGCGACGTAGGCGGCTTCGTCCTCGTCGTCGCTGCAAATCCAGTCGTCTCCGATGGTGTCGGTGAAGTCGTTGCGTTCCTTTGTCTTGTCGCTGACGCCGTTGCCGTCGTCCTCGATGCCGTCGCGCACGGTATAGACCTGGAACAGGAACATGTCGGGGTTGACGGTGCCGAGGTCGGCGCGGTCGATGTACCACATGACGGAGTCGAGCTCGTGGTTGAAGTACGCGCCGTGGTAGGTTCCCTTGACGACGCCCATCTCGGCGAGGTTGTCAGCGTGGGTCGTGGAGTTGTTGTCGCGGTCGCGGTCCACGTACACGACGCCCTCGGTGCTGTTTTTGACGCCGACGACGGCGTTCCAGCGCATGGCGGTCAGCGCGTCGACGTCGTCGGGCAGCTTGGCTTCGCCGTTGCCGGGGGTGCCGAAGTTGATGGCGACGTAGATGTCGAGCTTGCCGTTTTCCGCGCCTTCGGCGAGGTCGTCGAGATCCACGCGGAAATAGAGCTTGCCGTCGCCGCCCTCGGATTCGACGCCGCCGTCGCGGAAGTAGAAGGCGACGATGTCGCGGGAGGAGTCGTATCCGTCCCGCCATCGGTAGATGTCGGAGCGCTTGCCGCCTTGGTCGTAGTCGTCGAAGGCGATCAGGTCGTCGAGGGTCCAGTCGAGGAACTCGCGGCGGTAAACCGTCTCGTTGACCTTGCCGATTTCGGCGCCGGTTCCGACGACGATGGCACCGGAGCCGCCGGGGTTTTCGATGGAGTCGCCGACCCGGGGGTTCGTGCCGGCCTGGAACTCGATGAGGTTGGTATTGGGCGTGGTGGAGCCGTCGGCATTGTAGAGGAGGTCCTCGTCGGGGTTGCCGCCGGCGCCGTTGACGGAGTCGCCGGGGAGGCCGGTGGCGAAGTTGTAGAAGCCGTTGTCGAGCGGGTCGAGGCCGTAGCGGATTTCCCAGCCGTCGGGCAGGCCGTCGCCGTCGGTGTCCGTGTTCAGCGGATCGGTTTCCGCGACGATCAGGTGCGGCCAACCGCCGTTCCCCTTCTGGCGGGCGCCGAAGTACGTGCCGTCGACGGCGTAGTCGGTGAACAGCTTCTTCCAGTTGACCGCGCGGGAGAGGGCGTTGGCCGGGACCGCGCGGTACGCGGCCCATTGATCGTCCGACAGGTCGATGGGTTCGTCATTTCCGTCTGCATCCCTGAGGAAGATGGCGGTTTTCCCGTCGAGGTCCTTGTCCTCGCCGTAGCCGTCGGAGAGGCCGTCTCCGTCGCTGTCGGCGAGGCAGGGGGAGGTTTCCTGCCAGGTTTCGCCGCTTTCGACGAGGCCGTTGGGGACGATGCGGTCCCTGGACTGGGGTTCGTCCGGATTGAGGGGCTGTCCGTCGCCGTCCGTCCAGCCGTTGCGGTTGGCGTCTTCGAGGCCGTCGGGCAACCCGTCGTAGTCCGTGTCGGGGTTGTTCGGGTCGGTGACGGTGCCCACGGCGATGACATCGCGCCGCGCGCCCGATCCGCTCCTGGAAATGCCCTTGACGATTCCATCGTTGTCGGTGGTGTTGTAGAAGGGCGGATCGAGGTCGGGCCGGAAGTTCTTCCAGCCGTCGCCGTTGGTGTCGGTGGCGACGTCCGTGCCGTTCGTGCCGCCCTCCACGGGCCAGCGCACGCCGAGTTCGAGGCCGTCGGGGATGCCGTCGCAGTCGCTGTCGGGGGACGCGCGGTCCGTCCGCCCGTTGCGGAAGTGGGTGAAGACATCCCACTGCGACCACAGCTCCTCGTTGTTCCTGGGCAGGGCGACGGGGGTCGTTTCGTCCGTGTTTGCGACGCCGTCGTCGTCCCAGTCGAGGTCCGCGGCGTTGGTGGTTGCGACCATCTGGCGGAACTGGACGGTGGCGTTGCGGGTCGCGGAGTTCACCGCGACGCTCAGGTTCGTGTTGGCGGCGAGGTCGGCGGTGGCCGTCGCGACGAAGGTGTATTCGCCCGGCTCCGCCACCGTCCACACGTACTTCCAAGTGAGGGCCGTCGCGTTGGTTGCGATGTTCGTCAGCACGAGATCCGGCTTGTACCCGGCGGGCCGGATGAAGGAGATGTCCAGGTTCGTCACCGCCCAGTCCGTGTGGACGATGACGGGCGTCTGCCGGAGCGTGGCGTTGGTGAGCACGGCGGGGGAGTCCTCCATCGTGATGACGTACTTCACGCCGTCCGAGTCCGTCTCGGGGGGCGTCGCGATGATGCACGCGGGCAGGCGCGGTCCCTTGTGGCGGACCAGGCGGGAACCTTCCGCGCGGGCGTTCTTGTCGATGGCGACCGTGATGTTGTAGAGGAAGGCGTCGTCGCCGTTGTACACGTTGGGCATGGTGAAGGCCATCTGGCATTCGCCCCGGCCGTCGTTCCACTCTCCCTCCCGCGGCCACGAGAAGTCGCCCGGATCCCACTGGACCTCGACCGGGTCGCCGCGCTCGGAGGAGGCGGAGTTGGTGCTGTTGATGTAAACGGTGGTGGCGGCGAACACGTCTTCGGGACTGACGTTTTCGCCCTGGACGAGGTTGCCAGTGAAGCGGACCCAGACCTTCCATCCGGCCTCCACCAGCGTCTTCGATTCGTCGGTCGCCGGCCAGCTGACATAGACGTACTCCGGATCGCCGTTGGCCTTGACGGTGCGGGGGATTTCCGTGACGTGGAGGGCGTCGAGAGCGTCCTCCGACGGGTTGGCGGCGCTCCACTGGTTGGTGGGGGCGCTCGACCACTCCCAGAGGCGCACGCGGATCGTGGCGTTGCTGTTGCCCGGGGCGATGCCGTTGTAGTTGAAGGCCCACACCTTGGGGAGGGCGGTGTTGGTCGCCATGTCCTCGGTCCAGGTGCCGACGGGTTCCGCTTCGGCCCATTCGACGCGGCCGGCGGCGTTCGTCCCGTTGCCCGGCCCGTCGTTGCCCGCGGAGGCGTCGGTGATGTGGTAATAAACCTTTTCCACCGTGCGGTCGGTCTGCACGGCGACCCGGTAGCTCTTGCCGTCGATCCGTTCGCCGTCCTGCGCGGGCCAGAGGATCTTGCCGCGGGGCGTCTCGCGGTCCATGTAGAAGGTCTGGCGGAAGGTGTTGAAGATTTCCGCTCCGCCGGACTCGCCGCGGTCCGGCCAGCAGCGGACGGTGAAGAGATGGAAGCCCTCGTCGAAGCCGGTCGTCCAGGAGGCGTAGTCGAGGTGCTTGTGGTACTGCTGCTTTGTCAAGTCGAGGCCGCCTTCCCGCGGTACGCGCCACTCGCCGGTGATCTTGGTCTTGCGCCCGACGGCGTCGGCGTTGCCGGGCCAGACGGTTTCCCAGCCCTGGTAGCCGTCCTTCGTGTCGCCCTGGAGGGCGGCGCCGCCGATCTTGTACTTGAGAACGGTGCCGTCTGGGAGCGCGGGCAGCGTGAACCGCCACCAGTCGCCGGTGATTTTCCACTCGCCGGTGGCTTCGTCTGGTTCCCACTGGTTGCCGACCCATTCGCCGCGGACGACCGAGACGTTGCGGTCGGGGGACTTGCCCGCGCACCCGTTGGGCCAGGCACCGTTGGTGGTGAAGTAGAGCCACGACGCCAGCCCGTCGCCGTGGTCCATCTTCGCGTACACCACGGGGTGCCCGCCGTCGAGAGAGAACTGCGGGAAGGTGACATCCGTCCCGCCGGGTTCTGGGCCGGCGCCGATGCTGAATGACGCCACGTAGTTGGCCGTGTTGTTGTTGCCATAGATGGGGCCGTCCACCCCGTCCGCCTCGAACCAGACGGCCAGCTGGTATTTGCCGTCGGCGAGGCCGGACACGTCGATGTCCGCCGTTTCCCACGCACCTTCGCCGTTGCGGCTCTCGAACCAGTTGTTGTTGTCGGTGCCGGTCTGGTTCCAGTCGTACCAGGAAAGGGCGCGGGTCCCGTTCGCGATGATCGTTCCGTTGGAAAGGATGTTGTAGCCCATGCGCGCCGGATGCGCCTGCCCCTCGCTCCGGCTCATCGGGAAGGTCTGGCACTGCCCGCCGAAGGCGATGGTGTCGTACACCCGCCCGAGGTCGGCCCCGTCGAACGCGTCCGGGAGCCAGTCGTTGTACGACTCGCCGTCGCCCTTGTACCAGCCGTTGGCGTAGATGTAGCTTCTGCCGATCCACGAAGGCGCCTGCCCCTCGTCCTCCCCGACGGAGAAGGTCGCCACGTAGTTCGCCTGCTCGTTGTTGTCCCAGACGGATTCATCCGCACCCTTCGCCTCGAACCAGACGGCCAACCGGCATTTCGTTCCGGGTTCCACCCCGTCCAGGTCGAGGGTCGCCATCCGCTCCGGCTCGCTGTTGCCCGTGCTGCTGCGGAACCAGTTGTCGTTGTCCCTGTAGGCATACCAGTAGAGCGTCTGNNTCGGTTTCGTGGAACGGAAGCGGTTCCCATTCGTCGTTGAACTCATTGTCGCCCTTGTACCAGCCGTTGGCGAAAATGTAGCTCTTGCCAATCCAGCTGGCCGACGCGCAGAGGGACGGGGCGTCCCCGCCGGGGGAGGAAGCCTTCGCGGTGGCGGCGGGGATGGATGCGGATTTCGCTGCGGGCGCGGCGGTTGTGTCGCGGTAGGTGCCCGTGCCTTCCGGGTCGTGGTAGAGGAAGGAGGGATTCTTCAGGTCCGTGTTGAGGCCGATGCCGTAGGAATTGGTCCAGATCCGGGCCGCGCCGCCGATGGCGACTTCGTAGGTGGTCGCGTCGCCGCTCCGTAGGACGCAGCCGTGGTCGGTCGTGTGGGTGTCCTTCGCGGCGAACACTTCGGCCCAGGTGCGCTGGATGAAATAGTCGTCGATGTTCTCGAACCCGAGGAAGCAGTCGCGGGCGGCGCCCGGCGGGTTGTCGCGGGGGTCCTTGGCCGCCTCTCCCTCGATGTCGCTGCGCGTTCCTTCGATGCCGTTGCCGAAATCCATGCCGCCGTCGAGGCGCGCCATGACGTGCTCGGCCTCGCCGTCCAGGTGGATGCCGAAGGCGACGTTGGTTCCGCGCACGACGGGAATGGCCATCGTGTAGGAGAAGTCGGTCGGGTCGGCGTCCTCGACGCCGTTGGGGTTGAAGCCCGGATCGCCGTCCACGCCGTCCTTGCGCACGACGCCGCAGACGGGCGCGACCCGGCCGTCGTCGTACACGGTGATGACGTCGGAGAGGCCCGAGCGGGAGGTGTTGGTGCACCCGGCGGCGTAGTCGGCGGCGCGGACGGCGGCGGCCCAGTACTCGCTGGGTTCGGGGTTCTTGTAGCCCCAGAGCGCGTAGCTGCTTTTGGGCATCCAGACCTTGCCCGCGCGCAGGTCGCCGGCGGTGGCGTAGGGGGCGTCGTCGGTCCCGCCCTCCCAGTGGGTCATGTAGTCGGGATAGGTGGAAGCGTAGTTGTAGAGGTAGTCGCCGTCGGGGTAGCTCCCGCCCGTCCAGATGGTCTGCCCGTCGTCCCGGTGCGAGTTGAACATGACCAGCACCCGGTTCCACGGCCAGCCGCCGCCGCGTTCCCACGCGATGAAGTTGCCGGGCTGGTAGTCGATGGGGCAGGCCATGTCGTCGTACATCGCGAAGTTCTCGTGGACCTTGAGGAGGGTCGGAATCTGGCTCTGGCCCCACTGCCCGAGGTAGTCCGTGCAGGCCCAGCGCGGGAACGCGCCGCCGGAACCGGGCAGCACCGCGGCGCGGTTGTTGCCGTCGGTGTAGACGAGGCCGAGGCCGCTGCGCATGTAGTAGTAGGCGTGGTGGAGCTGCTTGCGGTCCACGTGGTCGTCGTCGTGGCTTTGCGCGTGCATGACGCCGTGGTCCGGACCGAAGCCCGCATGGCCGGGGTATTCGAAGCCCCAGAGCTGGTTGAACTTGAAAGCGTCGTCGAGCGCGGACCGCAGGTCGCTGTCCACCAGCCGCATCCCCGCGTCGATGTACGGCTGTTGGGCCGGCTGTCCGCCGAGATGCTCGCCGAAGGCCATTAGGTCGTCGCGCGGCCCGTCGTTGGAGAAGACCGTGTTGCGGTGGTTGGTCCAGTCGTTGAAGCCGCGGGTCATGTTGAACTGCCACTGGGCCTGGCCGAGGTAGCCGAAGTCGGAGCTGTCCTTGTTGTCGCCGTAGGTGTCGCCGAAGAACTCGTACGGCACGTGCTTGACCGCGTCCAGGCGCAGGCCATCCACGTGGGTCGTGTCGATGAGCCAGCGGACGGCGCGGTTGAGGTAGTCGTCCACCTTCTCCGCGTAGAAATTGGGGTAGTTTTCGATGAGCGTCATCGAGACGCCGTTGGAGGCGTTGTAGTCCCTGAACCAGGCGGCGTACTCTTTGAGCAGGGCCTTGGTGGCCGGATCTTCGGGGTCCCAGGCGGAGTTCCCGAAGCCGGTGTAGAGGTTGACGCCGTTGTCCGGGGCGGTGTTCTGGAGCGCGCGGTCGCCGACGCCGTAGTCCTCGTTCTTCTTCCAGGGGACGGGCATCCGGTCGAAGAGCTTCCATGTGTCCTCCTTGCGGTAGGCGTGGCGGACGATGTAGGGCTTCGCGTACCAGTCGGCCATCTTGTGGCCGAAGTTGCCGTTGCAGGGCCCCCAGCCGTCGCTCCAGAGATTCTCGTGGGCGATGTCGATGAGGTCCGAGAGCGGGCGGTACATGACGTCCCAGGCGGTCTCGCGCCCCCACTCGATGTTGTCCCACTTGCGGTAGTAGCCGTCGGAGGTGACGCGGAGGTGGAAATCCTCGGCGACCATGCCGGGGTACACGTCGACGGGGGTGGTTTCGTTGTAGCCGGGCACGTCGTAGGCGCGGTGGTTCATGACGTTGTCGAAATAGACGCGCATGCCGAAGCGGTGGGCGACGTCGATGAGGTTGAGCAGGTCGGCCTTGGTGCCGTAGCGGGTGGGGTACTGGCCGCGGAGGTCGGTCGAGCCGATGTCGAAGGGGTCGTACAGGTCGTAGCCGACGGACATCCCTCCGTTGGCCTTGGTGGGCGGCGGCACCCAGAGGGCGGAGTAGCCGGCTTCGGCGATTTCGGGGATGCGCGCGGCGATCTCGTTGTGCGACAGGTTGAAACACTGGAGGATGGCCTCCGCCCGCGCGGAAGGAAGGAACACGCCGGAAGGGAACAGCGCGGAAAGGACGAGAACGGCCACCGCGGAATGACGGGCGAACGGTTTCATGTGTACGGCTCCTTCCTGGGAGACGGAATCCGGCGGCACACCGGATTGCGTCTCACGACTTTATTCTACACGGCGCGGAAGAATGCGCAATCCCGGATTTCCGCCCGCCGGACCGCAGGCGTCGGATATTTTGAGATTACCTGTAATTCCCGGCCTTGAATTCTGACCATGGGGCAGGGACGCGTTTCCCCGTGATTTTTTG
>LXOW01130943.1_pt1 | contig 21710 bp, 18 predicted proteins | sample 1368591 | NCBI WGS metagenome assembly LXOW01 (sample SAMN04884650, study PRJNA319009) | bovine gut metagenome | isolation source: Cow rumen | host: Bos taurus | place: Italy: Legnaro (PD) | collected 2014-07-09
GTGCATGTCTCTCCGTTTCACTGTTTCAGCGCTTCCTGCAGCATTTGGTTGAGCACGGTGGGGGAGATATCGCGGGTTATCTTACCTTGCTCACACAGCGATATTTGTCCCGTTTGTTCGGACACTACGATGGCCAGTGCGTCGGTGAACTGGGTGGCGCCGATGGCGGAGCGGTGGCGCAGACCCAAGTCGGTGGGAAGGTCCTCTTCTTTGGACACGGGCAAAATGCAGCGGGCAGCCGCAATACGATGTTCCTTGATGATGACGGCCCCGTCGTGCAACGGACTGTTTTTGAAAAAGATATTCTCTATAAGCTCGCGGGAAATGAGAGAGTCTATTTTCTCGCCGGTTTGCAGATAATCGTAGAGTGGGGTGTCGCGGGCTACGATAATAAGGGCACCGGTTTTGGAACTGGCCATGCGTTTGCAGGCACGTACAATGGAGTCGATGTCCTCGGCATAATCTTCCGCACTCAGATTTTTATTACGTCGTTTTTCGATGAACTTCGTGAAATGGGTGTTGCCGATGTAAGTGAGGAATTTGCGGATTTCGGGCTGATAGATGACAATCAGCGAGATCAAACCCACACTGAAAATTTTGCCTAAAATATCCGCGAACATGGTCAGATGGAAGTAGCGGGCCACTGTCCAGATGATAAAAACTATGAAGATAGCGAAGAAAACTTTCACGGCGCCGGTGCCCCGCAAAAGCTTGTACAGCCAATACATCAGGATGGCTACCAGCAGGATATCCACTGCATCGGAAATGCCGAATTTCAAAAAGCCTAAAGCGAATAAATTCATCATTCAAATTTTTTGCAAAAATAATCATTTTTTTAATGTGGTTTTCCGGGTATTTATTATGTCAAAAAAATGTTGTAATTTTGCAACCAAAATGAAAAAACGAAATACATTGTGACCTGAGTTTGTGGGGCAATTAAAGAAGTAATGTATAAATGGCAAAAGAGAAAAATACTACGCAAATCGCTATAAAAAACCGGAAAGCGGAGTTCGAATACTACCTGCTGACAACGTTTTCAGCAGGTTTGGTGCTCTGCGGCACCGAAATCAAATCCATCCGCGCGGGCAAAGCCAATCTGGTGGACAGCTACTGCTCTTTCATCAACGGTGAGTTGTGGGTGCATAACCTGCACATCAGCGAGTACGCCCACGGCAGCTACAACAACCATGAGCCCAAGCGTGACCGCAAACTGCTGCTCAACAAAAAGGAACTGAAGAAACTGCAAAGCAAACTCAACGACCGTGGCACCACCATTATTCCTACCTTGTTGTGGATCAACGAGAAAGGCTATGCGAAATTGGACATTGCTTTGGCACGAGGCAAGAAAATGTACGACAAGCGCGAAAGTATCAAGGAAAAAGATAACCGCAGGGCCGCTGCAAGAGAGGAGGAATAGCTATGGAAGACGAGATGATGAATATGGATATCGAACGCTCGTATTTCAGTATTGGAGATACCGCCAAAATGTTCGGTCTCACTCCTGCCACCTTGCGTTTTTGGGAGAAGGAATTCACTGAGATAAAGCCTTTTAAGAATAAAAAAGGCGAGCGATATTACACCCGTCAGGATATTGATATCATCAAAACTATCCATTATCTGACGAAAACCAAGGGCTATACTCTCAAGGGCGCCAAAGAGGCCATGAAAAGCAATTTCATGCAGGAAACCTGCAATGCTCATATCGCTGATACTTTGCTGAAAATCAAAGCATTACTTTTAGATATCAAAGACGCTCTCTAATATGCGCAAATACTTCATTATCATTATTTTAACTGTTTGTTGCACTTTGGGTGCACAAGCACAGCAAACGGGGTATGTGTCCACTCAAATGGACAGAGTCATTACCCAAACAGGCATTATCCCCACTCCCCAGCATGTGACTTTCCAAGAGGGGTATTATGGTCTGAAGGATTTTCAGCAACCTGTTGTTGAAACGCAGTTGATAAGTTCATTTCCCATTGATACCAATGCCGATCAGGCTTATATTTTGGAAGTGAAATCGGATAAAATTTTGATTGAGGCGATTACGGAACAAGGTTTGTTTTATGGGCAGCAGAGCGTGAAGCAAATGCTGCGATATTTCAGCGATGATGAGGGAAAGGCCCGCATCCCCTGTATGAGGATTGTGGATTATCCCAAGCTGAAATACCGTGGCTGGATGGACGACATCAGCAGAGGTCCTATTCCGAACATGGAGTTCCTGAAACGGGCTATTGCCACTTTGGCTGAGTATAAATTGAATTTTTTCAATCTTTATACCGAGCATGTGTTCAAATTGGACCGATATCCGGATATTGCGCCCACCGATGGGCTCACTGCGGCTGAGGTGAAAGAGCTGGAAGAGTATGCCCGCCAGTATCACATTGAGTTTTTCGGCAACCAGCAGTGCCTGGCCCATGCGGAAGAGACCTTCAGGATACCTTTTTATCAGCCCATGGCCGATACCAAGTTCAATTGGAATCCGGGAGAACCGAAGACATACGATTTCCTGCGCTATGAGTTGGAAACGGTGGCCAAGGCCTACCAGTCACCGTTTTTCAATATCAACTGCGACGAGACCGAGGCCCTGGGTAGCGGACGGGCACAGAGTTTTGTGGAGCAAAACGGAGGAGCGTCGCAGGTATACGCCCGCCATATCCAGTGGGTGTACAATGTGCTGAAACCGTTGGGCAAGAAAGTGATGATGTGGGGTGATATCGCCGCCAAAGACCCAGTGATTACCTCGCAGTTGCCCAAAGACATGCTGATGATTGTGTGGAGTTATTCGCCTTCGGACAGCTATGTGGATATGATGGAACCATTTGAGAAACGGGGACTTGAATTTATGGTAGCGCCAGGTATGAGCATGTGGGGATCCGTTTTTCCGAGCGAGGAGACCTATACCAAAAATATCGCCAACCTGGTGCGAGACGGTTATCAGCATGGGGCTATCGGCATGATGAATACTGCCTGGGATGACTCGGGCGAGTCGCTGTTCAACAGCACCTGGCACGGCATGGCCTGGGCTGCCGAGATGAGCTGGCAACCCATCAGTCAAACTGAGCCGGCCAAAGCTGACCAGGAGAGAGTTGAAAGACTGGGCACTTTCAACGAGGCTTTTGCTACCGCTTTTGAAGTGCCTGATAATGATTTCCAGCTGATGAAGGAACTGGAGCATGTCGATATCCCTAATTTCTTCAACAGTCTGGCTTTGTATGAAAGTGTGTGGGATTTCTATCCTTCGAAAATCAGCGAGGCTACGTATCAGCAGTATCTGCATACCTGCCAGTTGATTGAAAAACAGAAAGAAAAATACCTGTCCTCCGGGGCCATTAACCCGCAGGCACCTCAATACGATGCGGCCAAGCGGATAGCCAGCTATGTGTGCCTCAGGCTGCAGACCGCCTCCAAAATCGGCATCTTGCGTTACAAAATCAGTCAGAGCCTGCAAGGCAATGAGCAGTTTTCGGAACAGGAAATAAAAAATGACATTCAAACAACAGTTAACTTGCTGCATGAAACCAAGTTAGCCTATATGAAGCTGTGGGATGAGGAATGCCGTCCTTATTGCAGAAACATTGTGGAAGAGCGGTATAATCAGTTGGCACAAGAACTGATGGATATTCCTTATCATGTTGTCATTTCTTCAGAGCAAAATGCTAAAAATGAAGTGGTTGTGAGCATGCGAACCCTTTTCAACGATCAGGAGATTTTCTATACAGTGGATGGTCGCGAACCGCAATTAGGCGAGAAATACAAAGCTCCCCTCGTACTTTCACAGTCCGCCACCGTTCGTGCGATGTGCTTTAACCCCTTCAAGGAGAAGGTTTTATCAGAAAAATATATCCTGATACACAAGGCTTTGCATAAAATCAGCAAACTTAACACGGCCTATTCGGAATATCGCCCGCAGTATGCGGCATCAGGAAAAATGGGACTGACGGATGGCATTATCGGCAGCGAAAGCTATCTTGATGGCTGCTGGCAAGGCTATTGGGGAGACGACATTGATGTGGAGTTTGATTTTGGCAAACCCACCGTTCTGCATAGTTTCAAGACCCGTTTCTTACAAAATATCCACGACTGGATTATGTGTCCGCAGACGGTGGAATTATATAGCTCGAAAGATGGAATTAATTATCAGTTATACAAAGTTTTAACAGTACCGAATGTGGAATATACCGCTGAAAAGACGGGTATCTTCACACTTCAGGAGGACGATCTGTCCCTCAAAACCCGTTATGTTCGTGTGGTGGTGAAAAATGGGGGAAAATTGCCCTCATGGCATCAGGCTCCCGGCCAGCCGTCGTATATTTTCTGCGATGAGATGATATTCAATTAGTAGAGACGTCTCATGAAACGTCTCTACGGAAACGGGAATATTGCAGGATATACCCCATGGAAATTGCCAGGGTGTGTTCCGCAAAAAAATGTATAATATTATAGCGTATTCGGGAAAAATTCCGTACCTTTGCACCCCAATTTTAAAACAAGAAATATGAGCTTTTTGAGTAAACTTTTCGGGACCAAGGCTGACCGAGATATGAAAGAATTGAAGCCTTATCTCGCGAAAACGTTGGCAGCATACGAGACCATCAAGGACCTCTCCAATGACGAGTTGCGTCACAAAACCGTGGAATTCAAGCAGAGAATTGCGGAAACGGTGAAGGAGGAAGAGGACAGAATAGCCGAAATCAAGGAATATCTGGACAATAACTATGATATGCCCATCAGGGAGAAAGAGGATTTCTACAAGGAATTGGAAAACTTGGAAAACCGCTCCTACAAGAAAACACAGGAAGTGCTGGATGATATTTTGCCTCAGGCATTTGCGGTGATGAAGGAGACTGCCCGCCGTTTCAAAGACAATGAAATCGTGGAAGTGACCGCTACCCAGATGGACAGGGATATTGCTGCTTACAGAAACTGCATTGAGATTGTGGATGACAAGGCTCTTTACCATAACACCTGGTCCGCTGGTGGCAATATGATCAAATGGGATATGTGCCACTACGATGTGCAGCTGATTGGTGGTACGGTGTTGCATCAGGGCAAGATTGCCGAGATGGCTACGGGTGAAGGTAAAACCTTGGTGGCTACTTTGCCAGTTTATCTCAACGCACTTCCGGGCAAGGGTGTGCATGTGGTAACCGTAAACGACTATCTGGCCAAGCGTGACGCCGAGTGGATGGGGTTGTTGTACGAATTCCATGGTTTGACGGTGGATTGTATCGACAAGCACGAGCCGAATTCCGAAGCCCGCCGCAAAGCTTACGCCGCGGATATTACTTACGGTACCAACAACGAGTTCGGTTTCGACTACCTGCGTGACAACATGGCCCGTAACATTACCGAGCTGGTGCAGCGTCCGCACAATTTCGCCATCGTCGATGAGGTGGACTCCGTGTTGATTGACGATGCCCGTACGCCTTTGATTATTTCAGGTCCTACGCCCCGTGGCGACCAACAGGAATTCGACCTCTACAAACCTGTTGTGGAGAAATTATACAATGCCCAGAAAGTTTATGTGGCTGAAATTCTGACCAAAGCCAAGAAGCTGCTGGCCGAGAATCCCGACCCGAAACCGACGGACGAAGGAGCTATGCTCTTGCTCCGTGCCCAGCGCGGTCTGCCGAAAAACAAGGCTTTGATCAAGTTCCTCAGCGAGCAGGGTATCAAGCAGATATTGCTGAAGACCGAAGGCTACTTCATGCAGGAGCAGAATAGAAATATGCATCTTATTGATGACGAGTTGTATTTTGTGATTGAGGAAAAACAGAATACCGTCGATATCATGGACAAGGGTATCGAACTGATTTCCAAGGATGCGGAAGAGGCCAAGATGTTCATCATGCCGGATGTGGGCGCTGAGATCGCTGAACTGGAGAAAGAGGACCTTGACCAGCAGGCCAAGCAGGAACGCAAAAACGAGATTTACCGTAATTTCTCCATCGCTTCAGAGCGTATTCATACCATCCACCAGTTGCTGAAGGCTTATACCATGTTCGAAAAGGATGTGGAATACGTCATCATTGACGGCAAGGTGAAGATTGTGGACGAGCAGACAGGCCGTATTATGGAAGGCCGCCGTTATTCAGATGGTCTGCATCAGGCTATTGAAGCTAAGGAAAATGTGAAGGTGGAAGCTGCTACCCAGACGTACGCTACCATCACTTTGCAGAACTATTTCAGAATGTACAAGAAACTGTCGGGTATGACCGGTACCGCTGAAACCGAGGCGGGTGAGTTCTGGAATATCTACAAGCTGGATGTGGTGGTGATTCCAACCAACCGTCCTATCGCCCGTATCGATGCGGAGGATATGGTATACAAGACCAAACGTGAGAAACTGGCCGCTGTGGTGGACAAGATTCTGGAATTGCATGAGGAAGGTCGTCCTGTGCTGGTAGGTACCACCTCGGTAGAAGATTCTGAGTTGCTTTCCAATATTTTGACCCGTCGCCGCATTGTGCACAACGTGTTGAACGCCAAGTTGCACAAGAAAGAGGCTGACATTGTGGCCGAGGCTGGTCAGGCAGGTACGGTGACCATCTCTACCAACATGGCAGGTCGTGGTACCGATATCAAGCTGGGACCCGGCATCAAGGAGAAAGGTGGTTTGGCCATCATCGGTACGGAACGCCACGATTCACGTCGTGTGGACCGCCAGTTGCGTGGTCGTGCCGGTCGTCAGGGTGACCCCGGTAGTTCCCAGTTCTATGTGTCTCTCGAAGACAACCTGATGCGTCTGTTCGGTTCCGACCGTATCGCCAAGGTGATGGATACCCTGGGCCTGCAGGAAGGTGAGGTGATTCAGCATAGCATGATTACCAAATCTATTGAAAGAGCTCAGAAGAAGGTGGAGGAAAACAACTTCGGTATTCGTAAGCGCTTGCTGGAATACGACGATGTGATGAACCACCAGCGTAGCAATATCTACGACAAGCGTCGCAATGCTTTGTTTGGCGATCGTTTGGCCATCGATATTTCCGAGATGTTCTATGATGTGTGTGTGATTGTGGTGGAAAACAACTGGGGTGCCAAGGATTACGAGGGTTTCTGCCAGGAAATGATCACCACTTTCGGCTGCGAGTCACCGTTCGATTCCGACCGCTTCCTCCAGGAGCGTCCGCAGAAATTGGCTGATGAGTTGTTCCCCTTCATCTATGAACATTACAAGGCTAAAATACAGCAGCTGAGCAATATGGCTTACCCGATTATTGAGAGGGTATATCTGGAGCAGGGCGACCGCTTCCAGAATATCGCCATTCCGTTCACCGATGGATTCAAGACCATGACGGTGGTGGCTCCGCTGAAGAAATCATACGAAACCAAGGGCCGTGAGGTGGGTTTGTCCATCGAAAAAGGTATCACGCTGGCAGTTATCGACAATGCATGGAAAGAACATCTCCGCGATTTGGACGATTTGAAACAGTCGGTGCAGAATGCCTCCTACGAGCAGAAAGACCCGCTGTTGATTTACAAACTTGAGTCGGCCAGCTTGTTCGAGCAGATGCTGGAACGTATTAGTACAGAGATTGTTTCATTCCTGACCAAGGGTACTATTCCGATTTCCGAGAATGCCCAGGTGAAAGAAGCCAAGTTGCCGGAGTCTGACGCCAAGAAGCTGCAAACCGGCCGTCAGGAGGTGGGCAGTGGCCGTCAGGTGGCTCCCGGTGGCAAAGGCAGTGCGCCTGTCCGCGTGGAGAAGAAGGTGGGCCGTAATGACCCCTGTCCCTGTGGTAGCGGTAAGAAATACAAAAACTGTCATGGCAAAGACGAACAATAAAGTTGTTCTGTCTGTCACCAATGACCTCTATACAGACCCGCGTGTCGATAAAGTATGTAACTTTTTGACACGCAACGGGTTTGATGTTACCCTTGTGGGTCGTCGCTACGTTGATTCCGCCGCCTTGGCGCCAAGGTCTTATAAAACGCATAGAATGCGCCTGCTGTTTAGAAAAGGCGCTTTTTTTTATGCGGAATACAATATCCGGCTGTTCTTCTACCTGTTGTTCCATCATTTTGACCTGTTTGTGTCCAATGATTTGGATACGCTTTTGCCTAATGTTTTGATTAGCAAGCTGAAAAGAAAACGATTGGTCTATGATAGTCACGAGTATTTCTGTGGGGAATTGTCCATTGCCGACCGGCCGTTTGTAAAACGTGTGTGGCAAAGTATTGAAAGATTCTGTTTTCCAAAGTTGAAGGATGTCATTACGGTCAGCCAGTCTATTGTGGATCAGTATGAACAGGAATATGGCATCCGTCCGCATCTGGTACGCAATATTCCACCGAAAGCCATCCCTCCCGTGACGGAAACACGTGCTTCGTTACGATTGCCAGAAGACAAAACGATTATCATTCTTCAGGGCAATGGAATAAATGAAGGTCGTGGGGGAGAGGAATTGGTGGAAGCCATGCCTTTTGTGGACAAGAAAGCGGTATTGCTGATTGTAGGCAACGGCACCGTGATTCCGCAGTTAAAAGAAAGAGTGCAAGAGTTGCATTTGGAACATCGGGTACGTTTTGTGCCGCGTGTTACCCCGGAAATGTTGTTCAATTACACCTATTTGGCCGATATTGGCATTGCCCTTGACCGTGACCTCAGTCTGAATTTGCGCTTCAGTTTGCCCAACAAACTTTTTGAATACATCAAGGCAGGAACGCCGATGGTGGTTTCTAATCTGATAGAGCGTGCAAGGATTGTCGGGCAGTATCGGGTGGGATTGATTGTGGAGGATTTTCAGCCGGAAAATGTTGCGGAAAAGATTAACCGACTGGTGAATGACAAGCAGTTGTATGACGAAATGAAAGCTAACTGCAAGGTGGCGGCGGAGGACTTGTGTTGGGAGAACGAGGAGAAGGTGCTGGAAGAGATATATCTGCGGGACAAAGGATAGGGGAGTTTCGGGCTGCGCCCTCAAGGGGAGTCATGCTTCGCATGAGGGGGAGTCTCGCTGCGCTCGAGGGGAGTTTTTTAGTTGAAAACTGAAAACTGAAAGTTGAAAATTATAATTTGAATTTTGAATTCTACTTCTATGATCAGACAGCGGATTACAGGCAATAATAAGGAATTTTTCGACCCGGTGCGGAAGAAATGGGTGCCGGCTACTCCCGAGGAGGAGGTACGTCAGCAGTTTATCCAATTTCTGCTGACGGTGAAGAATATTCCCGCTTCGCATTTGTCGGTGGAGCGAGAAATCACCGTGAACGGACTGTCACGCCGCTACGATCTGGTGGTATTTGACGAGGAAGGCAAGCCCTGGATGGTGGTGGAGTGCAAGGCGCCGCATGTCAAGCTCACCCAAGAGGTGATGGAGCAAGCTGGCCGCTACAACAAAACCCTTCAGGCTCCGATTATCGGCATCACCAATGGGAAAGAAAACAAGTTTTTCAGGGTGGATTTCGAGACAGGGGAGATTAGTGGTATGTAAGTCTTCTGTGATTTTTGTAAAATAAAATTTATCCAAAATTTACACAGTAATTATATAAAATATTTATGTATCTTTGCCGAATAAAAATTTCGGCATGAGAAGAATATTGGCGTTTATTGTTTTGATAAGCACAAGTGTGGTGGTGCTGGCGCAGCGTGACAGTTGCAGTCTGCTGATTTCGTTTTATAATGTGGAGAATCTGTACGATCCTGACAATGACTCGTTGTTTCGGGACGATGACTTCACGCCGGAGGGCTTGTATCATTGGACTTATGGCAAGTATGTGAAGAAGGTGAACAATATTGCCAAGGTGCTGATTGCCATGGGGGAGGGCGAGCCACCGGACATAGCGGCGATGGCGGAGGTAGAGAATGACCGTGTCTTTCAGCGCTTCTGCTATCACTCACCCTTGCAGAAATTCAATTATGGCTATGTGCATTTTGATGCTCCCTATTCGCGTGGGGTGGAAACCGGTTTGCTGTACCGCAAAGACCGTTTGCAAATTGTTCATAAAGAGGCCATTGCTGTGGTCTTTCCCTTTGAACCGGCTACCAAAAACAGGGATATTTTGTATGTGGTGGCGAAGACCCTTTGCGGTGACAGCTTACATCTTTTCGTCAATCATTGGACTTCTCGCTATGGCGGCTACGGGGCAACGGTGCCCAAACGGAATTATTATGCCCAGGTGTTGCGGCATCGTGTGGATTCGTTACTGAATCTGAATCCATCTGCAAAGATCGTCATTGTGGGCGATTTCAACGATTATCCCACGGATGAGAGTGTGAGTAGGACTTTGGGGGCTTCTGACAGAACCCAAACCGACACGGCATCGCTGTATAATTTGATGTATAGATTTCTGAAAATGAACAATATAGGAACGCATAAACACGAGGATTTCTGGGGTTGCCTTGACCAGATTATCGTTTCTCCGTCCCTAATAGACAGCTCGTTTTCGGGTATCCGTATTGTCAATGGGGAGGCGCATATTTTCAAAGAGGATTTCATGGTTGTGCCTGACGAGAAGTACGGGGGCTACAAGGTTTTTCGCACCTTCCTTGGTCCGCGCTACATTGGTGGTTATGGGGATCATTTGCCGGTGTTTGTCGTTATATGTGACAAACAAAACTAGTGTCTGCAGAGTTATGAAAAAGTCCTGAAAGAAAAACATTCTATTAACCTCATACTAAGGTCGACAGGCCGCTAGTATTTATTCACCTCGTTACATTACGAGAGGTCATTTAGTTCTTCAAACACCCAATCGGCACCACCAGCACACCGTCCTCAGGACGCTTGTACGCATAGTCGCCGATGCCCGTCAGCACCATCAGGAACGACGGCTTCTTCATCTTCGTAGTGTCGATCTTGTCTGCCAGTGTTCTCAAGCTTGCCGCACCGTCCTTAATCAGTTCCGTACCGCCAATTTTGATTTCTATCAGTCCATATGACCCGTTTCGCAGATGCACCACCGCATCGCACTCCAGCTTGTTCTTGTCGCGATAATGGTACACCTTCCCGTCCAGTGCTTCAGCATATACCCTGAGGTCCCTCACCGCCAACGTCTCGAAGAAAAGTCCAAAAGTCTCCATATCATTAATTAAATCCTTGGGACCGAGACCCAATGCAGCTGTAGCGATAGAAGGATCGATGAAATAACGCGTATCCGATGTGCGGATGGCCGTCTTCGAGCGAAGATTGGGGTTCCAGGCCACCGAATCCTCAATCACGAAAATCTCCTTCAGCGCCTTGATATAATCATAGACCGTGTTTTCCGACATCTGTTTGTCACCGTTGGCCTTGATGTCAGCCAAGATGGTTCCCGCTGTGGCCTGACTCGCCTGATTCCTGGCATACGACCGCATGATGCGCTTGGTCAGTTCCTCATCCCTGTCAACATCATCCACCCGCTTGATGTCGTTGCTCACCACCGAGTCGTAATAGTTGAATGCCTGGGCCAACGCAGCCTTTTCGCTTTTCTTCAGCACAGCCTTGGGCCATCCGCCACGGCAAGTGAGGAATGCCAGACGATCCAGATCGATATGGCTCACTCCGTCTATCTTTTCCGCATACTCAAACAACTTGCCCAAGCTAACCGTTCCTGTCGAATCCTCCGACTCCCAAAGCGTCATTGTGCGCAGTTTCAGGCGTGCCATACGCCCCGTACCGGTATGGTGTATCTGCTCCTCCTCAATCAGTTTTCCGTTCTCATCCTTCTTGGGTTTTGGCGGAACCGCAGAGCCAGTAAGGATAAACTGTCCGTCTTCTTGTCTGTTGTCCACCTCGTTTCTTACCGCATCCCAAAACTGGGGAGCAATCTGCCATTCGTCTATCAATCTGGGAGTGGCACCGGCCAGAAGCCTTGAAATGTTCGTCTTTGCAAGGGCGAGATTCTGGCTCAAAGTGTCAGGATCCGCCATCGACAAAACGCTACCCGCTTGATGCTTGGCCAGCGTAGTTTTACCGCAGTACTTCGGTCCCTCCACAAGTACAGCTCCCGATGCCTCCAATTGGTCTGCAAGCATCTGGTCTGCAATGCGTTTCTTATATATTATCTCCATTCTGAATCAATTAAAAATTCGGTGCAAAGATACGAATAATATTCCATTACTCAGCCATTTTAACTCATTTTGATATGACACTTGGCCGGATTTTGATGTGACACTTGGCCGATTTTTGATGTGACACTTGGCCGTGTTTCATACCTTATTTTTCAGCTGTGCGGACTGGTGCTGGAACCGCCCTTTCACCTTTTACCTTAACATTCAATGGATGTTCTTGAATGTATCTTTGGTATTTTTCTTTACTCTCAATATCATCAGTGAAACATAAACCATAAATATCATCCGTCAAAAAAATATCGCAATCATATTCAACTTCGTTAAGTATAACATTGTTGTCTCCTGGCCACCCATAATTCCAATCACAGGGCATGCTATTATAAGGATCCATGGAATTTAGACTGCATAATGATAAATTGAAGCTATCTCCAACAGAAACATTACGGCAATCATTTTCCACTTTTCTTGTAACTATTTTGAATTTTCTCTCACTATTAGAAGCACATATTATCATGTAGTCGTTTGTGGAATCTATTCTCTCAATGACTACCTCATATTGAATACTTTTACAACCTGCTGGTATTTGTGCAAGACAACTACTGAAAGTCAAAAACAAACTGATGATGGATAATAATAAAATTAATGATATTGTTTTTTTCATGATGTGATATTTCATAAATAGCACCTTATTTTGAGTTTTTTCGTTCGAAGAGTTTGAGGGCGGTGGAGAAGCGGTAGCCGATGCTGACGGCGTAATATTTGTAGTCTTGAAAGCCCAGCAGGCCGCCAAAATAGAGGGAGTTGCCCTTTTTGAAATTGCGGCATACCTGCGCACGCAATACCATGGGACAGTCGCCATTGTGTTCCCAGCCCTGATAGCCGCTGAAATCCACTTCGTATTGCCAGTGGTTGGTGGTCAAACCCACTCGCACACCGTAAATGACTGCATCGTCCTGCATGGACTGGTCGGCACGGATGGACTGCCAGCAGAGGAAGCCTGCCCTGCCGGAAACAGCGACAGAGCGCAGGTACTTGGTTTTCTCAAAAGTGAAGGTCTTGCCGATGGTGGCATCGAAAAAGTAACCGGGGGTGTCGAAATAACGGGCGGCGGTCAGCGGTCCACCGGGTGCGGTTTTCATACACAGGTTGATCATGATGTCGGGGGCTTTGGGCCGGTCGCGCAAAATCTGGATACCTGTCTGGATGTACACGTCACCCACAGCAAAGCCTTTGGGTACCTTGGTCCTCATCAGGCGCTCGTTTCGCACATGGATGGAGGTGTTGTAATATTCGACAGGTACCATCCACACCGCTAAATTGACATATTTTGGATACAAGGGAATGTCGATGCGCAGGTTCAGGTCAGTGGCATTGTCACCATAGCCCCAGTATTGCTCCACAGCGGCGTCTACAACCAGATTTTCGGGTACCTTGCCGTCTCCCATTTTGGGCACCGGGAAGGCGTTGGGGCCGAAATAACGAGGAGAGTAGGTGTAATAATACTGCCAAGGGGTATGGCCGTCCCAGTGGGCTAATTCATTCCACCAGGTCCAATCCTCTTCTTGTGCATATCCTGTGCAAATCCATTTCCCTCCGCACAAGCCTAACAATACCGCTAACAATACAATTCTTATTTTCATATTTTGTTTTTCCGTAGCTTTATTTCTTCCTCAAAAAATATCTCTCTGATTTCTTGTAATTGATTAGTATTCATATTGTCGAAAGAAAAAACACCTTTCAAAAATTCTGGCGGGGTTGTGGAGATAATTAGCGGCCAGTTTTCCCGCAGGGACTGCTCATCGCTGATGTTCATCTTCGACTGCTCCGTTTTGAGGAATTGCAACACCCGCAAGCCGTCGGCTTTTTCGTGAAAGGCATGCCTGAAATGGGCCAAGTCCTTGACATTTTGCCGCAAAGGTCCCCATAAATCTTCGGTTTTGAATTGCTCTTTCAGAAAAGCGATAAAAGGAGTGCTCAAATCTTCCGTGTATAATCGGTCAACGAGGTCGTAGGTCTTTTTCACCTCGTCGAAAAGGCTGTGATGGTATATGGGATAGCTGTCCCATAAACCCTGGCTTCCCTTGATCATGGCGGGACCGGTGCCGAAAAAGACCCGGTCGGAGAAGCGGGCGGCGGGATAGACCAACTCGTCGTTCCAATTGCTGATGGGTGACATCTTCCGCAGTTTCTGTAACAGATAGAAGTCCTCGCCGCTTTTCATGGGGGTGATGCCGTTGATTTTTTGCAAAGCCTTGATTTTTACAGCAATGGCTGAACCTATAGCCGTAAAATTGTAGGGACAGCCAATGCGGTACAAGTTCAAGAGGCAGTTGCGCATATAGATTTCATAGCGCAAAATAGCCCGGTTGGCGGCATCATCGTCGGTCAAGGGGTGATAGTAGGGTACCGAAACCACTTGCTGTTGCGGATGGTCGGCGAAATTCCGTGCCAGCGACTCAAGATAGTGTTCGCCGAAGACCGTGTCGGCATCCATGCTGACCAGAATATCTTCAGGGTCAGCTATGCCCATAATATGTTCGAACAGCTTTTTCCGTGCCCAGCCTACACCGAAATTTTTGTCATCCCAGCCTTTGCCGGGCGAGCTTTTGTCGATGATATGCAGGGGAAAGGCATAGTGTCGCCTGCGAAGTTTGAACAGCAGTTGCCGGTTGTTCTCGCAGATATTTTTTTTGTCAGCCTGCTCCCACCAGGAATCGGGCTGGTTCACGCAGACATACACCGAAAACGAAACCTTAGTCTGCTGCTTTTCCAGGGCTTGCAGGGTCTTGGGCAGGTAGTCCAGTTCGTTCAGGGCGGGTATGGCGACGAAAAGATGCACGGTTATTTTTTCAAAGGATTGTCAATAAAGGGTTTCTTTTGCAGGCTGATGTCGGGGTCGTTGCTGATTTCCAGTTCCTCAAAGAGGAAAGCCTTGGGCAGAATAAAGCTGGCAGGGATGCCGTAAAGGTTGGATCCGTAAGCGGGAGAATAAGAGGAACTGCTACCTTTCAGCATAGCGTTATACACTTGCTGTTCAGCGGCGACAGCGGCAATATGCCTGAAACTTTTGATGCTGGGGGCGGGCATTTTGACCATCCTCACCAGTTCCTCCTCACCGGTTTTTACCTTGATGCGGTAGCAGTATATGGGATGCAAGGTACCTTCGGAAGTCGTATATTTGCTCATGCCGGGATAGGGCCACATACTGTTGTCCGCCAGTTTGGTCACGATATAACAATAGTCGTAATCTTCCGACTTGGCCATGGCGATAAGTTTCTTTTTCAGCTGTTTATAGGAGGTTTTGTTTTTGCTGCTCATCTCCACCACTCCGGGACAGAGGCCGGTGGTCAGTTTGCCGCGATTCAGAGCCAGACGGCGGTGACCATTGCTGTAGGCGGCATTGTCGGCAGGCTGGCGGTCGCTGAGCAGTTGCATCAGCACTCCGTTTTCTATCAACAGTTGCTCGTCTTCGGAAACATAGCCTTCGGCATCGTGCATAAAACTGCCGATGAGCGGAATGCCGTTGTATTGGGTGAGGGTGTTCTTGCTTTTGAGGGTCAGGTCTCTGGAAACAATTTTCTTGTTCATCAGCAGGGCGGTGGGGTTGTCCTTGTCGGCATAATTGCCGTAATATTGAGCCACCTCTGGGGAAGAGAAAATAGGCTTGCGCGAAGCTAACAGCCCGTCGGGATTCTGGAAGAAACATTGTGACATCAGCACGGCGGCGGCTTCGTCGGCAAACATCACCGGGCCACTGTAACTTTCATCCATCACCGGCGCTTTGCGCAGGGCGTCCAGTTGGTTGGCAAAGTCAATAATCATTTTTTCCAATTCTTTTTCAGAAGGAAGTTGCTGAATATCATTTCTGAAAATATTCAGTACATCGGCTATAGGTTCGCCGTCTTCAGCCTGTGCTTCGGCAAAAATATTGAGACAGACAATGTTGAAGGGCTGCTTGTATTTCAGGCCTTCGCTGTCCATGTAATAAGCATCCGCCTGAAAAGCGAACAGGTTAACGCCGGAGTTGGTGAATTCGGGGTATTGGGCAAACAATTTGGACAGTTCAGACAACTTGTATTGGTATTGTGCCTTGTCGAGTGGGGTGGAGGATTGTTCTTCCGTGAAACTCTTGCTGACAATGGAGCTGCGGTCGGGCATGTCCAATTGCTTTTGCGGCAGATTCTGCTGCTGGATGGCTGCTTTCTTGGCCTCCAATTCTTCGGCATTGGTTTTGTACAGCAAGTCGGTGGTTAACCACAGGTTTTGGCGGATATTGTAATAGTTGTTGTCGATGGCCACCGTGCCTTTGGAATTGCTCTGTCCGCGCACCAGCTTGTTGAAATCGAAGTAATGGGTATTGTTGCATTTGTCGTTGCCCACCAATACGGTGACATCCTTGTCACGGTGGGGCATCTGTTCGGCGTAGAGAACTCCGCCCAAAGAAGTCCAAATGCTGGTGATTGTGGCGTCGGAGATCAGATAGCTGATGAAGTAGGGCGCTTGCAGTTTGTCAAGATGCAGCATGGCCATGTTTTGTTCGATTTCGTCTTCCATGGCTTCGAAACACAGGGTTTCAAAGTCGTCATCACCCTGATAGCTGGTATATTTTTTGGGGATAATGGGGGGGCGTTGCTGGCTTTTGCTTTTCTTTTGGGTTTCGATTTGTTTGACAAAGAGGGCGGGGGAGCAGCAGGCTACTGGCACAGACCCGGATTCGGCACCGCAGGAGCCGGCGAAATTGCCATGCTCGCTGCCGGCAGCTTCTATTTTGGAGAACATGGACAGGGGAGTGCCCACCAGATCCACTCCGCGAACCAGCTCGTCAGGCCGTCCGTCCACATAAATGCGATAGACTTCCAGAGGGGTGACATTGAAGGCGTTGGGCATGTAGCGTCCCGTGGTGGTGAAACCGCCTTGTACACAGACGAACAGATAACCATAGGCCTTCCCTTGTGCTTTGGCCTCAGCTATCAACATGGTGCGAAGTTGTTCGTCGCTGTAGGGATGTGAGGTTTCCACAATCAGGTTGGACTGGCGTGATACGGGTTGATAGCCGGCTTGGGCACGGGCATGACCGTTAGAGATGGGGAAACTGTCGATGGGGGTTCGTGTCATGAGGAATTTCTTCAGGATACCATTTTCCACCACAGGTACCCGGTAGCCTAAAAAGCCTTCATCATCGTATCGGTAATGGCCGTTAAGGGGAAGCCCTTTGTAATCTTTCAAAAATGGGTCAAAGTAAATGGATATGTCCGTGGGAAGCACTTGCTCGTTCAGCATTTTCTTGAAGGTCTGCCCGTCGGTGCTCTGCTTGAGGCGCTGGCCTTCCACCCGGTGCCCGAAGATTTCGTGGAAGAAAACGCCAGCGGCATCCTTTGACAGCAGGGCAGGACCGGTATAGGCTTCTGCCACAGGTGCTTTTACCAATTGGCTGAGTTTGTCATTCAGCACTTGCGCATCAATGAGCATATCACTTTGCACAGGCAGTTGGTCAGGTGTATGAGCATAGTAGGAGTGGTATAATGGCAGTACCATACCGTCGTCAGCTTGTCCTTCCACGTTAAGGTACAGGTGACAGCTGGTATAGTTCTGCACTATGCTGGTTCCATCGCTGTTGACAAAATATTTTCGCAGTACCTCATATTTGATGGAGGCATAGCCCGTTTGGATGTCCTGGTTTTGTTTGAAAACCGACGACAGTGCTTTTGTGCGGTCAATCCACTCGTCTTCATGGAATAAGTTGTCTGTAATGGCGGGCTCAAAATAGGTCTCCACGGCAGCATTGGAGTAGTCGGGAGCGTGGTCATCGGCTTCTGCCTTAACTGCTACATTGGCTTTTACTTTTTCGTAGCGTTGCTTGGCCTCCCGGTAAGCCCGGTCGGTTTCCCGCCAGATAATCTGTGCCAGAGCCTGGGAATCGTCATTCAAAGGTAGCGTCACAGTGGAAATCCCCGACAGATAGTCCGAATAATCGTCTCGCAGTTCATGAAAATTGTCCAGCTCATAAGAGCCGACTCTGACTTGCACGGTCAGAATGCGTTCTGTCTGTTGCCGATTATAAATCAAACTGCCCAAGGAACTCCATACGTCATGCGAGGTTTGCTCATCCACGCGGTAGCTGAGCAGATATACCCCCGACTGGTTTTGGTCGAACTGGGTTTTGTTTTTCTGAAGCTCGGCCTGCAATACTTGCAAAAGATCATCGCTCTGCTGGGCAAAAGCGGTGGAGAAAAATGCCCCTATCAGCAGGGAAAATAGGAAAATAATGCTTCGTTTTATCATCATAGTTTTTATTTTTCCAAAGGGACGCAAACATTGCGTTCCTACTGTATAGACACATAAATCTTCACAAACGTTACAGATTAAAAATCCTTTTTGCGTTTTCTGTGGTCACTTCCATAACTTTCTCTATACTTTCGCCAGTCACTTCCGCCACTTTCTGTGCGATGATGGGAATGTAGCTGCTTTCGTTGGTCTTGCCACGGTAGGGCACGGGGGCCAAATAGGGGGCGTCAGTTTCCAGCACAATATGCTGCAAACCCACTTCTTTGACAATGTCCTGCAGTTTGTTGTTCTTGAAGGTCACCACTCCGCCCACTCCCAAGGCGAAACCGAAGCGGATGCCCCATTGGGCTTCCTGAATGCCTCCTGAGAAGCAGTGCAATACGCCTTTTAGTCCGCTGTGGTCGTATTTTTTCAGTATCGGAATAGCTTCCTCGTAGGCGTTGCGAATATGCAGCGACAGCGGCATTTGCCGTTCTTTGGCCCAGCCCAGTTGTATGTCGAAAACTTCAATCTGCTCTTTCTCAAACTCCCTGCTGAAATAAAAATCCAACCCGATTTCACCGATGCCGATTACGCGCGGGTCATCCAGATAGCCGGCGATGGTTTGCAGTTCCTCATTGTAGTCGGCTTTGGTATCTTCGGGATGCAAACCGATAAGCGGATAGAAATGGCCTTTGTAGCGGTCGGTCAATTCCAGCAATTCGGGGATGCCGGCGGCATTCACGCCCGGCAGGATGATGGGGTCCACTTTCGCGTCAATAGCTCTTTGCACCACCTGGTCGAGGGTGTCGTGATAGTATTCTTCGCACAAATGTGCGTGGGTGTCGATAAATGTTTTCATCAGATGGAGTATTCGTGCCAGTTTTTGTTGTCAAAATATACCAATTGGTCAATGCCGAAGCTTTTCAGTTTCGCCACGGCCTCGTTGTAATACAGGTCGAGTTCCTCGGATTTGTGGGCATCGCTGCTGATGACAAAGGGCAGGTGCATTTTCCGGGCCTGCTGCAGTATGTAGTCTGAGGGATAAAAGCTGTCGCAACGTTTTTTGTATAAACCTCTGGTGTTGATTTCCAGAATGACATCGTGTTTGCGCACCAAATCCAGGGCATGATCGACCAGAGCGATGTACCACGGCTCCTGCTCGGTGAAAAAGCGGTGCTGGTTGTGCATCTTGATTTTGTCGATATGGGCAATGATGTCGATGCGCTCCTGCTCCAGCATTTCGAAAGTCTGCTCCCAAAAACGGGTGACGGCTTTCTCCACCTGATGGTTGAATAGCTGGTCCAGACCGTCGTCGTAAATCTCACGTTTGGAGCCGTCGATGAACCAAAGCCGGTCGTCGTTGACGGGGCGTACCAGGTGGACACCGCCGATGAGGTAGTCCATGTTATAGTCGTTGCGGTAATGGTCGAATGGCTGGGTCATGCCAGGGATAAAGTCGCACTCCAAAGCCGCAAATAATTGTGTCTTGGAGTTTTCCTGATACGAATGAATTTCCTTCACGTATTCGGGAATTCTTGCTTCGTCGATGGCGAAATCATTTTCGCCAGGCACGGGCGCATGGGAGGAAAAGCCCAAATGGTCCAGCCCTATTTCGTTGGCGCGCTTCACGATAAGCTCCATCGGTTCCTTTCCGTCACAATAAGTACAATGAGTGTGGTAGTTGCATTTCATCTTCTTAAAATTTCTGCAAAGGTAGTGAAAATAATGCAGAAAAATGATAAGAGAAAATCTTTGGGAGAAAAAAATCAATCATGGCTCATTATCAGCCGCTTGTCCGTTAAAGAAGTACCGATATCTCCTGATATTGGGAATAGTAGATTTGGGGCAATATGTGAGGGATGGTTTCATGGGGCAAAGATAAGGAAATATATTTTTTTAAGGAAAACTATTTAAAGTTAGTTTTTGTATTTATGACTAATCTATAACCTGATTTACATGTTTTCGATAGTTTCCAACAAGCCTCCTGTAAGTCCAAGATAAATAATCTGATGATCTGGAAGTATACTTATTAGCCCATATTTTTCTTTATCTTGATCATACACAATCTGATACGAAGAATCACCTTCTTTAGTAATTACCCATAAATTACAATTATCATATTTCATTAAAAAAGGTTGAGTCTTATTATAATGGAGCCATTCTTTTAGATTGTCAGGCAAAAGAGGAGTGACTTTTTGTACGTCTGTATTGATTTTTTTTATTATTTCTTCTTTCATATTAATGTTGTTGATTAACATCTTTAGGATATATAAGTGTTTTTAAAAATCAAAAATGATTTTTGGGAACTTTTGTTTCAAAAAATCCTTGTTATAATGAGAAAAAGTCGTAATATAATCGTATTTAACAGTTTCACCAGTAAACACGTTTACTTTGCATACGTCTGGTCTGTACTCTTCTTCAGTGCAATCAAAACATCTTTCCCATCCTACAAGAATAACGGTGCTGTCGGAGAGCCAATAGCCATCGTTAATGCTTGCTGAGGGTCCGAGAAAGAGAATCGGAAGTCTTTGGTGATGAGCAATATCTATGACATATATTTGGATGTCTGCATCCAATACCGCATGTGTTTTAGCACCTTTCTTGTTTAAGATGAGATTATACGAATACAAGTCCAAGGCATAAGATCCGTTTGGTGAGTAATATATCTTGTCCTGGTAATCTGAGAAGTTTTTTTCCGAAATGTCAAATTTTTCCCAATCGGTGGATAGAGGTGATGCATAACTACGAACAAGCGTAAATCTGTCTGTTTGCAGTGCTTCTTCCCACGAATTGAGCCATAAACTGCAATTTTGTCGCAAAGACTCGGAAAGAGAATCCTCCATAACAACGATTTCCGAATATGTTTGACAGGTTTGGTTTTTATTCTGAATTGAAGTTGCTGATGGAGACGCTTGGTTATTCTCAAGCGTTGAATTTAACTTTCTCCATGCAGATTCTGCAGAATAAAATTGTATATTTGAATCCCCATTAGCTGATAGTCGTTCTCTCATTACTTGTTCTGAAATAGTTTTTGTTATTTTTTGATTTTTAACGTCTATAATAACCCATCCTTTCTTTTCTCCTGAAAAAAGTGGTTTCTTTTGGATATATATATAATTATCACTCCATGCAATAATCTGAACTGTGCCATCGATTAGACCTCCACCGTTCGGGGAAGTATGTTTGTCAACCAAATAATAGGAACGTCCTCCTTCCCACTGCCATAAATAATAGTTTCCTACAATTTTTTTTTTGCTTCCTCCGTCAAAAACACATCCTACAACCATAAAAGCAAGCAAAAAGATTACGAATAGTTTATTTTTTTTCATATAGGCTTAAATTCAGATTAGTTTTTATTTTGAGTCTCATCCGGAAATATAATCCGATTGTTCTTCATTCGCAATCCGCAAAGCTTTAAGATTTTTTTCAATTCTCTGAGTTCCGATCTTTT
>LXOW01022177.1_pt1 | contig 21692 bp, 23 predicted proteins | sample 1368591 | NCBI WGS metagenome assembly LXOW01 (sample SAMN04884650, study PRJNA319009) | bovine gut metagenome | isolation source: Cow rumen | host: Bos taurus | place: Italy: Legnaro (PD) | collected 2014-07-09
ACGCCGAGGGTCATCAGGTAGTTGCCGAAGCCTTGGCCGGTCTCGGCAAGGGCGTCGGAACCCGCCGCGCCCGCCACGCCCTGGTACCAGGCGGAGAAGCACATGCCCAACCCGCCGCAGATGCCCGCCAGCAGGCACGCGGCCCAGTTGGCCGCCGCCCAGGCGGCGCCGCCTTCGGCTCCCACTTTGCCGATGATGGTGTTCATCAGGATCATGCCGTAGATGGTCTGCGACAGGGGCGCGCCGATGAAGGTGATCAGGATGAAGGGCGCCGCCTTGCTCTGCGCGTAGCATTTTTTCCACGCGCCGATGGAGGACGCGCCCGCCGTGCCGGCGCCCAGCGCCGACCCGATCGCCGCAATACCCAGGGCGGCCAGTCCGCCCGCTTTGGCCAAGGCCATGCAAACTTGTTCTTCCATTTTCGTTTCTCCTCGAGTTTCCGGGCCGTAGCCCTCTTTTTTAAATTGTCAGCCCTGGACCGCCGTCTCCCGCGGCCGCGCGAAGGGACGGTAGGGGGCGCCGCTCCACGAGATGCCTTTGTGGTTGGAGAATTCCAGGGTGTTGAGGCGGATGCCGTGGACGAGGACGCCCATGACGCAAAGGAGGATGTTCAGGGTGTGCGCCAGGAAGGCGAACAGGGCGCCGAGAAGTCCGGACAGGAGGGTGACTTCGCCGCCGAAAATCATGGTGTTGAAAGCGTTGGCGACGGCAAAGCCGGCGGCGCCGACGGCATAGAGACGGACGTAGGAGACGACGTCGGTGAAGTTGTTGATGATGTTGAGGGGCAGGAGGGCGAGGTTGAACCAGCCGTCTTTGATTTCAGAGGGCTTCATCATGAAGAGGGCGATGAGGACGATGCCGGTGAGGCAGACGTAGTCGAGGGGGGATCCGGTGAAGGGTTTCAAGGCGGCGGGGGAGCCGATGTATTTGGCCATGTTGCCGCCGATGACCATGTTGTCGGCCATGAAGAACATGTACCAGGTGGTGCAGACCCAGCCGAGTTGTTCGAGGGCTTTGGTGGATTTCTGCTTGACGAGGTCGATGATGTTCCAGACGTGGCCGATGGTGATCTGGATGGCGCCGATGAGGAAGCACATGCCCATGATATTCTGGGCGGCGCGTTCTTTGAGGGGGTTGAGGAAGGCGGGCCAGAGGCGGGCGAAGCCGTGGTCGGCGAGCCAGGTCTGGGAGATGCCGAAGATGGAGCCGGTGATGAGGCCCCAGACGATGGTGGCGCTGGAGGTGACGAGGAGGAGGTTCCGGGCGTTGGCGGGCATCTTCCTGGCGAAGAGGAGGGTCAGGGCGAGGAAGAGGAGGCCGTAGCCGGCGTCGCCGATGATCATGGCGAAGAAGAGGGAGAAGAAGAGCATGAAGACGACGGAGACGTCGGCTTCGCGGTAGCCCGGCAGGATGTTGATGCCGTCGAAGACGGCCTGGATGGGACGGGCCCAGCGGGGTTGGTCGAGGAGGACGGGGACGTCGTCGGCGGGGCCGGGTTCTTCGGAGAGGAGGCCCCAGCCGTTGGTGGCGGCGGCGGTCTCGATCTTGGAAAGGTCGCGGGCGGGGATGTAGCCGGTGACGTAGTGGACGACGCCGGCGTCGCCCATGCCGGAGGCGACTTCTTCGAATTTGACGGCGGATTCGGCCTCGGAAAGGAGTTTTTCGAGGGCGGGGCGGTCGGCGGCGGCGGCGGCGAATTGTTTTTCGGCGTCGGCGAGTTGGGCGGTGAGGGTGGAGATGGTTTGTTCCATCTCGGAAAGGGAGTGTTCGGGCAGGCGGATTTCTTCGGCGCCGGTCCAGGTGAAGTCGGTGGAGGCGAAGAGGGCCCAGTAGCCGTCGGTTTTCTGGACGCCGAGTTGTTCGGCGCAGACGCCTTCGGGGAGGTCGGGGGTGGCCTTGAGGGGGGCGCGGTAGAGTTTGAGGGTGATGCCTTTTTCGGCGAGGGCGGGGATGGAGGCGGGGTCGAAGGTGCCGAAGGGAGCGATGCGCGCGGTTTCGGCGCGGAGGGCTTCGATGCGGTCGGAAGCGGTTTTGCGGGTGTCGATGAGGGCCTGGAGGTCGGCGGCGAGTTTTTCGGGGTCGGTGGCGGTTTGTTGGGCGCCTTCGGGGGTCTTGGTGGGGATGGCTTCGAGGACGCGTTTCAACAGGTCGGCCTTGGCGCGGGCGGCATCGAGGTTGGCGCCGGAGGGGGCGACGGAGGGGGTGACGTGCAGGACGCCGAGGTCGCGCAGGGCGGCGAGGGCGGAGGCGCGGTCGGCGGCGCGGCAGAGGAGGGTGAGTTTGAGCATCGGGACGATCATGCGGCATCTCCTTCCCCGGCCTCGGCGGCTTGGGCTTTCTTGACGCTCTTTCCTTTGGCGATCTTGGAGCGGACGACGGCGGAGGTGTTTTCGTCGCCGATGAAGATGTTGATGCGCCGGATGTTTTCGCGGCACTCGGGGATCTTGACTTTTTCGAAGAGGTTGACGCGCTGGGAGGTGGTGCGGAGTTCTTCGGCGAGGAGGCGGTGCTGTTCTTCGAGGAGGCGGCGCTCGATGCGGAGGCGGAAGAGTTGTTCGAGGGTGGAGAGGCCGGAGTCGATCCACGCGGGGGTGGCCCAGAGGTCGGGGGCGGTGCGGCGGAAGGTGAGGTCCTTGAGGGTGCGGACGGCGACGCCGGCGATGTTGCCGGGTTCGACTTCCATGGACTCGACGGCGATGTAGGAGAGGTAGTCCATGTCGTCGGCGTAGAGTTTGACCCAGGAGGAGAGGTTGTCGCGGGCGGCTTCTTCTTCGGCGCGCTTGTCGGCGACGGCCTGGTCGACTTTGCGGATTTCGAGCTGGAGCTGCTGTTTCTTGAGCTGGAGGGTGGGCAGGTAGCGCTGGTAGCGCTTGAGGGCGTCGCGCTGCGCCTTCAGTTCGGTTTTGGTGTTTTTGACTTTGCCCATGGCGGATCCTCCCGGGGGCGGGGACTCAGGCGTTCTTCTTCGGCCAGAATTTTTCGATGAGTTTGGAGGAGATGCCGGTTTCTTCGGGTTCGAAGCAGTCGGCCATGATCTGCCAGCCGAGGTCGAGGGCGGCTTCGAGGGGGATGTTGACGCTCAGGTCCATCATTTCTTTTTCGAAGCGTTCGCCGTAGCGGAGGAGTTTGCGGTCCCAGGCGGACATGCGGAAGCCCATGGATTGCTTTTCGAGGGTCTCCTTGTAGGAGGCGTAGAGCTGGATCATGGTGTTCATGACGGTGCGGTGGTCTTCGCGCGTGCGGCCGTTGACCTGCTGCTTNNCCGGCGCCTTCGAAGTCGACGGCTTTTTCGTAGCGGGAGGCGAGCTGGGAGTAGAGGTCGCCGGGGTAGCCGCGGTTGGCGGGAATCTGTTCCATGGTGATGGCGATTTCCTTGAGGGCGTCGGCGAAGGAGGTCATGTCGGTGAGGAGGACGAGGACGCGCTTGTTCTGGAGGGCGAACTGTTCGGCGACGGCGAGGGAGATGTCGGGGACCATCTGGCACTCGACGGTGGGGTCGGCGGCGGTGTGGATGAAGAGGATGGAGCGGGAAAGGGCGCCGTTCTTTTCGAGGGTGTCGCGGAACTGGAGGTAGTCGTCGTGCTTGAGGCCCATGCCGCCGAGGATGATGATGTCGACTTCGGCCTGGAGGGCGATGCGGGCGAGGAGCTGGTTGTAGGGTTCGCCGGCGGCGGCGAAGATCGGGAGCTTCTGGGACTCGACGAGGGAGTTGAAGACGTCGATCATCGGGATGCCGGTGCGGACCATCTTGCGGGGGATGATGCGCTTGGCGGGGTTGACGGAGGGGCCGCCGATGGCGATGCGGTGCTCGTCGAGGGCGGGGCCGTTGTCGCGGGGTTCGCCGGAGCCGTTGAAGACGCGGCCGAGGAGGGCGTCGGTGAAGGAGACGTCCATCTTGTGGCCGAGGAAGCGGACCTGGGCGTCGGTGGCGATGCCGCGGGAGCCGGCGAAGACCTGGAGGAAGACTTTTTCGCCGTCGAGGCGGATGACCTGGGCGAGGGAGGTGCCGAGGGTGCCGACGACCTGGGCGAGTTCGCCGTAGGCGACGCCGTCGGCGCGGACGGTGATGACGCTGCCGGCGACTTGTTCGATGCGGTGATAGACTTTATGCATTTTCCGAGACCTCCGCGAGCATGGCGTCGATGCGCCGCTCCAGTTGCTTGAATTCATCCGTGTCCATGGCGACGCGGTTCCAGTCCTTGGTGACGCTCGTCAGCTGGAGGAACCACTTGCGGGCGGCGTCCTTGTCGGCGAACTTGACGGTCGCCATGAGGATGCCGTGGATCTTGCCGAAGACGTACTGCTGACGGTCGGCGCTGGTGGCGCCGTCGACGTCGTGGAAGCTGTCCTGCTGGAGGTAGGCGGCGTCGAGGTATTCGCTCTTGAGGTAGAGGACGAAATCCTCGATGGAGGTGCCTTCCTCGCCGACGACCTTCATCATCTGGTTGACTTCGCTGCCCTGGCGCAGGATGCGGCGGGCGTCGGCCACCTGCTGGGCGTCGACGACGCCGGTGTAGCGGCTCCAGGAGTCGAGGGGATGGATGGCGGGATAGCGGCGGGCGTCGGAACGCTCGCGGTTGAGGCCGTGGAAGGCGCCGACGACCTTGAGGGTGGCCTGCGTCACGGGCTCGTCGAAGTTGCCGCCGGCCGGGGAGACGGTGCCGCCGATGGTCACCGACCCGGTGCTGCCGTCGCGGAGGCGGACGACGCCGCCGCGCTCGTAGAAGGAGGCGATGGTCGATTCGAGGTAGGCCGGGAAGGCTTCCTCGCCCGGGATTTCCTCCAGGCGGCCGCTCATTTCGCGCAGGGCCTGCGCCCAGCGGCTGGTGGAGTCGGCCAGGAGCAGCACGTTCAGGCCCATCTGGCGGTAGTATTCGCAGATCGTCACCGCCGTGTACACCGACGCTTCGCGCGCGGCCACCGGCATGGAGGACGTGTTGCAGACGATCATCGTGCGCTCCATCAGGCTGCGGCCCGTGCGCGGGTCCGTCAGCTCCGGGAACTCGCGGAGGGTTTCCACCACTTCGCCCGCGCGCTCGCCGCAGGCCGCGACCAGCACGATGTCCACGTCCGCGTACTTGCTCGTGATCTGCTGCAGGACCGTCTTGCCCGCGCCGAAGGGGCCCGGGATGCAGTAGACGCCGCCGCGGGCGACCGGGAAGAACGTGTCGATGATGCGGACCTTCGTGACGAGGGGTTCCACCGGGCGGAGGCGTTCCGCGTAGGCCTTGATCGGGACCTTGACGGGCCAGACCTGGACCATCGTCACGTCGACGACCGCGCCGCGGGCGTCCTTGAGCTTGGCGACGACCGTCTCGATGCCGTAGGAACCGGCGGCGACCGTCTCCTCCACCGTGTACTTGCCGGAGAGGCGGAAGGGGACCATGATGCGGTGCGTGAAGATGCCTTCCGGGACCGTGCCGATCGTGTCGCCGGCCTGCACCTCGTCGCCCTTCTTGGCGACGGGCGTGTAGTCCCACTTGCGTTCGCGGTCCAGCGCCTGCAGGTACGTCCCGCGCTGCAGGAAGAACCCGCACTGCTCCGCCAGCTTCGGCAGCGGATTCTGCAAACCGTCGAACACCTGGCCCAGCAGGCCCGGACCCAGCTCCACCGAGAGCAGGTTGCCGCTGAACACCACGTCGTCGCCGACCTTCAGCCCCGCCGTGTCCTCGAACACCTGCATCTCCGCGCGGTCGCCGCGGATGCGGATCACCTCCGCCCGCAGGCCGATGCCGCCCGTGCGCGCATAGCCCACCTCGTTCTGCGTGATGGCCTCCTCGAAGCGCACCGTGATCAGGTTGCCGTTGACGCCAACGATCTTGCCGATATTTTCGCTCATGTCCGAACCGCCTTCCGTCTATTTGAAATCCGTCGCGCCGCTCTTCTCCGCGTCGCGTTCCAATTGCTCCACCAAACCGTCCAGGCGCGCCCGTCCGGCCGCCTCCTCCATCGCCCCCCAGCGCGACGCCAGGCGCAGCTTCACCGCGAACGCCAGCACCGCGGCCAGGCCCTGCGCATCCGCGCGGGCGAGGTCGTCGACCACCTTCCAGCGGGCGCCGTCCAGCGCGATCTCGCACGCCAGCGGATTCGCCTTCGCGAGCGCGTCCGAGACCTCCTTGTCCAGCCACACCCGGTAGCCCGAGTGGCTCTTGAGGAACGGCTTCGCCTCCACCCCCAGCTTCGCCCCGCGGGCCTTCGCCACGCTGTTGCGGATCTGCGTGTCCGCGGCCGCCCACTCCTTGCAGAAGCTGCTATGCCCGTCGCCGGGGCGCCCCTGCAGCACCGCATCCAGCTCCGCGAGGTCCTCGGAGGAGAGCACCCCCTGGCAGTGGAACCGGAACTCGTCCGGCGACAGCGGCGGCGCCTGGTCCGGCGAAAGCGCCGGCAGCGACGACACCAGATAAAGATAGCCGCCCATCGCGACCGGCCCCCTATTCCTTCGCCGCCTTCTTCACCACGTCCGCGAGATCCGGACGCAGGAAATTCGCCAGCGACTCCGCGATCGCTTCCTTCGTGAAATCGTGGAACACCTGGCCGCCCTTCGTGCCGAGGCGGAAGCCCTTGAAGATCTCCTTGTCGCTCTCGATCTGGAGACCCTTCGCGAGCATGTCGTTGACCTCCTTCGAGACCCCGCCCTTGAGCGCGGCGGCGTCCGCCTCCCCGAGGGCGACGGTGAGATTCTCGGCCGACCCGTAGGAGGCGGCCAGCTTCACGAGCATCTGGCCGACCGTTTCCGGGGTGAGGGCGGCGCCGACCTTCGCGTCCACGACGCCCGAGACCACGCGCCCGACGCTCCCGCCGATGCTGATGAGCAGATCGCGGGCGGCCTGCTGGAGGGTCTGGCGGCCGCGTTCGGCGAACGCCTTGGCATCGGCCTCCGCCTTGGCGGTGGCGTCCTGCGCCTTCTTCTGCGCCTCGGCGACGATGTCGGCCGCCTTCTTCTTCGCTTCAGCCACGAGGGCTTCGGCGGTTTTCTCCCCGTTTTCGACCCCTTCCTGGCGGATCCGGTCGATCAGATGTTGCAGTTGTTCAGCCATGGCGATTCCTCTGCGGTTTGGTTTCCACAAAACAGTTGCCGTTCTTTCTAGCGCACCTCGCCCCCGCGCGCAACACAAAACCCTTCCCCCCTCGCGAAAACGTTTTCCTCCGTCCCCTACCCCACCCTCTTCCAAGCACCGGGGTTTTGCACAATCTGGCAGCCTCCGCCCGCGCGCCGCACCCGGGCACGGNNTCCCCTCCCCATCCGAGTCCTCCCCGGCACCCTCCGGGGCCTCACCGCGCGGCATTCAAGGGGGGCACAAGGGAGGACACGGGAGTCATGAGAGATTATAGAAAAACCTCAATGTTTTTCCTGTTTCCAAAACCATCGGCTCCCCCACGGGCCCACAAGGCAACAGGTATGGAGGCAGGGGAGGCAGGGGGAAAACGCAAAAGGCACAAAAGGGTGGACAGAGGGCCGCGGGAGGAAGGTCAGGAGAGAAGCGGAGGAGGGGCAACCGTGGATTTGAAGTTTTCCACTGATTGGAAAATTTTTTCGGCCGTTTTCCACTGATTGGAAAAAAAGTTTCCAATGGCTGGAAAAAACGGGGTTTGCCGACGAGCCGGCAGATTGTGCAGAGGGGGGGGGAAATGCAAAGCGCGCCGTCGCGGGATGCGGCGGCGCGCGGAGGGATAAGCGGGAGGGAGGATCAGAGGCCGGCAGGGGGCTCGGCATCGGCCAGGCGGTGGCGTTCCTGGCCGCGGGCGATCATCTTGTCGCGGGATTTGCGGAGTTGTTTGTCGATCCGGTCCGCCGCCGCGTCGATCGAGGCGTAGAGGTCGTTGGACGTCTCTTCCGCTTCCAGGTGCATCTTGTCGCGGCCCTGGACGACCACGGCCGCCGTGAAGCGGTATTTCTCGTTGGTGCAGATGACGTGGCAGCTCTCCACGCGCGGATAGTCCCCGATGACGGGAAGAAGTCGCGACTCGACCCGGTCCTTGATGCTGTCGTTGATTTCGACGTTGCGGCCCGTGATTTTGATGTCCATGCTTGCTCCTTGTTGGTTGGTTTGCGGGGGCCGACGCGGCCCCTACATCGTGAATCCCTCCCCGAGGTATTTCTTGCGCGCTTCCGGATCGTTCACCAGGAATTCGCGCGTGCCTTCGCACAGGACTTCGCCGGAGTAGACGACGTAGGCGCGGTCCACCACGGACAGGGTCTCGCGCACGTTGTGGTCCGTGATGAGGATGCCCAGGCCCCGGCGCTTGAGGTCCAGGATGATCTGCTGGACGTCGTAGACGGCCAGGGGGTCGACGCCGCTGAAGGGTTCGTCGAGCAGGATCAGGGACGGGTTCGTCACCAGCGCGCGCGTGATTTCCAGGCGGCGGCGCTCGCCGCCGGAAAGGGTGTAGGCCTTCTGCTTGGCGAGGTAGGCGATCTTGAGTTCGTCGAGAAGATACTCCAGCCGCTCGCGGCGCTCGCGCGCGCCGAGGGGGAGAGTTTCGAGAATCGCGAGGACGTTCTCTTCGACGGTCAGGTTGCGGAAGATGCTCGGCTCCTGCGCGAGGTAGCCGAGGCCCATGCGGGCGCGCTTGAACATCGGCAGGCGCGTGACTTCGCGGCCCTTGAAGTAGACGTGGCCGGAGGTGGGGCGGATGATGCCGGTGATCATGTAGAAGGTGGTGGTCTTGCCCGCGCCGTTGGGTCCGAGCAGGCCGACGATCTCGCCGGGGCGGACGTTCATGTTGATGCCGTTGACGACGCGGCGGCGGCGGTATTCCTTGACCAGGTCCTTGGTCTCTACCAGCATTTCTTGGGTGTCAGGGGTTGGTGTGTCGCTCACCGGCATGTTCCTCGTTACGTCTGCATCCTACCGCGGCCGCCGGCGGGCCGCAAGTTTTCTTTGGCGTTTTCCGCCGGACGCCGGCACGGAAAGCGGCGGGCACGAAAAGGCCTGCGCTCCGGGGGGAGGCGCAGGCCGGGAATCCTGTTGCGGGGAATCAGCCGCGTTTCTTGGCGGAAGCCTTGCGGGCGGGCTTGGCCTCGGCCTTGGCGGCCTGGGCGGCGGCCTTGCGCTGGGCGGCGGCGGCATCGATGAATTCCTGGGGAACGCCGGGGGTCCCGGGAGGGATGCCGAACATCTTGATGTATTCCTGGGCCATCAGCATGCGCTTCTTGGTGCGGTAGGGCGCGCGGACCTTGGGCTGGAAGCCCATGACGAACGCGGTGGGCCACTGGCTGCGGGGGACGTTGCGGGCGGTCAGGTCGTTCACGGCCCGGCGGAGGCGGTTGGCCAGGCGCTGGAGGGAACCGGCGCTGAGAATGCGATAGCAACCGAAAGTGTCGGGGCGCTTGGCGGCCTGGCTCTTGGCCCAGGCTTCGACCCGGCGGGCCACTTCGCGGTTGGAGGGGGTCTTTTCGAGGCTCAGCAGGGCGCGCGCCGCATAGCGGGCCTTGACCTTCTTGGGGGGCATCGGCGGTTTCGGGGGCCGTTTGCGTGCCGGGGTCGGGTTCGTCGTGTTTCGGTCCATTGTCGTTTTTTTCATTCTCTCGTTTTTCCTTTTGTACAAATGGCCGGTGGCCGTGCCCCTATCCCGGGGCAACTGGGGATTGTTTTTCCAAGAAACACTTTTCCGAAGACGAAATCAAGCCCGAAATTTCCGTTTTGCGGGAAAAAGAGGTTTTTTCCCGTTTCCGGGTTCCGCCGGGGCCGCCCGCCGTCCGGCCCGCGGAGAAGTCCGGGAAGGCCGGACGGAAAAAAACGGATTGCCAAAGCGGGCGGGGATTGGTATGGTCTTTCGTAATTTGTGTAAAGAGACCGAACAAAAGGACCAAAACAACAACATGCCAACGATCAATCAATTGGTTAAAAAGGGGCGCAGTCCCCTGCAATCCAAGTGCAAATCGCCCGCGCTGCAGAAGTGCCCGCAGCGCCGCGGCGTCTGCCTGCTGGTCAAGACCATGACCCCCAAGAAGCCGAACTCCGCCCTCCGCAAGGTCGCCCGCGTGCGCCTCACCAACGGGCAGGAAGTCACCGCCTACATCCCCGGCGAAGGCCACAACCTCCAGGAGCACAGCATGGTGCTGGTGCGCGGGGGCCGCGTGAAGGACCTCCCGGGCGTCCGCTACCACATCGTCCGCGGCACCCTCGACTGCCTCGGCATCGAAAGCCGCCGGCGCAGCCGCAGCAAGTACGGGACCAAGACCCCGAAGGCCGCCAAGAAGTAAAGGGAGCGCACGATGAGAAGGCACAAGGCAGAAGAACACAGTTTCGCCCCCGACGCCCGCTACAACAGCGAGCTGGTGACGCACCTGATCAACATCATCATGAACCGCGGCAAGAAGTCCACCGCCCAGCGCACCGTCTACGGCGCCCTCGANNCCGCCGTATCGGCGGTGCCACCTACCAGGTCCCCGTCGAAGTCCCGGCGATCCGCCAGACCAGCCTCGCGCTGCGCTGGCTCGTCGACTACAGCCGCGGGCGCAAGGGCGTCTCCATGCAGAAGGCCCTTTCGCTCGAACTGCTCGACGCCTACAAGGGCCAGGGCAACGCCATCAAGAAACGCGACGACACCCACAAGATGGCCGCCGCCAACAAGGCATTCGCCCACTACCGCTGGTAGACCCGCCCCGTCCGGTCCCTTTGCACATCCGCGGGACGCCCGAAACGGCGTCCCGCTTTTTCGTACCCGGTTTCCGGTGTCCGGACCGAACTTTGGACTGTTGCGGCCAGGAGGTATGGAGTAGAAAAGACGGCATGGTTTGGACGGATCCAACGGACAGCATCGGCACGGCCCCGCCGGGCGTGACGGCGAGCATCCTCGTGCGCGCCCGCAACGACGAAGCATTGGTAGGCCGCACGCTGGAGGGCATCTTCGCGCAGGAGGGCGCGCCGCCGTTCGAGGTGGTGGTCTGCGACGACGCCTCGACCGACCGCACGCGCGAAATCGCGGCGCGTTTCCCGGTACGGTTCGTCGAGCCGCCGCCGCGCCCCTACATGCCGGGACAAACCCTGAACGCGCTGGTGCGGGAGGCGCGGGGCGGCATCATCGTTTTCAACAATTCCGACGCGGTCCCCGTCGGCCGCGACTGGTTGCGCGAACTGCTCGCGCCGCTCCTCGCCACGCCGGAGAAACCGCGCGCGGCATTCGCCAACCAGCAACCGCGCGCCGACGCCGGGGCCTTGGTCCGCAAGGACCACGAACGGGCCTTCGGCGACGGCCGGGTGCAGGCGACCTGGCGGTTCTTCTTCTCGCTCGCCAGCTCGGCGACATGGAAGTGGCTCCTGCTGGAGGCCCCCTTCGACGAAACCATCCGCTACTCCGAAGACGTCGAATGGGCCTGGCGCAACTCGCGCCGCGGGCGCGATCCGGTGGACATCGTCTACTGTCCGCGCGCCCGCGTCGAACACTCCCACAACTACACGCTCCGCGAGCTGGCGGTGCGCTTCCGCGGCGAAGGCGCCTCCGAACCATCTTCGGCGACCGCCCGCCGCTCGCGCGCGAACTGGCCGGTGCCGCCCGCGAGACGCTCCGCGACTGGGCGTGGCTGGTGAGCCACCCCCGCGACTGGCGCGAAATCCCGTACGCACCGGCCCGCCGCCTGGTCCAGCGCGTCTCGCACTGGCGCGGCACGAGGGAAGGGATGCCATGAAGATTCTCCTCTATCTGGACCCGGCTCCCATCCGCGGCGGCATCGAAATCTACGCCGAGCGCCAGGCCGGGCGCCTGCGTGCCGCGGGGCACGAGGTGGCCATCGCGAACCGTCCCGACCCCGCCGCCCTCGCGCATTGCGATGCCGTCTACGTCCACAAGTGCGCGTCCGTCGCCGACCTCGCCGCCTTCCCGCCCGACAAGACGACGGTATACATCCACGACCACGAGCCCATCTGTCCGCGCACTTACGCCTACACCCCGCTCGGCACCACCTGTACCCGTCCCGGCGCCCTCTGGCCGTGCCTCTTCTGCGCGCCCGCCTGCCGCGACTGGCGCGGTGCCCTCCGCCGCGTGCTCTCCCAGCGCCGCCGGAAGGAGCTGCTTGCGCGGGTTGCCCGGATCGTCGTCATATCGGAATTCATGAAGTCGCGGCTCGTCGCCAACGGCGGCCTGCCCGCGGAGAAGATCGTCGTGTCTCCGCCGGACCCCGCCGAATTCCCGTGTCCGTCTGGCCGCACCACCGTGCCGGAGCCGGTGGATCTCCTCTACGCCGGACAGCTTCTCCGCGGAAAAGGCGTGCAGATTCTCCTTCGGGCGATGGCCCTCATGCGGCGGCCCCGCACGCTCGATGTCGTCGGCACCGGCAACATGGAGACGGAACTGCGCGCGCTGGCCGACGGTCTCGGAATCGCCGGACGCGTCCGCTGGCGCGGCTTCTCCGACGACGTCCCCGCATGGATGGCGGCCGCCGCGTGCGTTGTCGTGCCGAGCGTCTGGCAGGAACCGTACGGACTGGTCGCCGCCGAAGCCGTCGCGTTGGGGCGCCCCGTGATTGCCAGCGACATCGGTGGACTGCCCGAAGCGTGTGGCGGCAAGGCCGTCCTCGTGCCGCCCGGCGACCCATCCGCCCTCGCCGCCGCCCTCGATGCCCAGGAGGCCGCCCCATGACCGACACCCCCGTCAAAGCCTTCGTCTTCGTCGACGCTCTCGGCTGGAAGCAGGTCGAGCGCTACCATTTTCTCGACGACCTCCTCCCGCACCGCCGCTCCATCGAGATGCAGTTCGGCTACAGCTGCACCGCCATCCCGACCATCCTCACCGGCGAGCCCCCCGCCGTCCACGGGCATCTCGCTTTCTACGACTACGCACCCGACCGCAGCCCCTTCAAGGCGCTCCGCTTCGTGGCCCCGTTCATGCGCCCGCGTTCGTTCTGGGCGCGGGGCCGCGTCCGCAACCTCCTCTCGAAGGCCGTCAAGCGCCTGTACGGCTTCACCGGCTACTTCCAGCTCTACTCTGTCCCCTTCGAGCGCCTCCCCTACCTCGACTACTGCGAAAAGCGCGACCTCTTCGTGCCCGGCGGCCTCGCCCCCGTCCCCAACCTCGCCGACGCCTGGACCGCCGCCGGATACCGCTGGCACATTTCCGACTGGCGCCTGCCCGAGGACGCGAACTTCCGCGCCGCCACGGACCTCTTCCGCCGCGGCGCCGTCGCCCGGGCCTTCGTCTACTCCGCCGCCTTCGACGCCCTCCAGCACGACCACGTCGGCGACGATGCCGCCCTCCGACCCAAGGTCGAATCCTATGCCGCCTCCATCCGCGCCCTCCGCGACGCCCTCGCCGCCACCGGACGCCCCTTCGAACTGACCGTCTTCTCCGACCACGGCATGACTCCCCTCCGCGGTACCGCCGACATTCCCGCCGCGCTCGCGAAGACCGGCCTCGTCTGGGGCCGCGACTACGCCGCCGCCATCGACTCCACCATGCTCCGCTGCTGGTGGCTCCGCCCTGATGCCGCGGAAAAGGTCCGCGACGCCCTCGCCTCCGCCTCCATCCCCGGCCAATGGCTCACCGACGACTACCTCCGCCATCATGGCGTCTACCGCGACGACCACAAATTCGGCGACGCCATCTACCTCGCCCCGCCCGGCATCCAGTACGTCCCCGGCGACATGGGCATCAAGCCTCTCAACGGCATGCACGGCTACGATCCCGCCGACGAAGATTCCCTCGCCGCCTGCCTCTCCACCGTCCCCATCCCCGACTCCGTCCGCCGCGTCCGCGATTACTTCTCCATGATGGCCTGAGCGGGCAGGTCCCGTTTGCCGCCATCGCCGGCAGGGACGGTTTTCGGATGGACGGGAAGGGGCGCGTTGGGATAGGGTCGAGGGAAAACAAGACAACGAAAGGTCAGGAGAATGATGAAGAAGACGGTTTTGGCATTGGCGACCCTGATGGCCGTGGCGGCGGTAGTTCCGACGGCCCGCGCGGGCATCGGCGCGTTCGGCACATGGTGGGACACCAAGGACTACGGCGACATGTACGGCGGCGGCGGCAAGCTGGGCCTCGGGCTGGGCTTGGGCTTCTGGATCGAGGCCCGCGGCTCCTATCTCGAAAGCCACGACCACAAGAAAGCGGACGTCTCCCTCATCCCCCTCGAAGCGCTCGTCGGCTGGCAGCTCGAAGTCAGCGAAATCATCAGGCCCTACGTCGGCGCCGGCATCGGCTACTACGTCAAGGACTTCGAATGGAAGAGCGAATGGAAGGAGTGGAAGGAGGAGTTCAAGTCCAAGGACTGCGCCGGTTACTTCGCCCTCGCCGGCGTGAGCGTGAATCTCGGCAGCGCCATCTCGATCTTCGGCGAAGCCAAATACAACCTCATCGGCGAAGACGACAAACTCAAATGGCGCGGCAGTGACGTCAAGGAGAAGTACTCCTTCGACGGTCTTTCCGTCGACGTCGGCCTCAAGTTCGGTTTCTGACGGTTCCCGCCAACCGATTCCGCCCCGCCCGCCGTCCACACGGCGGGCGGATTGCTTCCTGGGCGGGAGCATGGGTTGGAAAAGGGGGAGTTGTCCGGCGTCCAGGGACTGTTCGCCCTACCCCCCGAACATGGGGAATCCCCAGAGCGGTCGAACAAATTGCGTAGCCGTTCCGGGAGGGCCGCGCTCCGTCGCGGCCGCGCAAACGATATGTTCCTGTCATGCCCCCGTAGAGCCCTGTGGACACGGCCCGGACAGAGCCGGGCCCTCCCATGATGCGGCTGCACTTTTTCTTGATTTTCTTCCCGTTTCCGCCTTGCGGTTCTTTGGGAAAAACAACGGTTTTTCCTTGATATCGCGAGTCATCCGAAATGCCGGGGAGAGCGGAGAAACAAGGGGAAGGCTACTTGGCGCCGGGGCGGTTGCGGTGTTCCCGCCGGAGGTCGTCGGGGGCGGCGGTCCATTGCATCCGGAGGACGTCCGGGCCGGTGGCGGGAAAGGAATAGCGGTTCGTGCCGAAAACCAGCGCCGGGTCGCTTGTGCAGGGCTTCTCGAAAGGGGGGACCGACGCGAGCACGGCGCGGCTGCCCGCGGGATCCTTCCGGGCCAGGACCAAGGCGGAATACAAGCGGATGTTGCGCTTTTCGGGATTTCCCGCGTCGGGGGCGCGGACGGTGCGGACCAGTCTGCTTTCCCTGCCGTTTTCCACGAGCCAGCCCATGACGTGTGGCACGGCGGTGAAATCCTCGCCGCCCAGCACGGTGTAGGCGTAATCCTCCACCATCAGCCAGGTACAAACCGTCACGCACAGGCAGGCGCCTGCCAAAGCCGCAACGTCGGCCGGCCATGTGGGCCTGCGGTGCCGTGCGAGGCGTCTGCTGAGCGCCGCTCCCGCCCTTGCGCAGACGAACAGTCCCAGCAAAAGAAGCAGAATCCGGACCGCCGTCGTCCAGCTGAACACGGTCCGAAGCACTTCATAGAGATCGTAGGGCAACATGGCCGCGTCCCTCATGGCGGGAGGATGTCGCGGAGGTGGCCGGAAAAGACCAGCCAGGGCATGGCGGACGGGGCGGCGTGCTCGGCGGCCAGGAGGCGGGAGGCTTCGTCGCGGAGGGCATCCGGGGAGGAGCCGGCGGTGTTCAGGTAGATGCCCTGGACGCCGCAGCGGAGGGCGAGGGCCATGTCGGAGCGCATTTCGTTGCCGACGAAGGCGGTATCGCGCGGATCGAGGCCTTCGTCGCGCAGGAGGGCGTCGAGGAACCCGCGCTGGGGCTTCATCATGCCGGTTTCGGAGGATATGCGGGGCGCGGGGAAGAAGGCGTCCAGTCCGGCCACGCCGATTTCGGGGCGGGTGAACACGCCCTGGGCGTTGCTCAGCAGGAAGAGGCGCTTGCCGCAGCGGGCGAGTTCGCGCAGGACGGGGATGGTGTCCGGGTACGGGCGGAGCCAGTCGCGCGAAAGGATGCGGAAGGCGTTCGCGGTGGCGGCGGCCCAATCGCCGTCCTGGAGGGCGCGCAGGACCGCTTCCGGGTCGCGGGCGTGGCGGCGGCGCCAGTCGCCGACGGGGCGTCCGGCGAGCGGAATGCTGCAAGGGCGGGCGGGCGTTTCCAGGAGCAGGCGCAGGAAGACGCGCTCGATGCGGATTTCGGGATGTCCAAGACCCGACCGGCGGCGCGCCTCCGCCCGTTCCTGCGCATCAATCTGCCAGAAAGCGTCGCGCAGGTCGTCGGGATTGAAGAGGCATCCGTAGGCGGCATGCAAATCCGCCATGAAGCGCCAGAGGGCGGGCTTGTTCTCGTCCGTGTGGACGTCGACGAGCGTGCCGTAGAAGTCGAAGACGTAGTTGGAGAATTCGCGCATGGGACTTCACGGGATTGGTTCCGGGGCGGGATCCGTTCCGGGCGGCAGGACTTCGAACGGCATCCCGCACAGCCAGCGCCCGTCGTGGCAGACGGCCAGGATGTAGGTTCCGAAAAGCATGGGTTCACCGGACTCGAGGAGGTAGCCGATGTAAGGGTTCGCCCGGGTTCCTTCGGCGGTGCGCACGAAATGCAGGGTGGTCCGGTCGGTGGCCCCGTCCTCCGGCGGCAGGATGACATGGAAGTCGATGGCGTCGGGCTCGGGTTCCCCTTCGAGCCGGAACCGGAAGCCGAACGCCACTCCTTCCCCGAAGGGCACCTCCGTCGTTGTCTTGACATGCTCCTGGCCACTCAGGAGCCACTCCCGGGCAGGACCTTCCGCGCGCCCGGTGACGACCAGGTTCGTGTAGATGCCGTATTCCTCGATTGTCGCCCGCACCTGGTTGTCCGGCGGGGGTGGCACTTCCAGGCCCGCGCATGCACAAAGGAAGAGGCACGCCGTTGCCGCCAGGAGCGCCATGCAGCGGGAAAACCCATGCGTCTTGCAAACCCTTCCGTCCATGAATCCGTCCTTTCCGATGATGCACAATCTACCCGCCGCCCTGCTTCAAAGCAAGTTCCATCGGCGTTCCGTCCGCGGACGGGCGGGCGTTTTGGCTGGATTCGGGCGGGGCGGCATGGATAATGCGCGGGCATGAAGCGAGAGGACCAGGCAACGGAGCCCGTCGTCGTGCTGGATGCGCGGTGGGTGGAGCGGCGGCTGAGCGGCATCGGCCGCTACACGCTGGAGCTGCTGCGTTGCTTCGGGCGCGACGCGGGCGGCTTCCGGTTCCGGGTGTGGGCGCTCTCGGAGGAGAGGGCGGGATTCATGCGGGAGGCGGCGGGGCTGGAAGGGAATCCGGCGTTCGGGTTCGAGACGTTCCCGCGGGGCCCGTTCTCGCCGGCGGGGCAGCTGGAGGCGGCGCGGCGGCTGCGGCGGGCGGGCGCGGCGCTGTACCATTCGACGAACTTCATGGTGCCGCTGCCGGCGTTCCCGGGACGGCGCCCGCACAAGGTGCCGTGCGTGTGCAACATCCACGACCTGATTCCCCTGCTGCATCCGGAGTACACGCCGCGGGCGCTCAAGACGCGCTTCTTCCCGGTCTACCGCGCGCTCATGCGCGAAATCGCCCGCCGCGCGGACGCGGTGGTGACGGGCAGCGGGGCGGCGCGGCAGGACATCCTCGCGGCGCTGCCGGTGGAGCCGGAGCGGGTGCTGGCCGTCCTGGACGGCGTCGATCCGCGCTACCGCCCGTCGGAGACGCCGCCCGCGCGCGGACCCGGCGCGCCGAAAACCATTCTCTATGTCGGCCGCGCGGACCCCTACAAGAACCTTTCCGGCCTGATCCGCGCGTTCGCCCTCCTGCTGGAGGGCGGGACCGGCGCGGTGCTGCAGATCGCCGGGCCGCCCGACGACCGCTATCCCGAGCCGCAGCGCCTCGCCCGCGAGCTGGGCGTGGCCGACCGCGTCCGCTGGACGGGCTACCTCGACGACGCGGCGCTCCTGCGCGCCTACCGCGAAGCCGACGTGCTGGCCCACCTGTCGCTCTACGAAGGCTTCGGACTGCCGGTCGCCGAGGCGATGGCCTGCGGCACGCCGGTGGTCTGTTCCGACGCGGCCAGCCTGCCGGAAGTCGCCGGCGGCGCCGCCCTTCTCGTACCCCCCGGCGACCCGGCCGCCGCCGCGGACGCGCTGCGCCGCGTGCTGACCGACGCCGACCTCGCCGCGCGCCTGCGGAAGGCGGGACTGGAGCGGGCCCGCGCCTTCTCGTGGCCCGCCGCCGCCGCCGCCGTTCTCGACCTCTACCGGAGACTTCTCGCCCCATGACCGCGACCGCCCCCAAGACCGTACTCGTCCACGACTGGCTCAACGGCATGCGCGGCGGCGAACGCTGCCTCGAACTGCTGGCGGGGGAACATCCCGGCGCGCCGATCTACACGCTGCTGTACCAACCCGAATGCGTGTCGGAGGCCATCCGCGCGCACGACGTCCACGTCTCGGGCCTCTCGCGCCTGCCGGGTTTCCGCGACCGCTACCGCTGGTTCCTGCCGCTCTTCCCGTCGGCCATCGAGGCGTTCCGGCTGCCGGAGGACGTGCGGCTGGTCGTCAGCACGAGCCACTGCGTCGCCAAGGGCATCCGCCCGCCGAAGGGCGCGCGCCACCTGTGCTACTGCTTCACGCCCATGCGCTACGCCTGGGGATTGCGCGAGGACTATTTCCCGTCGCGCCTCCGCCGCGCCCTCCTCGGCCCCGCCCTCGACCGCCTCAAGCGCTGGGACCGCGCGGCGAGCGACCGGGTGGACCGGTTCGTGGCGATCAGCCGCTGCGTGCGCGAGCGGATCGAGCGCAGCTACGGCCGCGACTCCGCCATCGTGTATCCGCCCGTCAACGTCGCCTTCCACACGCCCGACCCCGATGCGCCGTCCGGCTCGAACGACGGCTACGACCTGGTCGTCTCCGCCCTCGTCCCCTACAAGCGCATCGACCTCGCCGTCCGCGCCTACGCCGCGAGCGGCTACCCGCTGAAAATCGCCGGCTCCGGCAGCGAAGAGGCGTCCCTGCGCGCGCTGGCCGCCAACGCCCCCAACATTTCCTTCGCGGGGCACCCCGACGACGCCGGAATCCGCCAGCTCTACCGCCGATGCCGTTTCCTCGTTTTCCCCGGACTCGAAGATTTCGGCATCGTCCCCGTCGAAGCGCAGGCCTGCGGCAAGCCCGTCATCGCCTACGGCGAAGGCGGCATCCTCGACACCGTGCGCGACAAACGCACCGGCCTCTTCTTCGGCGCGCAGACCCCCGAGGCCCTCGCCGACGCCGTCGAACGCGCCGCCGCCATGTCCTGGGATCCCGCCGAAATCCGCGCCAACGCCGTCCGCTTCGCCCCCGAACGCTTCCTCGACGGCATCCGCCGCGAAACCGCCCGCCTGCTCGAAAGGCGCTGACGCCCGTGGACGACCCCGCCGCCCAACCCGTCCCGCCGCCGCCGCCCCCCGCCGCATCCTCCCGCGGCGGATGGACCCCGCAGGCCCTCCAGTGGGCGGGCCGCGGCTACCTGGCCCTCGCGGGGGCCCTGCTCCTGCTGCCGATCCTCTACTTCGTGCTCGTCTTCACCGCGCACCACCTGTTCCAGATCCTGCTGCTGACCGGGTGCTCCTTCCTGCCGGTCTTCCACGGACTCAGCACCGTCCGCCCCCCGCGTCCGCGCGCCGTGCATGCCGCGGCGATGATGCTGGCGCTGGTCCTGGCGTTCCTGACCCCGTACCTCGCCTTCTGGGGCGCGCACCCCTCGAACCCGTATTTCCGCGCGAACATCGTCCTCCACTCCCTGGCTGGCCTCCTCTGGCTCGCCGACCTCCACCTCCTCGTCCGCGCGCAGGCGGCCGACGTCGGCGATGCCGCCATGCGCATCGAAGCCACCTCCTGCCTCTGCCTCATGGCCGCCCTCCCCCTCCTGACCGGCCTGTGCCTGGGCCTGCTCGCCGTCCGCGGCCATCTCTTCCCGCCCCGCCTGACCCTCCACCCGGCCTTCGCCGCGATGCCCTTCCCCATCCAAGCCCTCCTCCTGACCGCCTGCCTGCCGTATTTCGTCACCCTCCTCATGCTCCTCCAGGCTTCCAACCACGCTTTCTCCCGCGCCCTCGAAGCTCCGGGCGCTCCAATCCCGGACCCGAAAAAAAGGATTGCCAAGGGAGAAGAGGAAGCGTAGATTGTTCGCGATTTTTCCGCAAGGAAGGCCACGCGACCCCATCGTCTAGAGGTCAGGACATCAGGTTTTCATCCTGGTAACACGGGTTCGATTCCCGTTGGGGTCGCCAGTTTCCGCGGCGGAAAGCCGAAACCAAGGAGTTTGAACATGTCCCGCAACGCCCGCAACAACGATACCACCCGCCCCCGCAAGTCCGGCGCCGCCAAGAACCGCCGCCTGCTGGAGCACCGCCGCCGCCTGGTCGCCCTCGGCGTCCCCCAGGAAAAGGTCATGCAGATGGACCACGCCCGCATCCGCCTGCTCCTCGCCAAGCCGGCCCTCATTCCCGAATACGTCAAGTAAGACGCCCCGGCTCCGCAACCGCGGAAGCCCCGAAGCCCGCCATCGTCCGATGCGCGGGCTTTTCGTTTGCCCTGCGCGCCGCCCGGCCGTGTCGCGGCAAGTGGAAAAGACGCCGCGGCAAACGCCCTCTTTCCTGCCCCGTTCCAACCTCCTCCCAACGGCTTCCCGGCCGTGACCGCCGGGCAATGTCCATGGTGCGTGGACCTTGGCGGAAATGAAGGGGAATCCGTTGATTTTTCCGTAATCTCAAAACATCGGGAGACGGCCGGAACGGGAGCCGTGGACCCAACGAAAACGCCCGCCGGGAAACCGGCGGGCGTTTCGTTGCGCTTGGGGTTGCGCGATTACTTGCCGAGGGCGGCCTGGGCGGCGGCGAGGCGGGCGATCGGCACGCGGTAGGGGGAGCAGCTGACGTAGTTCAGGCCCACCTTGCAGCAGAACTTCACGGAGGCGGGGTCGCCGCCGTGTTCGCCGCAGATGCCGCACTTGAGGGTCGGGCGCGTGGCGCGGCCTTTCTTGACCGCCATCTCGACGAGCTGGCCGACGCCGACGGTGTCGAGCGACTGGGTCGGGTCGAACGGCAGGATCTTCTTGCCGAGGTAGTCCGGCAGGAAGCTGCCGGCGTCGTCGCGGCTGTAGCCGAACGTCATCTGGGTCAGGTCGTTGGTGCCGAAGCTGAAGAACTCGGCGGTCTCGGCGATGGCGTCCGCCGTCAGCGCGGCGCGCGGAATCTCGATCATGGTGCCGATCTTGTAGGCGACGGTGGTCTTCTTGGCCTTGAAGACTTCGTCGGCGACGCGGCGGACGATCTCGGCGCAGTAGTCGAGTTCGGTCTTGGCGCCCACGAGCGGGATCATGATCTCGGGCTCGACCTTGACGCCGGTCTTGGCGACGTTGCACGCGGCCTCGAGGATCGCGCGGGCCTGCATCTCGCACAGCTCGGGATAGGTGATCGCCAGGCGGCAGCCGCGGTGGCCGAGCATGGGGTTGGCTTCGTGGATCTGCTTGACGCGGGCGGCGACGGCTTCGACGGTGACGCCGAGGCGCTTGGCCATTTCGGCCTGCGTGGCGGCGTCCTGCGGGGCGAACTCGTGCAGCGGCGGGTCGATGAGGCGGATGGTGACGCCGTAGCCGTTCATGGCCTTGAAGATGCCTTCGAAGTCCTTGCGCTGGAGCGGGAGGAGTTTCTTGAGGGCGGCCTGGCGCGCGGCGAGGTCCTTGGCGAGGATGAACTCGCGGATGGACCAGATGCGGTCGCCTTCGAAGAACATGTGCTCGGTGCGGCAGAGCCCCACGCCCTTGGCGCCGAACGCGCGGGCGGCGAGGGCGTCCTTGGGGGAGTCGGCGTTGGT
>LXOW01360266.1_pt1 | contig 21684 bp, 11 predicted proteins | sample 1368591 | NCBI WGS metagenome assembly LXOW01 (sample SAMN04884650, study PRJNA319009) | bovine gut metagenome | isolation source: Cow rumen | host: Bos taurus | place: Italy: Legnaro (PD) | collected 2014-07-09
GCCTTCACGCGCGCATTCACAAAGGAGACCGGGTACACCCCGACTGATTGGTTGAGATTGCAAAAACTTGATAATTCGTAAAAAAAGCAGCCGATTTCTTAATAATTCGTAAATTTTGCACTTGTACTCTTGCATAAGTGCATTTTTTTTTGTACCTTTGCATATTCAATATTATTAAAAAAAACCTATGCGCATGTCCTTAACTATACATGCATAGTCTGCGCATTGTGTTTTGTTATAGAAGTGTGGTCGTATGACCTGCACTTCAAAAAAAGGTATGAAAGAGGTAAAAAAGGTATGAAAGAGGTAAAGATGAATAGATTTTATTTTTTATTACACACACGCAGTTTCCGGTCACTGTTGCTTGTGACCGCGCTGACGGTTTCAATAAAGATGTTCGCCGTAGGCTGGACTCCGACGGATGCCGGTTTGGTAGTGAATCTGGAGCAGGGTGAACGGTTCCTGCTGTCGGTATGGGTTGATAAGAACGGTAACGGCACAGAAGAAGACGGTGAGGAGTTCTTCGTTAGTAACTATACCCGCTATACGGGCGGTTATTACGGTTATGGGTCGGGAACGTATATGAAACTTCTCCCTGCCACGGAAATAACCGAGATGAACGAATGGTCGGTGGGTGCGCCTTTGGCTCGCGGTAACAAAGCGCTGGGCGGTATCGCTTATACGATTTGGAACGACGGTAAGACACTTAAAACGAGTGATACGTTTAAGTTCCTGGGTGACCTGACGAGTGATTACAGCGATGCAAAGGCCTGTGATGTCGTGTTCGTTGTTCCTACCGAGCGCGGTGTGCCGAACGTAACTCGCAGTCCCGGTCCCAACCCTACTTCTTTTGACCCGAATAATACGTTGAAAAGGGGCTCGGCTCCTTTTAACGGAAGGATGGGAACGGGCTTCTTGGGTATGACCTACCGCGAAGTCTATATGTTCGATATCCCTCGAGCCAACATCCCGCAATCCTATACCAATGCGGCGTTGGTGACCATCAATACGACATTATCGACGTGGAAATTAACTTCCGGTGCAGGCGATATAGCCAAAGGTAAAGCAGCATATGCCTATGCAGATAAGAAGCACGATCCGACCCCTCGAACGCTCTTCCGTCTCTATCTGTTGGACAACCCGATGAATAGTTGCAGCAGCTATTTCTTTGCAACTGACGAGGAGGACGATGTGCGCTACCGCATGAATGAAGACAACCCCCAGGAATCGTCCGATAGTACAGCGGTGAAGACGATCTACACGATGGACCGTCTGATGTGTATGAGCCGCGATGGCAGCACGAAGTATTACCGGACGGATCTGATGCGTGTGCCGGAGCCGGACAACACGTATTACTATGTAGGTTATGACAACCAGTATAAAGACGACGACGGAGAGTCGATGGGTACGAATGGCGCTCACTCCCTGTTCACCAACATACGCGAACTGCCAATGAAAGACCTGCCGGGTTTCAAAGCTCCTGCAGGTGCATACGGACAGATGGTGGTGGATACGACATCGGCTGCGGATAACTTAGGTGTAAGTTTTGAGCCGGTGGGATACTTCCTGAAAATCAAAGAGACGGGCAAGAACATCCGTCTGCACAAGACGGGCGACAACACATGGACGTGCGAGGAGATGTGGACGATCAGCGGTTATTATGCCAGTTTGCATATTCGAACGATGCTGATGACCGGTTCAGAGTTCCGTGAGGACGACGAGGGTGCACCTGTTGAAGGCTGGAGTAAGTGGGTGCGTGGTGATAGCGTACCGACGAGTGACGGCGAAAGTATCGTTGGTGAGTCCGGTTATGCACAGATTACCGTCAATAATACCGACTCGAACGGCCATATGGTGTTTATCTTAGGAGATAAGACAAAATGGATTCGGTATGACAACAACGGATTCATGGGGGTGGAGATGCCGTTGCAGTATCCCTTATCCGGTGAAAATAAGGTGACAATCATGGCACCGCGTATCAAACCCGAATATACCTTCCTTGGCTGGGATACGCAAGCGGATGGTAAAGGTACGCGCTATCAGGTAGGCGATGAGTTTACGTTTACGGAAGCCGGCGAAGTAAAACTCTATGCGCAAGCGCGGTATGACGGCACCTTGCAGATGGCTATTTCGTTCATGCAGGGTGGCAAGCGTTACTTCCTGACGCACCCGGGTCGCGAGGCGCCGCGTTATGCCAGTGCTCGTCATTTCGAGCATTGGGAGAACACCTGGCAGGGTATGGAGAATGCGGAGAACGAGGATCCGAACTATCTGAGTACCTACGAATTGCGCTTTCCGATAACAGAGATCAAGCGAAAGGACGGCGATATACCTGATCTGGATCTTAAGGAGCACGTGTTAGACCCGCGTCACTATACGATGAAGGGTTATACAGATTCGCTGACGTTCTATGAGAATTTTACTCCGGCTAAAGATGAGTATTTAGGCTTGTATTATGAAGAGGCGTTCAACACTATCCTTGCGAACAACACGTGGGCGGGTCTGTTTACGACGACGAGTAAAGCCACCGAACTCAGTTGGCCGAACTACAAAGTGCCGTATATAACGGGCGTCAGAATCAAATCCGAACGATACGTGGAGGAATATGATCCTGTGAACAAACCCGACTCGCTGATCCTGAAGGTGCGCGCCAACCGAGATAAGTCTTACGTCAAATATGATCCGGCAACTGACCAGTTCAACGGTCAAGCCGATTCGGCAAGTGCTACAGTGTTTGACGTCTCGGCTGTGATTGTAGCCGACGAGCACTATATCATCCTGCCAGACACTTCGGAGGTATGGCGCGACTCACTTCTGTTCGATTTCCATAGGGACGAACAGCAACGCGAAGCGATATGGTCGAAACTGATCGGCAAGCAGCTGATGGCGGTGATGATTGTGGATGGCGATACGGTATATTTCCACCCGAACCGCAATAAGATTATCAATGACCCGAACAACTTGTACCTGTCATCGGACTTCCGTGTGACGCAGACCTTTGAGTTGATCCGCGACAGCCGTGTGAGCGGCTCGATCAGCGCAGGCGACAGCGCTCAGGTGGAAGCAACAGACCACTATTGGCACTACGACATAGTAAGCGGTCAGACCAGCCCGATCAATGTGAAAGACGCCGGAGGCAACTATATTGATGTCGTCGATACCTTCCGTATAACGCTTAGTCAGGGCGCTATCAGTAAGATCAAGGAGTACCGCGGCCGTTGGAATGGAAATGCAGCGGGACTGAAGATAAACAAAGACGGTTCGCGTTACCGTGACGTGATTGTTCACACGAAGGCTTATCACTACGGTGACGTACAAACACGAACGGTACTCAAAGCAGAGAAAGAACGTTACAGCTTTGGTCCGCTCAAGGGGCAGACGCAACAGATCAACTTCCTGCTCACGCGTGAGACGTATCAACAGATGCTGGACAAAGACGACAACGAGGAAGGCGAAATTATACTGTCCGTCGATACACTGACTTCCGGATGGAAGATGAAGACGGGAGGATGCCGTTTTGCCAGCGGCATAGAAACCTACTACACAGTGGCGAGCGCTGTAGGAAGTCAGGTCACACTGAATGTCGAGAAAGAGAACTCGTCCGGCGTTAACTATGACACGCTTGTTATCTCCACCATCCTTGTGAACGAAGTAGACAGCGTTTTGGCCGTCCCCGTACGCGTGCCTTTGATGCAAGCGGCATTGGAGGGCACCGAACTGATCTGGTCGGCTGTGTATAACAAGCAGCGGTACTACATCATGGCTGGTTCAGGCGGACTGATCGCCCGCAAATACAACCTGAGGGACAATACGCTCTACAAGAATGGTACTACCACCCACCTGATCAAAGGCATGAAGAGTGATACGAATAGCGACGACCAATATATCACTCCGTGGCAGTTTGACTATCATCCTTCTGAGAGAGAGCTGTCGGATACACTGATGTTGTACACCAAGCTGACGAGCGATAGCGCAAAATTCTATATCAACGGCAGCAGTCAAGGCGCAGTGACTACGGTCAGAGGCATAAGACCCTCGTTGCTGATATGGCGCCATGCGAATGTCTATACGAACGACAACGCGAACTACGAGGAGCAGGTACGCCTCCGATATGGTGCAGACGGATGGCTGAAACTGACGGGCGTATCAAGTGGTGCGCCGATCATCACATTGACGGCCGACTCGGCGAGCGCAACGGTATTCTCGTGGGCTTATCTGCATGACGAGTACAGCCTGCTCAACAACGGCGCATACCCCAGCCAGGAGAGCGTGGAGTTCGGTTATAACAGCGTAGCTCCGGCATCTGTACAGACGCTCTACAAAGCCCGGCACGAGTACTCGATGCTGGTGGATAACACGATGACTTACCTCTGCCGTAGAGAGCAGACGCGTATCGACAGCCTGACTTCCGCCTCTCGGGTGTGGAAGACGCAATACCGCATCGACACAATCCGTGACCATCGCGTGGCTACCCTGAGCGCCTTGAATAACACCACCGTCGATTCCACACTGACTACGACCATCACACCCGTCGGTACCAGCCCGATGAACGTGACTTACGGTGGCGAGTACGTGAATATTGTGGATACACTGCGGGTAACCCTCTCGTTGCAGGAGGGTGCTCCTGCCTACCGCTTCAAGGAAGGCTGGAGTAAGTTCACCAAGATCAGCGACGCGAACCTGAAGATCCCTCTGATACGTCGAACCTACCACGAGGAGCCTTATAACGGAGTGGAGTGTTCCGTGGAAGGCGATAAGGACGTATATGCGTTCCCTGCCAGAATTGAGGAGGGTGATAACGACACGCATACGTTTACCTTTTACACTACGAACAATGTAGGTACGCACGTGGTGAACGTATATGGTGAAGTCGCAGCGACCAGAAGGACCTCATCTGTCGATTTGACCGGCAGTATGAATCTAACGAACCGTTCACTTGCCCAGGTTAGTCTGGCGGACGAGAAAGGTAATACCCCGTCGTGGTGCGTACTGAGCGATACGACAGCAAACACCGTGACGGTCAAATGTTTAGAAAGCGGTATCCGCTCGTCGCGTATCGCCTATCTGTACCTGGCATATATCGTGATGATCGATGCAGTACCGCATTTCGTTAACTTCCGCATCACGATATCACAACAGAGTTTGTTCGAGTATGCTAACAACCAGCACCTCGTACACTCCAACGGTGCGTCGGGCGACGACTTGCGGCCGGACGGCATGCAGCAGGTGCATGAGAACAGACGCATCCTTTATTACTACCCCGATCAGGATGTGGAGTTACCTGTTCGCGAACGCGCGTTCTACGGCTGGTGGCGCTGGTATCGCGAGGGCAAAGGCGATATAGGCGACTCGGATGTACCGGATTCCCTGTGGCGTGTATTCCCGCGTAATATTGGTAAATTCAACTTCCCGTATCGTATCATCGGTGACTCGGTAGATGACGGCGCGGGTGGTAAGAAACTCGTGACGATGGGACGTTACACCGTGTTCCACTATCCGTCGAAAGACTATGGTAACAAGAACGACCCGCCATCCAAGTCTGCACGTGTAGCTCCGCCGGTCACCACGTTCGGCGCAGCACGCAAAGACACCGTTACGTACGCCGTTGATCTGAGTAACTACTACGACAACCTGCCTATGTCCCTTACGAATAAGAACAATGTGGACATAGAAATGATGGATACGATGACGGCTATCGTCGAGCCCACGCTGTCCGTACGCGAGGTGTTCGAACTGCATCCATGGACAGAGATGGCGGCTAAGATGGAGGAATTCAAGCATGAGGACACATCTGACGATGGCAGTGGTTCATACACAGAAGCATATATGGAGGATCATGAGGTGATGGCTCCTATCGGCAACCGTCTGCTGCTGCGCACCGAACAGCGCTATAACTACGAGAACCTCACGAAGCATGGGCACTCGGAGTCGTTGCTGGGTTACTACATGCGTGATGACAACTGGAGTGACCCGGGGTGGAATGCAGAGCGCAAGGACACGATGATCTGGTGCGGCGGATGGGATGCAGACTGCCAGTGGTTCAGTTACAACACCATGACAAAGACATATGCTCCATGTGAGCACAGCATATCCACCGAAGAGGACTTCCTTGTCGTGCCCGCACAAACGAGTATATCCGAAGGACATCAGTTCGATACCATATATTATTTCCTGCGCGCACGCAGTTGGAAGACCACAGGTACTGCACCTGATTTTGCGGATGAAGAAACTGAAGCCGGTGACTACTGGTTCAACATATGCCGGTACATGATCATCTATCATCAGAAAGACCTGTACGGTCCGAAGGAAGAAACGGCACCCAAGGGTGAAGTCAAGGCACTGATCACCAACGACGAGATAGAGCAGAACTACGAGGTGCTCGAGCGCCTGAACTTCGATTATAACAAACCCGGCACCGGTTACACCATCTATCCGCACCCGCTGCCGTGGGCGGACGCGTCGTACGGCTACACCTATCCGGAGACCTCCGACCTGCCGCACAACCGTTACCACGATCAGTCGGACTTCCCGAACCACGGTGAGTATGGCCTGATCAACCGTATTCCGTACGACCAATACTGGCGTAAGATGGAGCAACACGGCGGTGCAGCCAACGGCTATATGATCTACTGCGACGGTATGGCTTCCGCCGGACAGGTGGCGGCACTCACGCTGAATACCCAGCTGTGCGAGGGACAGAGTATGTACTTCTCCGGCTATGTAGGTAACCCGAGTAGTCAGACCGGTAAGTCCGATCCGAACTTCATCTTCAGTGTGCAGGGATCGACCGACGGCTCGACATGGGAAGATATAACCTCGTACATGACCGGCGATATCAAGCCGTCGAACAACTGGTATCAGATCTATTTCCCGATCAACCACAACCGCAAAGGTGGCAAGACGGAGTATTCGCACTTCCGCGTGCAGATCTTCAACGTGGCATCGAGCTTCGACGGCAATGACTTTGTCATCGACGATATGTGCATCTTCGCCACCAAGCCGCCGTTGCTTGCGTACCAAGCCAACACCCGATGCGTTGAGGACAGCAGGAACGACTCTACCACGCAGGTGGTGCTCCGTCTGGACTACAAGGGCTTTACCGATAAGAAATACAACAACGCTAACGTATATTACACGGTAGTGCAGTCCAAAGCCGGCAGCGCGGATACGACCTTCGTCAAGATGGATGACGGTTACTTGCATGAAGCTACCATAGCCGGAACGCCGGATACCATCTACGGCTATATCGAGGTGCCGGAAGCTGGCTATATGCCGATTGTGGGAACAGACTCTATCTACCCCAATATGGATACGCTCGTCGCGCGCTTTGAAGCGAACGCTGCACATAAGACAGGCTACATTTACGAAACCTTGGACGCCGTGTCACGTCCTGTACTGTACGTGATCCATCAGGCGAAGATGGTTGCTAACCAGAAGTACAACGTGCATATGGCACTTTCCTACAGCGACATGCTGCGTAGTATATGCGCTATGACCAGCGAGTTGAAGGTCACCAACCGAATGATGCTGGAACTCAACGGCGAGGAGCAGCAGAACCGCGAGGAAAACGTGTGCCCGAACTCGACCTACACCCTGAGCATGCGCGTCAAAGGTACACAATATGTTGAGGGCGCTGCACCGCTTGACCTTACAGGCTCGTGCGTCAACGACTGGCTGCTCTACGGCGACACGGCGGAGGCGTCCAGCTATGCCCGTTACGGTCATTACTACAGCGACATCGTCAAGGTGGTGAAGGATATTCTGCGTGCAAATGATCCGTCGAACACCAACCAGTTTGCCAACAACCTGTCGGATGTCAACCGCAACGTGATGATTCGTATGCAAGGCAAGATGACACTCAAGCAGGATATAGCGGCATACGACCTGCTCGCTGATCTGGTGGGCAAGGGATACCTGACTTTGTACAAGAAGGAGATCAACGCCACCGTGATGGCGGGCGATGTGTTGGAGTACGTCGTCTTCCCTATCGTCGGCTCCGGCAGCAAAGCCATGCAGGACGCTGGCCTCGAGGTGTGTCCGCAACCGATACACATCAAGCTCACGCCCGGCGGCTCTACACCCGCTCCAATAGTCATTGGCGGCATCGACCGCGACGAGACACAACTGTCGCAACCCCTGGTGCTCCTTGCCAATGAGCAGAACGCCAACAAGCAGATCACGATCCACATCGACGACATACAGGCGGACCGCGCTATCCACTCCGTCAGCCTGCTCTCGACCGATGATCCGAACTTCCTCGAGGGCTCGCACACATTGAACCTGTTGCCCAACAAGGTGTACGGCGAAGGGGCTTATTACACCCGCGGCGATGATATCCTCTTGCGGCCCGCAAGCGCATCCACGTATCACATGCGCCCGGGATACAACTATACGTTTATCATCACCATGCAGACCTCGGTAGGCGCCACAACGCTCGGTGGCGGATGTCCTGTTGGTACGATCCCGTTCACCGTCTCCGTCGTGCCGGATTACCTGCGCTGGGATCCGAAGAACAACGAGAGCAACCGCTGGAACAACCCGGGGAACTGGGTAGGCGTAAGCGACGCGAACGAGAAGATCCACGACAATGCACACTTCGCACCATTGGCAACTTCGAACGTGATCATTCCCACCCTGGATGCAGGACTGCCTTACCCGGTGCTGCCCGACCTTGATGCACCGACATCGTATGACTCGATCAAGCAAGTCGGATTTGAGTACAACCAATGTAATGTCATCCGCTTCATGCCGGGTGCAGCTATGGGACAACAGCAGCGCATGAACTACAACAGGGCGGTTGTTGATCTGAGCACGCCGCACGAGAAGTGGGCATTGCGCTCGGCGCCTGTTACAGGTATGCTTAGCGGTGACATCTTCATGGCGAACGATGATCTGAACGATGTAACCTCGCCCTGGGAAGTCGGTTACTTCGATGCCAACGGACGTAACAAGAACACAGGCAACGCATCGTTCTGGCTCTCGGTATATAACACCGCAACCGTCGATAAAGGGAACGGTCACGACGTCAAGGACTCGGCACGCACCGCTGCGGCTGAGTGGTCGAAGGTCACAAACGGCATGACACTCTCCTTGCCACCGGCAAGCGGATGGGCTGTCTTTACCCGAACCAAATCGAAAAAAGACGCTGCCATACGACTGCCTAAGAACGACGACCTCTATTACTTCTACAACCCCGACGGCGAGAAGATGGACGACATCTACGAGCACGATTTGCAATACACGCGTGATACATGCGCTGGCGAAGTAGGAGGTAGCGGCAAAGCCGGCAAACTGGCATTCGACCCCGACGGCGCATCGCAAACCTACACTCTGAACAATGGCGTAGCGGACACGATGTTCGTGTTCGGTAACCCGACGATGGGATATATCGACATCTGGGGATTCATTGCAGATAATCCCGGTCTGTCGAATGCATTTGATTACATCAATTCCGAAGGAACAGGTTCGTACGTAACGGTAACCAAGGCTATTGCCGACCTTACGCGAGATACTATCACCGAGCAGAAACGCTATTTGCCGCCTATGCACGCGATTGTGCTCAAGGCTGCATCGGCTACGTCGATGGAGGTGACGCTGAATACCAACCGCGTAGTGACCGTCTCTGCACGTGACCGCGTCGCATCGGCACCGAGCCGCATGAGTGCGTCAGGACGCAGACAGGGATTCATGACAGTTACGGCAATCAATCCGCTCACGCCGGATTGCAAGTCGCGTCTGCTGATTGGTCAGGGCTACCACAACGCCGTCCGCGACGGCGAGGATGCTATGCTCACCACGATCAACATCAACGAGTACAACTCGTCCGCACCTTCTACACTGTTCAACATCTATGCTTCGGAGGGTGAGTACGGATTGTGTATCGACCTGCGAGACGAAGTGCTGAACGTGCCGGTATCGTTCTGCAACATGAGCGGCGTGCCCTTCGAGCCGGTCACCGAGCTCTGGTTCACGGGTGTGTATAACATCGACGGCGAACTGGTGTTCTACGACGCACTGACCGGCAGCGAGCAGACGATACTCGACGGTCTGTGCATCAAGATCCCTACGCCGGAGCAGAATCACGAGACGCGGTACTATATCCGTCGCCGCGGCTATGATCCCAACGATCCGGGCTCTTCGATTACCACAAGCATTGACCAGTCAAGTCACTTTGAGATGGATGGTGCGTCAGCAGTTAAGATAATTCATAACGGACATGTGTTCATCCTGCGCGACGGACACGTATATACAATGTTCGGACAAAAACTGAGATGATATGAAGAGAAGAATATTATATATATTACTTATAGCATTCTGGCTACTCAGTAGTAGCCGGGCTGCGTATGCGTTCGGTTATGAACAGGCTTCACAGCCGGCATCGTGGAGCACCAAGACGACCTTCAGTGACGATATACAACCGTCATGTAGTTTCCGCTCGACTTCGTCATACACGCCTATCGTGGGCAGTACGTCGTACCTGTCCGACGGCAGCGGCGAGGTAGGTGCGCCACCGCGCGACGCTCGCCGATCAGGCGGGTGGGGAGTACCGGACGATGACGATAATCCTATCGGTACTGTCACCAATGTGCCTGTCGGCGAACCGTTTGTTCTGCTTCTGATGGCGCTGCTGTACATCGTCGGCATGAGCCTGCGCATACGCTTCAGCCGTCAAACACCTCGGTAAGGATGTCGAGCGATTTAGGCATTGTGAAGGACTCGACATGCATCAGGTAGTAGTCGCATAGTTGTCGTAATTGCTGCTGACGCTGGATGCGCGACTGAGCCGCAGTCAGCAGTTCATCATCGGGGGTTCCGATACCCAGGAGTTCTGCCAACCGCACCATAAACCGGATATGTATGTTTTCCGGTGCATCGGTGCGGTTGAGCTCGTTTACGAAGTCAACGAGAAAATCATACATCACCTCGTCCTGCATCGGATGGGTAAGCGTGAGCATCAGCATCTCTGTCACAAACAGCGCAACCGACTGACGGCGGATGTCTCCATAGATTTGTTCTGGAAAATAGACTGGGTCAACGGCTGAAACCGTTGCCATCGGGCGTGTGGGCTGGCTGTCATACGTGATCTCCACCACCGACAGAGGCTGATATGCCGCACGCACCTTATGCTTGCCGTGCGCACCGTATACGTGTAGCGCAAGCCTTCCCTCCGCCTTGGTATATACGTGCAGCACCGACATTTTGTCAGAGTGCTTCCTCAGACCCAATACGATTGCTTCAGTCGTCTGTTTCATAATCCGTATGTCACCCGGCCAATTTAATAATTTTCCTCTTAAAATTGCTTCAACTGTTGTTTTTTATGTTTTTGTCGAAATATCCCAACTGCAAAAACATAAATTTACTCCTCAACATAAAGCCTCAAGTCGTCAAACGTATACCCCCTTTGCAGCATAAACCGCATCACTTTCTGCCTGTCCTGCCCGCGCTTGGCATGCAGCAGCTTGCGGATATTGGCGGCATACGCCTCTTCATCAGCCTCGCTCAGCGCCTCGCTGATCTCCTTGTCCGGCAGGTGCTTGGCGCGCAGACCGGCCTGTATCTTCATTCTGCCCCATCCCTGGAATGCCACTTTGTCGTGCACAAATGCCCGGCAGTAACGCGCCTCGTTCAGGTAATTCTGCTGCCGCAAAATGCCGATGACTTCGTCGGTTTGTTCGTCACTTGCACCCAGCCGTTTCAACAGCTGCTCTACGTCAGCCGGGCAGTGTTCCGCCGCCGCGCAGTAACGCTGCGCACGGTCAGTCAGCGCCTTGGTGTCAACGGCATTTTGTTGCATGGATGAATCGTTGTTTTCCATATATATCGTTTATACATTGCGCCTCATAACCTGTCTGTTGCATCAGTGCGAGCACCGCTTCGCCTTGTGTCTCGCTGATCTCGAACCACAATTCCGGCGCTTTCTGTATTTCGGCAATGCGCCGGTAGAACAGCAGCGGGTCATCCTCCGGCACAAACAACGCCTGCTCCGGCTCATGACGCAGCGTGTTCTCGGTCATCGTGTTACGCTCCGACGGACGTATGTACGGCGGATTGGAAACAATCATGTCGTATTCGCCAATCTCATCGCGCAGTATATCCGCTTCGTAGAACCGCACATCCAGCCCCGACCTCTTGGCATTCGCCTCTGCCACAGCCACCGCCTCAGGACTCTTGTCCAGCCCCTCGACCCGCCATTCCGGATGCCGCTTCTTTATACCCAGAGCGATACATCCGCTTCCCGTCCCCACATCCAGCACCCTCTTGCTGAATCCTGAATCTTGAATTTTGAAATCTTGAAATTCTAAATCTTGAAATTTGAAATCCGCAATCCTCTCCACCATCTCCGCCGTCTCCGGCCGCGGAATCAGTGTCGCAGGCGTGACCTGCAGGTCCAGCCCCATCCATTCTGTATGACCGAAAATATACTGGATTGGAACATAGCTGCATAATTTTTCCAGAATAATTTCCAAATCTGGTATATTTTTTGTACCTTTGTGCGTGCGAACGGCAAAACGGCTCATTCCGGTTGTTTCCTCAATGATCCAGTATGCCATTTCGCGTGCCTCCTGGGGCGGATAATACGGCGTAAGGCGTGTGACAATTTGTTCTACAAGTTCTTTCACGCTGCAAAGGTACAAAAATTTATTGACATTTGCAAATAAAAATGATATATGACAGATAACGGGTATATAGTACGATGCCTTGAACTCGCCCGAAACGGGCAGTACTACGTTGCACCGAACCCGATGGTGGGAGCAGTTCTGGTCGAGAATGACGGGAATGGCGGACGGATCTTCGCCGAAGGCTGGCATCGGCACTACGGCGGACCGCACGCCGAGGTGGAGTGTTTCCGTGCTGCGGACAAGCGAATGGAGGGACTTGCAGATGCAGACAAAGCCGCTCTGTATGCACGCATGACGCTCTACGTGTCGCTTGAACCGTGCTCGCACTATGGCAAGACACCGCCTTGCGCTGACCTGATTGTAAGCAAAGGCGTCAGACGTGTGGTGGTGGGATGTCTTGACCCCAATCCGCAGGTGGCGGGCAGAGGCGTGCAGAAACTGCGCGACGCCGGCATAGAGACTGTCGTAGGCGTGGAAGAGCAGGCATGCAGGCAGCTGAACAAACGGTTCCTCTGCCTGCACGAGAAGCACCGTCCGTATGTCATCCTTAAATGGGCGCAAACTGCCGATGGGTTCGTTGATTATACGCGCAAGGACGGCACACCGCTGCTTATCTCCACACCGGCAACCAAGCAACTGGTACACAAGATGCGGGCGGAAAACATGGCGATAATGGTCGGAACACGCACGGCCCTGCTGGATAACCCCTCACTACTCACCACACGCTGGCCCGGCAGAAACCCCGTACGCATAGTGCTTGACCGCCACCATCGTATCCCCAAGGACGCAAAGATATTCTCACCTGACACACCCACCGTCGTCTATGACGGGCAAACCGACTGGCCGTTCGTGCTGCAGGACCTGGCCGCACGCAGCATCCACTCCGTGCTGGTGGAAGGCGGACCGGCATTGCTCAACCACATTCTTGATACAGGTATTTGGGACGAGATACACGTGGAAGTCTCGCCTGTATGTATCGGCAATGGCGTGCCTGCTCCCAAAGTGGATCTTCCCGCCACCTGCGAACAGATGGAGGGAGCTAAGTTGTACACGATTGACCATTCGGATAGGCAAAAAAACAATAATCCGTAGAAAAGTGACATAAAATTTGCATTTATGCAAATAATTTAGTATCTTTGCACGTTTGTACTGCACCCGCCTGCCATGGCGGGCAAATATACACTNNCAAATATACACTGCTATATGAAAACAATCCGACCGTTCACAACAGCCCTCACATGCATGCTCATGATATGCCTGTGCGGCTGTAATCTTTTCCGGCGTGAAACGAAAGAGGGCGTAGCGGTACAGGTGGGCAACTACTACCTCTACCGGTCCGACATCGACGCCGTGACACAGCGGGCTGCCACGCCTGAGGATAGTGCGCGATATGCCGCGCAGTTCATCCGCCGCTGGGTTACGGACATCCTGCAGTATCAGGAGGGCAAGAGCCATAGCACCCCGGAAATAGAGGCTCTGGTCGAAGACTACCGTCGCAGTCTGTATGTGGCAGAGTACGAACGACTGCTCGTGGACAAACGCATGCCCAAGGCGGTGAGTGATGCCGAGGCGGACACGTTCTATGTGCACCACATGGAGCGTTTTGTGCTCAAGGAGAACATCCTGCAAGGCGCGCTGCTGGTCATCCCTCTGGATGCGCCGTCACAGCCCGAACTCAGAAATCGCCTGACCGACCTCACCGACGAAGAGAATCTTGAATATGTCGAAAAATATGCCTACCAGTACGCCAGCGGCTACGAGCTCTTCACGGAGCAATGGCGCACAGGCAACCAGATACTGATGCGCATGCCGTCCAACAATTGGCAGAAATCCTTGGTTGCCGGAAAGCAGTACGCCGAACAGGACTCGACCTCTCTCTACCTGCTGCAAGTCACTGACTGCCGTCTGGCTGGCGAAGCGATGCCGGTGGAGTATGCACGCACAGCGATTGACAAGATGATACTGTCCGAACGACGCGTGTCGTTCCTGCAGGAGCAACGCAATGAGTTGTTCGATGATGCCGTACGGTTCGGAAAGGTACAATTCACAAGTGAAACGATGCAATCGGAAAAATGATGAAAAAGATACTCTATATATGCCTTTTGGCGTGTGCTCTGCCCTGTCTGGCGGAGGACAATATCATTGATGAAGTAATCTGGATTGTGGGCGATGACGCTATTCTCCGTTCTGAAGTGGAGGAGGAGCGTCTGCGTGCGCAGTATGAGGGGCAGCCCATCCCGGGCGACCCGTATTGCGTCATACCCGAGCAGCTGGCGGTGCAGAAGCTCTTCCTGCACCAGGCGGAACTCGACTCCGTAGAGGTGTCCGAATCGACCGTCAGCCACCAGGTGGACATGCGTATGAACTACTACATCTCGCAGATCGGCTCTAAAGAGAAGATGGAAGAGTACTTCCGCCGCCCGAGCAGCGAGATACGCGAGGAGATGATGAAGACCGTGCGCAACCAGATGACCATCCAGCAGATGCAGCAGAAACTCACCGCAAACATCAAGCCCACCCCGGCGGAGATACGCCGCTTCTACACCAGCCTGCCTCTCGACTCCATTCCTATGATGCCGGCGGAGGTGGAGGTGCAGATACTGAGCTTCGTACCGCCCGTTCCTATCGAGGAGACCGAGCGCATCAAGAGCCGTCTGCGTGAGTTTACGGAGCGTGTGACATCCGGTCAGGCGGACTTCGCTATGCTGGCGAGGTTCTATTCGGAGGACACCGAGAGCGCCAAACACGGCGGTGAACTGGGCTTCGTTGGCCGCGGACAGCTCGTGCCGGAGTTTGCCGATGTGGCATTCAACCTCAACGACCCGAAGAAAGTCAGCAGGATAGTGGAGACTGAGTACGGCTACCACATCATCCAGCTCATCGAAAAACATGGCGAACGCATCAACTGCCGGCACATCCTGCTCAAGCCGCGCGTCTCCGCCACCGACAAGATCAACGCCATCAACCGCCTGGACTCCATAGCACGTGTCATACGTGCCGACAGTATGACTTTCGAGCAGGCAATCATCCGTTACTCCGAGGACAAGAACACCGTGATGAATGCCGGACTTATGACTAACCCCAATACCGGCGCTTCGAAATTCGAATACCAGGACCTGCCTGCCGAGGTAGCCAAGCAGATCTACACGATGCAGGAAGGCGACATCTCCGACCCGTTTGTGATGATGGACCCCACGAAGAACAAAGAGGTCTGCGCCATCGTCAAGCTCAAGCGCAAGACCGATGTCCACCGCGCCAACCTGACGGACGACTTCCAGGCTGTCAAGGCTATGCTTGAGCAGAAACTCTCTGCCGAGTTCATCCATGACTGGATACTCAACAAGCAGAAGGAGACATACGTTCAGATTGACCCGCGCTGGGCGGGGTGCGATTTTGAGTTCCCGAACTGGATTCATTAATAATGTGTAGTGTTTTGTTGCATTGAATGCCAGAAAGTACATAGTACCGCTATGGATAGGCCTGTTGTCAGTTGTCAATTGTCAACTGTCAAACAGCCAGACTCTCGTGTATCTGGAGCGTGCGGACAATCTCCTGTTTGACCAGGAGAAACTGCCCGATGCGCGAATAGTGGTCGGCAATGTGCTTTTCCGACACGATGACGCACTCATGTACTGCGACTCGGCGAACTTCTACGAGACGAGCAACTCTCTCGAAGCCTTCGGGCATGTCAAGCTGGTACAGGGCGACACGCTCACCGGTTACGGCGACAAGCTCTACTACAACGGCAACACCAAGCTTGCACGCCTGCGCAACAACGTTCGGCTGCTGCATCAGGAGTCGGAACTGACCACCGACAGCCTGAATTACGACCGGCTCAACGATATAGCGTACTACTACTCAGGAGGCAGGATCGTTGACAGCCTCAACACCCTGACCTCGCTCTGGGGACAATATACGCCGTACAACAAGCACGCGGCGTTCCGCGACAGCGTCCATCTGTTCAACAGCCGTTTCACGATGGACACCGACACGCTCCTTTACGACACCGAGACCCACATAGCCAGTCTTGTCAGCCCGACTATCATCCTGTACGAGCAGGAGACGACCATCCTCTCCTCCAACGGGCTCTACAACACCGACAACGAGATGTCACAGCTCTTTGACCGTTCGATAATCATCCATAGCGACGGACTGTTCCTTACGGGTGATACCATCTATTACGACAAGAAACTGGCGTACGGCAGGCTGTACGGAAACATCGAGCTGGCCGACTCGGCCGAACAGGTCACTTTGTTCGGCAACTATGGGGAACTCTACGAGCAGGACTCGCCGGCCTCCGGACATCCGGGATGGGGCTCGCACGGCTTCGCCACCAGGCAGGCCATGCTGGAGCACTGGGGCGACAGCCTGCACACCTACATGCACGCTGACACGCTGTTCACCGAGGAACTGGCGCTGTCGGACACCCTGCCCAAGGACAGCACTTTCCGGCGCGTACGCGCACACCACAACGTGCGCATCTATCGCGACGACATGCAGGGCGTATGCGACTCGGCTGTGTATCTGGGCAACGATTCCATCGGGAAAATGTATGGCGAACCCGTGTGCTGGAGCGACAACAATCAGGTGTCGGCGGACAGCATATATGTCTTCTTCAAGGACGGCGAAGTCGATTATGCCCACGGGATGGGCTCGGCCATATGTATCCAGCAGCACGACCTGCTGCATTTCAACCAGATGAGCGGAAAGGAGATCATCGCTCACGTCAGGAACAGCGAAATCTATCGCGTCGATGTCAACGGCAATGCCGAGACTGTTTTCTTCCCTGAAGACGAGTCCGACCACACGCTCAACGGCTGCAACCGCACACAGAGCAGTTTTGTCAAGGTGTATCTGGAGAACAGACGGGTGCACCACGTGCTGTTCACCACCGCAACCACAGGCACGATGTACCCGCTGGACCAGACTACCGACGATATCATGCACCTCGGATCATTCTTTTGGGCGGAAGACGAGCGGCCGCGTGTGCCCGCTGACGTGATGGTGAACGTGCAGCGGGTGGCCAGACCCGGCAAGATGGTCATCAGCGCCGCTGAAGACAAATAGATTCAGCATAATATATAAATTCATCCGCAATAATGAAAAAGACAACAACTATTCTCTTCACTCTGCTGCTTGCCCTCGGCGCGATGGCGCAGGACGGTATGGGTGGCTTCGGATTCCATGTAGGCTATGCCTCACCCACACTGCGTATCAACTCGCCTTCCAGCAAGCAACTGGAGGCTGTTCCCATGAGCGGTATTAAGGCAGGTTTCTGCTATGATGCCACTATCGCCAAGGGCTTCGGCACGACACTCGGGCTGAACTACACTTTCGGTACGTACCGTTCCAAATGGGAGACCGTAAACACCGGCTACTCCACTCAGGAGACGAGTTATCGTGACACCTACCATGGCTTGGAGCTCTTCTGCGACTGGCAGTACAAGTTCGAGATTGCAGGCAATACCTACCTTATGCTTTATACCGGACCCACTATCCAGGTGCATCTCTCGCTTCAGGAGCAGGAGTATATCCGCGAAGGTTCATCCACAACCCGTCAGACACGCTATGGCTACGACTACCGCGACAACGAGTCGTTTGAGGACTACAAGCGCGTCAACGTCACCTGGGGCATAGGTGCAGGCTTCCAGTACAAGCGCTACTTCATACGTGGCGGTTATGACTTCGGACTGTTCAACCCGTACAAGAAGAGCACATTCAGTGAGATGGGCATTGCCTCGGAACTCTATACCCGCGGCCGCTTCGACCAGTGGCAAATCAAAATCGGTATGTACATCTGGCAGAATTAACCATTGTCAAATGAACAAATGGTAAATGAATAAATGACCAAATGTCATGATTCCTCCGCAGACCATTGACAAGATCTTCAGCGCCGCCAAGATTGAAGAGGTGGTGCAGGATTACGTGCCGCTCAAGAAGCGCGGCGCGAACCTCATTGGTCTCTGTCCGTTCCACTCCGAGCGAACAGGCTCGTTCACCGTTTCACCCAGCAAGGGTATCTTCAAGTGCTTCGGCTGCGGCGAGAGCGGCAATGCCGTGGGCTTTGTCATGAAGATTGACAACTGCTCCTACTCCGACGCCCTGCGTACGCTTGCCAAGAAGTACCACATCGAGATTGAGGAACGCCAGCTCACACCGGAGGAACAGCAGCACCAGGACGACCGCGAAGCGATGTTCGCCGTCAACGAGTGGGCGAACAAGTGGTTCCAGCAGCAGCTCTGGGAGACACAGGACGGACAGGCTGTCGGTCTTGCCTATTTCCGCGAACGCGGACTGCAGGACACCACCATCCGCAAGTTCGGTCTGGGCTTCTCGCCCAACAAGAACGCTGCACTCACCGATGCCGCACACAAAGCCGGATATATCGACAAGTACCTGACCAACGATCCCGACACGCTCATCGGGTGCGGCGTCTGTGGCAAGAACGACAAGGGCGAGGTCTATGACCGCTTCCGCGACCGCGTAATGTTCCCTATCTTCACCGCCTCGGGCAAGACCGTGGCGTTCGCCGGACGTATCCTGCGCAAGAAATACGACCGCGAGGGCAAGGAGATACCTATGGGCAAGTACGTCAACTCGCCGGGCTCGACCATCTACTCCAAGACCAACGAACTCTACGGACTGTTCCAGGCCAAGCAGTCTATCGCACGCCAGGACCTCTGCTACCTGGTGGAGGGACAGATGGATGTCCTCTCCATGCACCAGGCGGGTATTGAGAATGTCGTTGCTTCCGGCGGCACGGCCCTTACCCAGCCGCAGGTCAGACTCATCAAGCGCTTCACCTCCAATATCACCGTACTCTACGACGGCGATGCAGCCGGTATTCATGCCGCCATACGCGGTATAGATATGTTCCTCAGCGAAGGATTTTTCGTCAAGGTCGTTCTCCTGCCTGACGGCGAGGACCCCGATTCCTACGCACGCACGCACGACGCGTCCGAATTTATGGAATATATAGCGCAGCACCAGCAGGACTTCATCCGCTTCAAGGCGCAGTTCAGTTGGGAGCAGGTCAAGTCTGACCCCGGCAAGCGCTCCGAACTGACGCATGATCTGGTGCAGTCCATCTCACTCATCCCGGATGAGATAACGCGCTACGAGTATATCCGCGATTGCGCGCAACTGCTGCAGACCTCTGCCGAGGTGCTCACGCGTGCCGTGGAGCAGGAGCGTCTGGAACGTCGCAAGAACGCTACCGAAGCGTATAACGCCCAGCGCCGTGCACAGGAGCGCGAAGGTATCCTCTCTGCTCCAGCCGGTAAGCCTGACGCCCCCTCACCCGACACTTCGTCAACTGCTTCGGACAACAGTCCGGGCACCAAGCCTTCCGCCCGGTCATCCATGACCAAGGTGGAGCAGAATATCCGTAACCTTACCCAACTGCTTGTACGCTACGGCGAGCGGCCGTTCTTCCGTTTCCCCAACGGTACGGCAGTCACTGTCGGCGCGTATCTGCTCCAGCAGCTGGAGGCGGACGGTGTGGATATAACTTTGCCCGTTGACAAACGCATATTCGAGGAGTTCAAGGCCCGTCAGAATGACGATGGCTTCGTGGCGGAAACGTTCTTCAAGTTCCACCCCGACCACGACATCAACGACCTGGCTTGCAGCCTGATAGCCGACCGCTACCAGCTCTCCTCCATCTTCTCCAAGGTCGCCATATCCGAGAACGTTGTCCAGGACGTACAGCAGCGTTCCGAGGAGGACCTGCTCAACGAACTCGTGCCGCAACTGCTCTGCGAACTCAAGCTCTCACTGGTCAACGACCGTATTGCCGCCGTCCAGAAACAGATGCGCGAAACGCCTGACCCGGGCAGCGAACAGTCCATGCAGCTTCTCGGCCAGCTTGGCAGCCTCCAAGCCGTCAAACGCGAGATTTGCAAGTTCCTTGGCAACCGCGTTGGATGACCCCGGCATAGCATCAAAGGCAAAAAAATGACACCTTGTGCAATTTTTCCCTGCGGAAAACTTGCAAATGTCAAAAAAATATTGTAACTTTGCAGTCGCGTTTGTTAACGCGAAACAGGATAAAAAACAAATAACTATTAAATACACACTAACTCATGTCAAAAGTAACTGTTGTAGGCGCAGGTAACGTAGGTGCTACCGCTGCCAATGTCATCGCTGTGAAGAATATCGCAAGCGAAGTTGTTCTCATTGATATCAAGGAAGGCGTTGCCGAGGGCAAGGCTATGGATATCATGCAATCCGCTCAGACTATCGGTTTCTCGACCGTTGTTAAGGGTATCACCAACGACTACAGCCTCACCGCTGACTCCGACGTCGTTGTTATCACTTCCGGTCTGCCCCGTAAGCCGGGTATGACACGTGAGGAGCTCATCGGTGTCAACGCCGGTATCGTTAAGAGCGTGGCTTCTCAGATCCTCGCATACTCGCCCAACGCTATCATCATCGTCGTATCCAACCCGATGGATACGATGGCTTACCTGACCCTCAAGGCTATGGGTCTGCCGCGTAACCGCGTCATCGGTATGGGCGGTGCGCTCGACTCCAGCCGCTTCAAATACTACCTGAGCCAGAAGCTCGGATGCTATGCTCACGACATCGACGCCTTCGTTATCGGAGGTCACGGTGACACCACCATGATTCCTATGAAGCGTTTCGCTGCGTATCGTGGCATTCCTGTATCCACACTGCTCAGCGCTGAGGAGCTCGACGAGGTTGTTAAGGCTACCATGGTCGGTGGCGCTACCCTCACCGGTCTGCTCGGTACGTCGGCTTGGATGGCTCCGGGTGCTTCCGTTGCATTCATGGTGGACGCTATCATCAACGACCAGAAGCGTATGATCCCCGCATCGGCTAAGCTCGAGGGCGAGTACGGCTATGACGACATCATGATCGGTGTTCCTTGTATCATTGGTAAGAACGGTATCGAGAAGATTGTCGAGCTCCCGCTCAACGACGAGGAGAAAGCTCTGTTCAAGGCTTCGCACGACGCTACGGCCAAGACCACGAACATCCTCCACGAGATCAACGCTATCTGATCCGCACAACGGGACAATGGTTTCTGAACGGGCACTTC